>OJJJ01000743.1_pt1 | contig 12390 bp, 10 predicted proteins | sample 1596311 | NCBI WGS metagenome assembly OJJJ01 (sample SAMEA4350140, study PRJEB24818) | metagenome | biome: human; feature: gut; material: faeces | place: Denmark | collected 2013-09 | reverse complement strand
ACTCCTAAATATTATTACTGCTACTCCATTTTGTTATTATTGCTCCATTTTAAGATGTGATTTACGATATTGCTGGGGTGTCATAGAAGTATATTGATAAAATGCAGCTGAATATTTACTTGGATTAGAATAACCAATCTCATTAGCTATTTCGATAATTGGAATATCGGTATTAATCAGTAGACCTAAACTATACTCTAAACGATATTCTTTATACCACTGATAGATTGGTTTACCGTGAATCTCTTTAAATGCTTTACGAAATGTATGAATATTAATATTGTATTGTTTTACTAGTTTTTCAAGATTATATTTAGCTGAAATATTGTTACTAAGCTCTGTTTTTATTGCCTTGATAATCTCAATTTGTTTTTTTGGATAATAATGCTTTTCATTTTCTAAAATTCCAAAGTCATGATGTGATAAAAACAATAACAGTTCTAACACTTTTATTTTTAGGTAATTCCTCTTTAATTCCTCTTCTATCTCATACATTTCTAAACAAATATGTTCAATTTGAGCAGTAGCACGAAAAATATATACATTATGGCTTTCCTTTAAACGTTTACTGATTAAATCAATATCAATATTGAATTCATCTAATAATTTATTCTCTTTAGCTTTTTCTACTTCAATCAAAATTTCTACACCATTATAATAACCCAATGGAAATGAGTGAGTTAATTTATTTAATGTTCCACCACTAATTGCTAAATCTCCTTGACATAAATATGCATAATAATTTTTATTATACTGACATTCAAATTTACCTTTTAGACAATGATTAATTTCAATATAACGATGCCGATTGAGAGATTGATCAGTCGGAGCAGTAAAACAATGAAAATTATTATATATAACTTGTATCCCTGGATAAATATCTATGCTCGTCATTACTCCCTGTCCATCGATTAAACCTATTTGATACTCTCTTTCATGCTTATTAATAACCTTTTTATCTATAAACGGCAGCTTAATATCTTCAAGCATTAAAATCTCCTCCTTTTAGGTGAAAACAGAATAACCTATAGTTATTCTGTTTCTTTTAAAGATTTCCCTAAATCAATTCTTTGAATTTGTTTATTCAATAGCCAATTAACAACAAAATAGGTAATTAAGCCAACAGTAAAAATCATTACATAGAGGTAGGTTGGAATATAGATTTCTATATATCCTGCAAATCTCATCATTGCTTGAATAAACAATATTTCTAAACCATATTTACAAATTGGTAAACTAATCAATAATGAAAATACTACTACCAAAGCTGTAGCTTTAAGATATATCTTAGCAATTTCTTGGCTGTTATAGCCTATCACTTTTAAAAACGACATATAATTAGTATTTCGATCTAATACTAGTTTTGTTAGAATATACATTACAACTAAATAAATAACTATCGCTATCCCACTCATAATCGGAATCATCTGTGAAAAGGTTTCCGTCATTTGATCACCAATTTTCAGCATATCTGTCTTAGTAATCATCGTACTAAGATATTTTTTATCAATATTTAACTTCTGATCTGATAAATAACTATTATAATAATTCAGATCTTCTTCGAGTAAATTATTTAATGATTCACGTGACATATAAACACTTATATTAGTTCGGCTATTATAAATATCAAAAACCTTTAACTGATATTCTTGTTCAGTATATTGGTTTGTAAACGTTACTTTATCTCCTTTTTCTAAGCCAACTTTTTTAGCAAAATCGTAGGAAATAATAATTTGATCTTTTTCCTTTGGCAAATCAATATCCGCATAATATATAGAATTATCATCTAATCCATAGAATGAAACATCTAAGTCAATTTCCCCAGCAGCAAAATAGGTTTGTAATAATGTATATGTTATTTTTTCTCCAGCAGCTTCAACTGGTACCTTTAAAAGATATTGGTAGTTTGTTTTAATACTATTTTCCATATTTTCTAAATAACGTTCAATCGACGGGGTAATACAAAAACCAAAAGTTAAAAGAAAACTAGCAAAAATAATTCCAATCATTAAAACCAAATAACTTCCCTTATTTTGAAGAATCACTCTTTGACGATAGCGCTTAATAAACGACGTTTGCTTTAAATGAATATAATGACTTTTCTTATTTTCATGTAGATCTTGTCTTAAAAATTTTAATGGCGAAATATTTAATTTATGCCATAACATTAAATAATTGACTATCAAAATAACCAAAAAAGGAATCACAGTAGTATTAACAAATACACTAGGAATAAATTTTAACTGTAATGGTGGCAAGCAATAACTGTTATAGTACATATTAGAAAAAAATGAAGGCATTATTGTATATCCAATAACATTTCCCACTAGTCCACTTACAAAAACAATGATCATTACTAAAGTAAGATAATGGTGAATCAACTCTTGTTTTGTATAACCATTAGCTAGTAATGTGCCAATTGCAGTTGCTTGGTCTTCAATTATCGCCTGTGAAATTACAACAAAAATAAAGGCTAAAATAACCAAAATGATATAAAACAACATATTCATCATTGGGATATCACCACCCATATCATTAGGTAAAAATGATATTGCCTGGTTCATCTCTTGGGTCATCATTCCTGTTAAGCTACATCCACTATCAACTACGATATCTCTAATTTGATTTAATTGATCGTAATTTTCTTTACTACTTAAATCATCATTTGATTTATAACTATAAGTATAATTAATATTATTCTCTTTTAATAAAGCAAAATCTGACTCATCTACAATAGCAACTCCAAAATGGATAGGATCCATCATTAAATCACTATTATCCTTAATCAACGAACTATAGTCAGGTAGGCTTAAATATCCAACGATAGTTAACTTTATACCATTGACCTTAATTTGATCATTTATTTTATAACCATTTTTTATTGCAAAAAGCCGATCTAATGCTATTTCTTGATGCTTTTTTGGGAGTTTCCCTTGGTAAACTGTAACCAAATTAATATTTTCACGATCTTGATATATCCTTAATGTAGCACTATTTTTGATCTTTTGCTCGCTATAGAAATTTTCATAAAGTTTTACAGGCTCTTTTTCAATTTCTTTAATTACTTCTTTAGTCAATGGTTTTAAAACAGTAAACTGTCCATCCTCGACTAAACATTCATCTTGATTTTGTTTTAATAGATTATTAACACTATAAGCTACACTAAAAAAACCTGAAACAGTTGCAATCATAACTATCATGACCAAAGCAAGTGCTAGATAACGAGCTAAGTTATCAGTGAATTCTTTTTTTAAACTCTTATTTAATGGATTTTTCATGCTAACACCCTACTACCATTCTAACTCTTTAGCATTGATCCGTGATGTATTTAAATAGTTTGAAATAATTTGTCCATCTCGCAAACGCAGCACGCGATGTGCCATTTTAGCAATTGCATCATTATGAGTAACAATTAAAATAGTTGTTCCATAATCCTGATTAATCTGTTCTAATAATTCTAAAATATCTTTAGATGTATGATAATCTAAAGCTCCTGTCGGTTCATCACATAATAATAATTTAGGATTTTTTGCTAGAGCACGACCAATTGCAGTTCGTTGCTGCTGTCCTCCTGATAATTGATTAGGATACCTATTGCAATGTTCTTTTAATCCTAATTTATCTAATAGTGTTTCAACAGCTAGTGGTGTCTTACTCAAATATGCACCTGTTTCAATATTTTCTTTTACTGTTAAATTTGGGACTAGATGATAAAATTGGAAAACAAAGCCCAAAGTATCCCGCCGGTATAACCCTAATTTTGTTTTTGATAAAGATGCTAAATCAATTCCACCAACTATCACATTACCATCATCAATTATTTCGATACCTCCAATTAAATTTAATAATGTTGATTTACCAGAGCCTGAAGGTCCTAGCATAACACAGATTTCACCGCGTTCTATTGAACCATTGACCCCTTTTAAAACTTGAACCCGATTTTCATTTTCACCATAATATTTTTCTACATTTTCTAATTGCAAATACATATAAATCCCCCTATCTTTTAATTCAGATTTTTTTAATTTAATAACACGATAGCCAACTAACTTTATTAAAACCTAGACTGATTCCACACTTGCATCTTGTTTTGGTAGAAGTACAGCCAAATGCTGTTCTAAATAAATTTTCTTCTGATTAAACTCATTTTCAATTTGTTGCTGACAATCGGTACAACTCATCCCATTAATTTCCATCATCACACAATATGGATAATTCTCATTTTTCAATCTTACAAATTGATTTTTCGAATAGAATCATCCGATTCACCACACAACACCCTCTATAATCTTTTTAAAATAGGATTTAATGCTAAATATTTCAATTAAAACAATTATAATAGTTAGCCTAATCTAACCAACAATTATATCTTATCTCCTGGTGTTAGACTTGTCAAACAAATATATAATAAAAAAATAAACTATTACTAGCATAGTTATTATTTTTAGGCAAAGTTTAATATATCACATTGCAATACAGTTTTTAAGCTTACTGTCTACCAGATAGATAATCAGTAAAAAGTATCATAGAAGCTTCATTTTTAGATAAATTAAATCAGCAAGATATTTTGAATGAATATTTTTAGTAAAAGGATATCCATGAGTATTACAAAGATACCGAACTTTTTTATAAAGTTTTAGCATTTTTTCTTTAAAAACCTGTTCAAAAGTATTAGTGATACATAATTGATGATTAACAATAGCTTCATGTTCACGCCTTAATAATAGCATCGGAGCTTTGACAAAATAAAATTAAAATCACTAAAATAGCACCTATGCATCGCTGAAATACTAAAGACAGTAATTAAAGGTGGCTGTTTATTAAGGTGAATAGACTGTAAAATTATATAACCGATGATTCCTACCGATGCTATCATAATGATATTTAAGTACATGCTCGAGACAACTGGTGAAAACAAAGCTAAATTATCCAATGATACATCCACATTAATATTTGAAAATAAAATATATAGCGGTGTATAAAAAATTTCTCATCATTATCACAGGAAACAAAACACAAAAACGACTGAATTACAATAAGAATGGAGGAATAGACCATTCCATAGATTATAATATACTGCTATTACTATAGATATTAATAAATAGATAGGCTAACAATAAATGCGATAAGCGAAGAAAATAATAACGGATTTTTTTATTCTATACATCAATATATCCTCCTCTAATAAACGTTTATGCATCAAATAGCTGAACAATAGATCAATCAAAAAAGCAAGGTAGTTTTCTATCTTGCTTTTCTAAATATTCTATAAATCATCTTCAATAGCACTAGACTTTGCATAAGCAGTAGATTTTGCTTCAAAAAAATCGGTCTTAATGTTATTTGCATTACTATAAATACTTACCCATTTCATTGCTTCAGGTTCTGTCTCAAATCCTTCATATAATGGTTCAAAATTCAATGAAAATGCTCTTAAATTACCGAGATAATGAATATAATCACTGACCATATCCATCGTTAGACCCTCAATTCGATTTCCCAAGACATATTGCCCCCAAGCAATTTCCTCTTCAACTCCACGTTTTAGCATATTACGATAAACCTCAATCTTTTCAGGGGTAAATAATGTCGGTTCTTCCTTTTGCAGCTCAATAATCATATTTCTAAATAACCATAAATGTGTATTTTCATCACGATTAATATAACGAATCTCTTGAGCTGATCCCGACATCTTACCCATTCGCCCTAAATTATAAAAGAACATAAATCCTGAATAAAAATAAATTCCTTCCAAAATATAATTAGCCATAATCGTTTTCATTAAATGAAAACTATCTTTATGTTCAAGAAATGCATTATACTGTTCACCAATAAATTCATTTCGCTTCAACAAATGTTCATCAAATTTCCATTGATATAAAATTTCATCTCGTTTAGTTGGTGAACAAATTGAATCAAGCATATAGCTATAACTTTGTGAATGGACCGCTTCTTGAAATGCTTGAATGGTTAAACAAAGATTAATTTCATTTGCTGTAATATACTCACCAATATTAGGAAGATTGGCTGTCTGTAAAGAATCTAAGAAAACTAAAAATGAAAGAATCTTATCATATGCGGTTCGTTCTGCCTCACTTAACAAACGATAATCTCTAATATCTTGAGTCAAATTTATTTCTTCTGGAATCCAAAAATTATTCATCGCCTGACGGTACCAATCACTGACCCACTGATATTTCATATTATTAAAATCATTAAGATTTGTTGTATTTCCATTTATCATTCGACGTTTTCTTACATCAATATCACCTTTAGCATTAAATAATGCTTTTTGTTTAAGTTCCATTATTACCTCCTATGAACTGCATGATTCACATTCTTCAACTTCTAAAGACTGGCTTCTAACATAATATAATGTTTTAACACCATACTCCCAAGCTTTAATATACAAATTAAGCAACTTTCTAAAAGTAAACTCATTCGTCATATATAAATTAACTGATTGTGACTGGTCGAGATGACGCTGCCTAATTCCCGCTGCTTTAACAATCCACTCTTGATCAATATAATGCGCATTTTTATATAACCAAAAAGTTTCAGAATCTAAGTCGGGAGCAACTCTAGTAATCATACTTCCCTTTTTCTCTTCCATAAAATACTTTTTCATGATAGGATCAACCGCTGCTGTTGTTCCAGCAATAATTGAAGTTGAACTGGTTGGGGCAATCGCTAAAAGATATCCATTTCTTAAACCATTTTCTTTGATTTTAGCTTGAAGATTTTGCCATGCTTTGCTTTGATAGCGACGTTTTATAAAGTATGCACCTGTTTCAAAATCACTACCATTAAACAATGAGTAACTTCCTTTTTCTTTAGCTAAATCACATGAAGCTTCCAACGCAAAGTAATTAATCTTTTCATAAAGCTGCTCAATAAACTGTAAATGCTCATCACTTTCAAATGACATTTTCAATTTTACCAGCATATGATGATAACCACTTGTTCCTAATCCAATCGCACGATATTTTTGATTAGTTATTTTGGCAAAAGGAATTGGATAATAATTTAAATCAATTACATTGTCCAAAGCCCTAATTACAACACTGATTACGTGTCTCAATTCATCATCATTTAAGACATCAAGATGACCTAATGTTAATGAAGCTAAATTACAAACTACAAAATCACCTGGTTTTGTTTTTTCAACAATAATAGTTTCACCATTAACCTCAATTTCCTCAGACGGTAAGATCTCCATCGCTTGCATATTTTGAGCAATTTCTGTGCAAAGATTACTGCAATATATCATTCCCTGATGAGGATTAGGATTAAAATTATTAACATGATCGCGATTAAATGTGAAAGGAGTTCCTGTTTCAACTAGTGATTTAATAATTAAACGAACAATTTCTTTAACTGTCATAACGCGTTTAGGAATTCGGTCATCTTCAACGCACTCATAATATTTCCTTTCCCACTCTTCACCATAACAATCCTCTAAATAATAACCTTTAACTTCATGTATCTCGTGTGGACACATCATGTACCATGAAGCTTCCAAATCATTTTTAGCTAATTTCCAAAATAAATCTGGATAACAAACCGCAGGAAAAATATCATGTGCTTTCATTCGATCATCGCCATTATTTGTTCTAATTTGTAAAAATTCGGGTAGATCTTTATGCCATGCATCCAAATATACTGCTGCTGCTCCCTGCCGAACTCCTAATTGATCTACTGCTGTTGCAGTATCATTTACAAGTTTAAGCCATCGAATCACACCTCCTGCTGCTCCTTTGAAACCTCTGATACTACTTCCATTAGCACGTACTTTTCCAAAATACAGTCCCATTCCACCACCGTTTTTTGAAACTTTAGCAAAATTATCTATACTTTTATATATTCCTGCTAATGAATCATCGACAGTATCAATAAAACATGAACTCATTTGATGAAATGGCTTTCTCGCATTAGACATAGTTGGTGTTGCCATCGTCACTTTTAAAGTACTTAAAATATCATAAATCTCTTTTGTCCACTTAACTCTATTTGATTCATTCATGGCCAAATGCATAGCAATTGACATAAACATTTCCTGTGGTTTTTCAATAATTTCGCGGTCATGATTTTGAATCAAGTATCTTTTAACAATCAATTCAAGACCACTATATGTAAATAATTCATTTCGCGATTCGCTAATATACTGTCCTAACATGTCTATTTCATCTTTTGAATAGCTTTCAAGAATATATTGTCCATAATAACCTTGTTGTGCTAAATAGTTAATCCGCTCATAAAAAGTATATCTACCAGCGGTATTCATTTTTTGGTCAACCTGTTGATTTACATCATAAGTTAAAAATCGAGCTGAAATCATCTCCCATTTAGGTGCTTCTTTACTAATTAATTCCACACTCGCTTTCATCAACATTTTCAACGCTTCAAAATGACTCATACCCTCTTTATAAAATGTTTTAAATTTCACTAATAATAATTGCAATGAATATTCTTCTTGAGGATAGTCTTTGTGAATCTTCAATAGAACCTTTTTTAGATTTTGATCTCCCAATAAGGCAAGCAGTTCATCAATTATCAATCGCTGCTCCGTATGCTTTTGACGATATAAAATATAAGCTTTTGCTACTTGAAGATATCCATGTTTCATCAATGTTTCTTCAACCAAATCTTGAATTGCTTCAACAGACATATCAGCTATAATATGTTTTTCAATATCTGCAATCATCTTTTTTAATTCATCATCTTTTATTGTTTCAGATAAACTGCAAAAAGCTTTTTTTATTGCTGTTTCTATTTTATTGTTATCATAGTCTTGAAAAAGACCATTTCTTTTTTGTATCAACATTTTTTTCACATCCTTAGAATGCCATTCTAGCATAGTCATTCGATTATCTTCAACGAATATGCTTAAGCATATTTTATTCTTTCACAATAATCATAAATATAAACAAAAAAAGATGTATCTAACAACACATCCTTTTATAAAAAAATACTTCTAGTTTTAAATTCAATCGTTTGATTTAACGGTCCTAATGAAAGCATTTTCATATTTTTTTCATCATATTGAGGAAATTCAACTCTTGTTATCTGATTATTCCAATATGTTTTAAAATAATATTCTCGAGTTGCTAAGTTAATAAACATCGTATATTGAGTATAATCAGAAGTTTGATCTGCTGTAATGACGACCCCTTTAGGAATACTGACCGTTTCCATGATCCGAAAACAAGTTATCACAGCTTGATGACGATCAATTGGAATATCTGTATATGTTTTTTGAAATGCTGCTCTAATAAAACGTGATGGTGGTGTATAATCCCCTGGTAAACCTAATGTTCCTGCACCTTGTCCAAATGGAGTAAGTTTTATATTGTTCCATATTGCTTCTTGAAATTGATATGGCGATAAATTGTAATAATTTCGTAAATTAGTCATATGCCAAGAAAAATCTGGACTATTTGCAAGAACACCAATAGGATTATTAATCGCATGTAGACCATCTATTGTTTTTTCAATCACCATACAATTGTTATTTGCATCACTTATTATCCAATGAAGAGGAGCTGCTATATGTGTAATACTATCTTCTACACCAATAATTTTGATGACTTTTATTAATTCTTGAGCTTCTTTTACTGAAGCACATTGACTTAATAAAAAATAAACTAGTTCAAAAGCAGCGATCGGGATAATTGATGTATTATCTTTTTTTAGCCCATCATATTGAGCAAACTCAGAAAAATATAATGCCGCAACTGCAAATCCATGGTCATTAACACCATCACTTAAAGCAACAGGAGAGACATCTTGCCCGATACCAAGAATATTGTACTTATTTTCAATATCATGAGTATTTAGAACATTGCGCCACTGGTATTTTGCAGGAATATAATAAAGTTCAGGATTTAATTCAAATGAAAAATCCATTGTTCGACCAAAATAAATATCTCCATTATCTGAATATATCTTTATTGCTGTACACATCTATGATTCCTCCTAATCATTCCTCCTTTAAATATATTAACCTAAATTATAAATAGACCCGATTAAAATTTAAAAAAAGGGAATTTTATTTCCCTCCTTATATCTTTTCTCCATTTGTTGCAATAACTTCTTTCATCCAATCAAAACTTTTCTTTTTATATCGATTATATGTTCCGCTACCATCATCATTTTTATCTACATAAACAAAACCATAACGTTTTTTCATTTCCCCGGTACTAAGTGAAACAAGATCAATAGCCCCCCACATCGTATAACCAATACAATCTACATGATCAATATTAATGGCATCTTTCATGTTTTTAAAATGATCTTTTAAATATCGGATCCGATAATCATCTATAACTGTATCATTTTCAAAATGATCGATTTCACCCATTCCGTTTTCAACAATCATAATTGGTTTTTTATAACGATCATAAAGTTCATTCATAACATAGCGCAATCCAACAGGATCAATTGGCCAACCCCAAGGGGTTGCTTCTAAATAGGGATTTAGATCCATTGCTAATCCGATAATATTTAATTTAGTGTTAGCATTAACGGTTGTTGTTCTATAGTAGCTAAAAGTAATAAAATCTAGTGGATATTCTTTTAGTAAATCATCATCACCTGGCTCCTTAACCAGTACGACCCCTTCTTTTTCAAATAATGCTTGTGCATAATATGGATATCCGCCAGTTACCATAGTGTCTGCATAAAAATATGATAATCTTCTAGTATTCATATGTGCCATCATGTCCTCAGGCTTGCAAGTTAATGGATATAAACCACTCATTGCATACATTGTTCCTACCATGCACCCTGGCATCATTTCATGAGCCATTTTTGTTGCCAATGAACTAGCTACAAAAACATGATGCATCGCTTGATAATGCGTTTGACTATCAATTTTATGAGTTCCCATTTGAGCATAACCCTTTACAACATTAAGCTCATTAAATGTCAACCAATATTTTACTTTCCCTTTAAAACGTTCAAATAATGTTTTACATAATTTTAAGTAGCAATTAATTGTATGGCGTGATGACCATCCATCATAATGATCAGCTAAATATGCAGGAATTTCATCATGACAAATTGTAATTAAAGGCTCTATGTGATACTTTAATAATTCATCAATAACATTCTCATAAAACTTCAAACCTAACTCATTTCCTTCAGCCTCTTCGCCTGTCGGAAAAATTCTTGTCCAGCAAATACTAAAACGATAAACATTAAATCCCATTTCTGCCATTAAAGCGATATCTTCTTTATAACGATGATAAAAATCAACTCCATCATGACTTGGATAATAACGCTCAGGATCAATATATCCAGTTGCTCCTTCAGGAATTTCAGCCTTTAATGGTGACGAACCAAGCGTTCCATCTTTACACTTATAAGTTACCTGACGTAACGTATCAACATTACCATCTGTTACAAAATCTGCTGTAATCAAGCCGCGATTACCTTCACCAAATCCACCCTCATATTGAAAATCAGCACTAGCTCCACCCCATAAAAAATTATCTGGAAATCTACTCATACTTTGTTCCTCCTTTGATACTACTATTATAACGGAGTTTTTTATATAAACTTAAAAGTTCGCATTTTGGAAACTTCTATATTCAGCAACAATCAAGTCATTAATCAAAGGATAGATATAACTATGTGTTTGTAATTTAGATAAATGCTGATAGACAAGACAAATATCAACATCGGGATGATTTACCATCATTTCGTTTGCAGTAATTAAAATAACCTTTTTATTTTTATAGTCGTATTTTTTCTTTTCATCAAATGATGATAACTGATACTTATTTAAATAGTTACCAGAATTAGAATAAATGATCACAACACCTTGTTCACTATTATTTTTTAAGTATTCGTCTTGTTTAACATCATTTACATAACTCATAATAAATTTATGATTATAGGCCAGTTTATACTGCAAATCTAACGCTCCCAATTGTGAAAAAAGTGTTCCAAATGCCGTGACTTTTGGATATTGATAAATTATTTGAGCAATTTTTCTAATCACTGTCATATCAATATTTTTGATTATTTCAATATCCTGAATAACTTTGTCAATATAGGTACTTGCGTCTTGATTAGCAATATATTGTTGGATATTGGCAACATAATTATAATCACTGTTAAAACGATTTTCCTTAAAATATGCTTCTGCCTTAAAATCGGAATAATCTTCAAAATTTAATGATCGTACAAACTTACTAATAGTTGATTTTGATACATGACATAAATTTGCAACATCATTAATACTAAGATTTTGCAAATTATCAAAATTCAAAAGCATTGTATAAGCAATACTATAAAAAGTACTATCTTCACTATATTCATTTATTACATCAATAAGCCTAACCAATAATATTCCCATTAACCTATCTCACTTTCTTTGCTTATTAG
>OJJJ01000740.1_pt1 | contig 12471 bp, 9 predicted proteins | sample 1596311 | NCBI WGS metagenome assembly OJJJ01 (sample SAMEA4350140, study PRJEB24818) | metagenome | biome: human; feature: gut; material: faeces | place: Denmark | collected 2013-09 | reverse complement strand
GCCAGTGCAGGAAGTGTTCTGGCTGCCATCTGCGGGACAATCACAAAGCGCAGCTGCTGCAGCCGCGTGAAACCCACCGCTTTTGCCGACTCAATCTGAGCGGGATCGATGGAGAGATAACTTCCGCGGATAATCTCTGAAATGTAGGCGCCTTCAAAAACCGAAAGAATGATGACGCCCGCCCAAAAGCGATCGTCAACGCCCCATGCTGTCCCTACCAGATAGAAAAAAAGGTAGATCTGCATGATGAGCGGCGTCCCGCGGATAAAGACCACATAAAGGCTCGAGAGGTCGCGAAACAGGAGTACGCGGGAAAGCTTGGCCGCCGCCGAGAGAATGCCGAGCAGGAGCGAAAGCACCATGGCCGCTGCACTCACACCGATCGTCAGCAGAAAACCGTCCCAGATGCGAATGCGGAAATCAGGCAGAAACGAAAAGTCCGGCCGATAGTCAATCTGCGCAAGTGAATACCAGAAAAAGGCAACGACCAGCGCGGCAGCTGCAACAAAGCTCGCCGCCTCCTTCCACGGATGACGGCGAACATCAGATGCATCCGACTGCCCGCTCTGCTCATCCTCATCGGCAAGCAGCCACGACCAAAGGCAGCGTGCATTGAAGCCGCTCCTTGTGCGTTCAGCGCCCATTTTTTAGCTGCCCGAATCCTTCTTCACTCAATCTTCGTGCCGATTTGCAGCTGTCAGCGCAAATCGGCTGTGTCAAAACTGAAGTCTACTGGTTTTGAGCAGGCGTCATGTCGAAGAACCACTTAAAGCCCAGTTGGTCGAAGGCCGCTTTTTCAGCCTTCAAGTGCTTTTCGGTGAGACGATCAAAACCGCCCTGCTTGCGATAGTCTGCAATGAAGGCATTGAGCGCATTGAGGAGCTTGGCGTCGCCCTTGCGGACGGCAACACCCCACGGCTCAACCTTCTGGAAAGGAATGAAAACGGCTTCCGTCGTCTCCGGGTTCTTCTGCCAGTTGCGGTAAATGGTGAGCTGATCATAGATGAAGCCGTCGGCCTTGCCGGTAGCTACTTCCATCACACACGCACTTTCATCAGGCAGCGCCGTCACGGCAGCATTTTTCAGATTGTTTTGCGCGTAAAGATAACCGGTCGACCCGATCTTCGCCGCAATGCGGCGCCCCTTCTGGTTGAGATCTTCAACGGACTTAATGCCGCTGCCTTTGTGTGTCAGGATGCCGAGCATCGCGTTGGCATACGGATCAGAAAAGTCTACGGTTTTACGGCGCTCATCGGTGACGGTCATCGAACTCATCACCATGTCGACTTTCCCCGTCAAAAGCGCCGGAATCAAACCGTCAAAAGCAATATTTTCAATTTTGATTTCCTTGCCTGCGCTCTTCGCGAAATCCTTCATGAAATCGACGCTGACGCCCGCCGGATTGCCCTGCGCATCCTTGCCTTCAAAGGGCGGGTAAGCGAGCTCCATCCCGACCACAAGCGTCGGTTTTTCAAGCGTATCAGCCGATGAAGCAGAAGCCGATGAGGCGGAAGACTTCGCATCATCGCTCTTTGAGCAGCCCGTTAGGACAAGAAGAGCAGCCGCAGCGGCGGCAGAAAGGACAGTACGGCGAGCAGCAAATAACGGCATGTTTATCTCCAGTCTCATATAAGAAGACAGCCCGAACTCAAAATCAAACAGCGTTTATGCGGCAGCTCCAATCATTTGGATTAAATCCTGAAATGCTGACAAGTTCGAATGTCTATGTTGACTGCATTATGCCTGAGAGATCCGCAATCTGAAGATTAAATTCTGCGGACGAAATTCGTATGCAAATATGAAAACACATATATTTATTTTGTATACCGCTTTATACAAAGATAGATATACACGGTTGTGCGTTCAAAGTGGCGATGCATTAAAACTAAATACGCTATAGAGGAGATGCGACTGTCAAATATAAAAGTGCATCTGGCCGTTCGCTTGAAATTTCCTTTATTACAAATAGTTAGATACGCTCACTACTCGAGAAACAAACGATCAGCCGCCCTTTCAATCCTTGATCAACATTGAAATTTGCCTAACCAAATAAAAGTATTTCATCCGCAATGAAGACGAGCGTTTATTGGCAAATGAAACAATAAACATTAAAATTTAATCGTACAAATCAATAAGTTAGAACAAATATTCACTCAACAAATCACTCCCTAGTCTGCCATACAGGCATCCCTTAAAAGACGGACCATACCCTCCAAGTCAAAGTTTTATTTTTGGCATCAGGGATGCCTCATTACGCCAATAATGGATTCTTTCATCAATGAATTTCATCCATGTCTGTTGGAAATCACTCTCCTCAGCATCTTGAGGAATGACTGCAGCTGCGGCTTAAGGAAGCGCCTTGGCTAGGTGATCGAGCAGACGCTCAAGCCGCCTTTGTGCCCAACTGCGGGGCCGGCCGATCTCATCCGCGAGCTCGAGGAGCTGCAGTGCATGCAATTGATCCCATTTGTTGCGCGCAATGAACTTGCCCCCCAAGATATGCCCAATCGGGGGGCTTAATTTAGTAAGCCAGAGGGCTATTTAACGTTTAGTCAACGGCTTAATTTCATCCTTCACAAAGTACGCTACGGCATCACGCAGCTCACGCAGATACTTGAGCTTCGTGTCAGAACCCCCAGCAGCCTTGTAAGCGGCATAGTCACCCATTGATGCATCCACAGTCTTGGGGGAGATGTCTGCGGCCGCTACCGTATTCGCATACACCTTCAGAGCCGCAGGATTCACACCCCACTTTGCAGAGAAGTTCTGGATGTCCTTAGCAATCAGTTCATCAACGCGATCTTCCATGATGGAGAACGCATCCTTATCTCGGAAGTTTTCCGGATTGAGCTTCACTTCAAACCAGAGCTGACTCAGCACCTCACCAACCTTCGGATTGTTCTTTTTGTAGTCCTCAATGAACTTGCTGATTTGCTGATCTTCAGCACTGGTTGCAAGCTTCGGGGCATCAATTCCTTCCGGCATGTGTGCCTGCAGCAAAGCCACAAGATATCGGTAGTTCACTTCGATGCGCTTGATTGACTCCAATTCGTAGTCCACATCAATGTCAATGATGTCATCTCTCTCCTCGGTCAACTCTTTGATGCGTTCAATGATGTTGTGATACCGCCCAGTTAGATGCTCGAATTCCTCACGGCTCATCTTGAACTTCGTTGTGAGCATGTCTTCTTGGAACTCGTCGTACACCTGAACTTCACCAATCAACCGGTCCACAGTCTGGTAGGCCCTCGCAAAGTTTTGTAGTTCCTCAAGCGATCCATGCACCTGAAGGTCGTCCAATTTTTCCATTGAGGGTGCAATCGACCGCAGTTTTTCGACTGCTTTGATCAATTTTTCAGCTGTTTCCGACCAAGAAGGAGCCTGAACATCATCCATTCCGCCATTGGTGTAGAGCCTCAACGCTTCATCAATCTTGGCCGCATAAAGTTCTGGCGTTTGCAGCGTAACGATCTGGCCGTAGCGCTTTTGCTTATTGAGGATGCGATTGGTACGCGAGAAAGCTTGGATGAGGTGCTGCGGCTTCATTGGCGGACGATCTAAGAAGATTGTCGACAAGCACGGAGCGTCAAAACCAGTCAGCAGACGGTCCACCACAATCACTAAATCGAGCTGCTCGCTGCGGTCTCGATATTTCGACCTCTTGCGAGCAAGACGTTCGTTCAAATCTGCGTTGTAAGCCCCCAGGGTTGAAAGATCCCAAGATGTGCCAAACATCGCGTTGTAATCGGCAATCGATGCTGCCATCTCGCTTTGGTTGGCAGTTGCACCGTCTTCGTTCTCACCAACGGTGTAGGTAATCGCCACTTTGGGAAAGTCGGGAAGAATCTTCCGGATGTCTTCCTTGACCTTTCCTTCGGCAACAAACTGTTTGAACAGCTTGTAATAGCGTTGGGCTTCCTGAATGCTGCTCACCGTCAATAGCCCTTCAAACGCTTCACCAGACGGAGCATTCAAACAAAGCTTGGCAGACGAGCGATTGACGATGTAATCAATGACATCCTTGCGATGCCGGTCATCGTCATAAAGGTTCTTACCTGTTTTAATGGCGTAAGCCTTGACAACAGCGGACTCTAAATCCTTGTCAGATATGCCTTCCATCTCTGCATCATCCATGAGGTTCAGCTTCCAGGCCAAGTCCTCAAGCGTACTGCGCAGAAAACCCATCCCCTGAATATTGAAACCCAATACAGCTCCGTCCCCAATGGCTTCTTTGATCGTGTAGGCATGGAGACATTTCTTGGTGGGATCGTGGGGACGGCCGTACATGCCTGCCGTAGTTCTTGGCAGATCTCCCTTCTGGGCGCGCTTATTTTCCTCAAAGATCGGGGTGCCCGTGAACCCGTACCAAAGGCTGCGATGGAAGAATTTCTCAATCACACGCTTGCTTTCCGGCGTAACCGCACGGTGGCACTCGTCCACAATAAACGCAATGGTCTTCTTTGAAATTTGATCCTTGAGTTTCAGATACTTTGGAGTTGCATCAGTATCCGTACAGCGTCGAATGATGTTCTGAAGCTTTTGGATGGTCGTAACAATCGCACAGCGATCCTTGTTCTTGAGCTTGTCTTCAAGATCACTTGTGTTTTCAGTATTTCGAACATCCACATCATCACTATCCGCATAAGACAGGAAAGAATCGGCAGTCTGCTGATCCAAGTCCTTACGGTCAATCAAAAAGATAGCTTTATCCATGGACGGCACATCAAGAAGATTCTTCGTGACCGTGTACGAAGTCAAAGTCTTTCCCGAGCCCGTGGTATGCCAAACGAAACCGGATTCTCTGTTCCTCGAAGCCTTGCGGATAGCTTCAATAGCATGGATCTGATAGGGACGAAGAAGAATTACCTTCTTACGATCGTTGTCCAGAACACAGTATTTGCCCACCATCAAGTGCGCAGCGGGAATATTGAGCGCAGCTTTGGCAAAAGCCAGATAGTCCTCGACAGGCTCATTCTCCTCGTTAACCCAACGCATCAGGAACTTTTCATTCATGTTCCCGTGATTGTCGGCGGCGATGTAGCGCGTCTGCTCGCCGTTACTCACGACAAACATCTGCACCAAGCCCATCAGACCACGGAACTTGCCTTCTTCGCAGTATTTCGTGATCTGACGGAAGGCATCCATAAAGGGATGGTCGCGATTCTTTAATTCAATGTGAATGAGGGGAAGGCCGTTAATAAGCAGCGTTACGTCAAATCGACGATTTCTCTTCGACACCTCCCCCTTTACGGCCTGGAATTGGTTGATGACCTCATAGCTCGAATTGCCGCCAGCTATCTCTCGGCTGTTAACAGCCATGAGGCTGACTTCACCTAACGAAGCATCCTCGCGGTGGAGCGGAATCTGGGCGACCTGATGCTCACCAGACAGCCAACGCGCAGCCTTATAAGTTGTCGCGGCCTGATCCAGCAAGAACTGCTTAATCTGCCTCATCTCTCCCTCTGTCAAGGGAATGCCTTGGAGCTTGTCGATGTTGTTGCGATTGAGCTTCTCACGAAGGTTATTCCAGAGAGCCTCTTCCGTCCTCAGATCAGGACGGTACGTCCACTGAGAAACACCATGAGTAAGCTGCTTAATCAGCAGTTCTTCCATTTTCGATTCAATCATTTCTTTCCCCTATTATTCTTCGTCTTCAGAGAGACCTTCCATATCAATTCCGATATGGTGTTCGGCCTCGGTGCGCAAGTCAGTCAACGTTTGTCCCTGATACGTGAAGTACTTTGGCCCCTGATAAGCGCCGGAGGTGTTCCGCTGATCTTCGGGGAGAAAAGTTGGGACAAAAGCCGACATCTTGTAGATACGGCCTTCATATTCAATCGTTCGATCGCCGGCAACCTTCACAACAAGCCCCGTTGGCGTGAAGGTCAATTCATCCCCGACCTTGAGACCAATCATGCTGAAACGAAACGGAGCACGACGAGGCAAAGAAATTGCTGTTTCGTCTTTTTGCTGATGCTCTTGCCCAGCCTCGATCGGCGTGTTGTTGCGGTAACACGTGATAACCGCGTCATCGATCGTAGATGCGATGTCCTTGAAAATATCCAAAGCCACATCCGGCGCAACGTTGAAGAACTCGCGATTCTGGCGAATGCGAAGATCCGTGAGGCGGTCGATCGTCTTGTGGACGAGCTTTTCAACCTCGTTGTACTTCGCAGTTCGCTTGGTGGCGTAGATCTTGAATGGCAGAGGCACAGCTGTGTTGTTCAGCTCTTTCGAGCGGACATCCACGGGGCGCGAACTCTTTCCGATCTTGACCCAGTCTTCACGGAAGCTGTCGTTAGTGAGTATGTAAACGTAGCCGGCTTGTGTCATGGTGAAGGTCTCAGACGAACATTTGCTGCATGAAGAATTTCTTTAATTTTTGCAAAGACAAAAGTTTTTTCGTTCTTAAAGAGATCTTTATTTTCATTGCTTGCAATAGTTCTGAAATCCGTTGCTGTTCTTCAAGGCATGGAATGAACCATTCCTTACTCAGCAGATCTTTTGAGTAAATTCGCTTAATAGTCGATGACGACAATTCATTCCAAGTTAGATTTTCCAAAACAGCACCCAAATAAGCCTTATTATAAATATATTCTCTATCTTTTGCTTCTAGCCAAACGATGTTGGAATCTTGAAAATAAGAAGGCTCACCATCAAATTCAACACACCGTCCAACTGTTCCGCTACAAGAAATTAACGTATCTCCCTTTTGGGGATAGCTATACTTTTTCGAATAATACTCAAATGTTTCCCTGGAAATATAACTATCAGCCTCACCACAAAACGTACCAATCTTGTAAAAAGGAATATCCCCCTCTTCGGAAGTCTCCTCTTTAAAGATTCTTTTGCACATTTTTACATTAAAAGCATCGCCAAGTTTACCTTTTTGCCAGTCAGGATATCTCGATCCATCAGACTGGAAACATCTTTTTTCACCAGAAAGAAGCGCTTTCGCAATGGATAGGTTTAACTTGTTTATTTGTTCGAGCTGTAATTTTGCGACAGCAATTTTTTCATCCAACGCCGTGAAGAACGCAGCGATTTTTTGTTGTTCTTCCAAGCCGGGATCTTTACTTTCAATGTAGACAACCGGGAACTTGATAGGTTGTACCTTGAAATTCCCTGAGCTTGTATAGAAATACTCTTTCTATACACTGGAGATCTCAACAAATATGTTAAATACACAGGGTCGACATTTTGTTTATTTTTAATCCGAAGCCCAAAACTAAAGCTATTTAGGTACACTTTCTGTTTATGTGTCCAAACTGAAGCCATACCAACTTCTTCAGGCGTTTCAGACGACTGAGTAAACAAAACATCTCCATCAACTACGAGATTTTGTTTTTCATTGTGCTCCACCATCACTAAATCGCACATGTCTTGTTTAGCGATTGTATTTGTAAACACATTCATGTACGTTATAAACTTTGAGTCACCAAATCCGAAATCACTCTTTGTCTTGCCAGACAATCCTCCGTAGAAATTTCCTACCTCGGATAATGAAACTTCCCTTAAAAGTTCATTCGACTTAAATCTGAGTTTTGGCATCGTCATTACCTCACCTCTCCTCCAAAGTCGATCCCCAATTCCCTAAAGAACTCCGCCAACTTCGCATCAACTTCCTTCTCTTCCTCTTCCAACTTCGCCAATTCATCAAAAGTCGCCTGAAGATCAATTCCCTCCTCTTCTTCAGAGCTATCCACGTAACGAGGAATATTCAGGTTGAAGTCGTTCTTCTCAATTTCATCGTAAGTAGCGAGATGAGCATACTTTTCAACATCCTTGCGATCGACATACGTCGTATAGAGTTTTTCAATATGCTCAGGGTCAAGGAAGTTCTTAGCGCGTTTTTTGCGGAATTCCTTGGATCCATCAATGAAGAAAACACTACGATCTGGATTATTCTTCTTCAGAACAACAATGCACGTCGGAATGCCAGTCGAGAAGAAAATCCCAGCCGGAAGCCCAATGACAGCATAGATATTGCCCTTCTTGAGCAATTCTTCGCGAATCGTACCTTCAACCCCACCACGGAACAGGACACCGTGCGGAAGAACAATGCCCATCGTTCCGGTGTCCTTTAAGTGATAGAACCCATGCAGAAGGAAAGCAAAATCAGCCTTGCTGGCTGGTGGGAGTTTCTTGTACGGAGCAAAGCGGGGATCTGTCAAAAGACCATCAACGGCGTCATACTTCTGAGAATAGGGCGGATTCATCACCACAGCATCGAAGTTTGTCGGTTCATCCGTCGGCCAGTCTGCATCCAACGTGTCACCGTTACGCAAATGTTGAAGACTGCCAGGCACACGGTGAAGCATCATGTTCATGCGTGCCAGATTGAACGTCTGATTCTTTATTTCCTGGCCAAAGTACTGTACGGCATGCGTCCTATCGATGCCGTTCTTTACATCATCCTTGATGAAGTTTCGTATCTGCAAAAGGAGAGAACCAGAACCACAGGTCGGGTCATAAACAGTGAATCCATACTTCGTATCCTGACCATGGGTCACGATTCGAGCGATCAGCGTAGAGACAGCGTGCGGGGTATAGAACTCTCCAGCTTTCTTTCCGGATTCAGAGGCAAATTGAGAAATCAGATATTCGTAGGCATCCCCCAAAGCATCTTCGGGATAAAGAGTGAAATCAATAGCCGCGAGTTTAGAAATCACCGCGGAAATCAAGCTATTACGCTTGTCTGGGGTCTTACCTAAATCCTTCGAGTGAATATCAAAATCATCGAAAAGGCCTTCATACCCCCCCCCCTCCAGCAACCTCAACATCACGAAATGCCTGACTAATGTTGCCCAACATAAACGTGCGATCATTTATCTGCTGATAAAACGCCGAGAAAGTCTTTGTGGGCTCAATTGCGCAGCCAAACCGATCTTCCAGTTCTGCCTGAAGATCTCTCCAAGTCTCTTTATCTGCGCCTGCCTCTTCATAAATTTTCTGCGCTACTTCCAGATTTTGAGGCTTCTTATCATTGAGTAGCTCGTACGCCTCAACGAGAATCTTGTCTGAAAGTGCTTTATAGAAAACCAATCCCAAAAGATAATCCTTGTAGACATCGGCTGACATGACCTGACGCATTTCGTCAGCAGCAGCCCACAAGGCAGCATTTAAATCTCTGGCAGTAAATGACATTTAGTTTTCCTTCGTTGGAATATTGTGATCGATAGATCGATAGATCGATTGGTGTGCGCAAGAAATTGAACCTCTACCCTCGCGAAAAAACTGAGCCCCATGGATAGGGCATTCTTCGCTTTAAGTGCTTTCCCTCTATACACAGATTGAATTGATGGTATGAGAGATTCTATGGTACTGGTAGCAACCCCCCTGTGGCGAATTCGGTGATTTTCCAAACAGCCTCTTGCATCTCGTCAATGAGACGTCTGCTGCTGATCTGCACATTCGATACATTTTTATCTTGCGCTTGATATTTTGCCTCCACGACGTCCAATTGAGAACGGGCTCCGAGGGATCTCCTGAAGTTCAGAACCACTGGGCATCATCCGCAACCTCCTCTCTTCGGACATCTTTGAGCTTGTCATGCTCTGCCGCTTCAAGCACTTTCTTGGAGGCAGTTGAGAAATCCAATGACAGCCCAAGCCAGCTCAATACTGTCGTCAGTGTGGAAAACCGTACATCCTCACCTTGCTCAAGCTTGATCAGCGTACGTTTTGAAATACCGCTCGCCTCAGCCAGATCATCCAAAGTATTGCCGAGCGCTTTGCGTCGAAGCCGGATAGCCTCGCCAATTGCCTGAGGCGTCAAAGCATCAAACCTCATAAACACACGTTTCATGCAGCCCCCACAGATGAACTTTTCTGCACTTTAGAGCGATTTTGTCTTTTTAGTGAAGTTTACTTCACCAATGCAGGCTGGATGATCTCAGTTTTTCCCGTCCGCTGCGAGGCTTTGGGCAATGAAGGGGTCAGAGTTCCGCGAGCTGCGCAGCCTGCTGCAGCGCTTCTTCACTGCGTCGGTCGTATTTCGCTGTAGTCGAAACGTTGGCGTGTCCCATGAGATTTTTAACAGCAACAATATCTACGTTCTTAGCGAGCAGCCGTGTCGCAAAAGTACGTCGCAGGTCATGGGTCGTAATGGGAGCAATCTTCGCTAAATCCTGAGCATGCTTGACGACCCGTCCGATAGATGCCGGATCGAGCGGATTTGTCAAAATCAGCTGACCGCCTTTGGTCAGACGACCGAAGAGCCACCCCGGTTCAGTACCGCGAAGATCAAGCCAAGCATTCACCTTCTGTGCAACTTCCGGCGTAAAGAAGACTTTCCGTTCCTTATTCCCTTTGCCGATGACTCGGAGCGTACCTGAGGACCGTTCCAGGTTCTCCATTCTTAAGGTCGTCACTTCCGCGCGGCGCAGTCCGCAGCCGAGCAAGAGCGCAATCAGTGCGCGGTCGCGAACCGCTTTAGGTCCTGAATCCTCATCGACAGCAGCCAAAAGCTTCTGAGACTCATCGGCCTGAAGCGCACGGCCAGTTGGTTCCCGGTGAACCCGAAGCTGTTTGACGGCTTTAATTTCAGCGTACGTCGTCAAGTCGATCTGTCGAAGCCGCCAGGCCGTTTCCGCCACCCCTTTGAGTGCCGAGAGATATGCATTGACTGAAGCGGCGGCCAAGCCTTCTTTATCGGCCAATGCATGCATAAACCCGAGCACATGCACATATCGAAGCCGCCCCCACTCGCAGCTGAAGGCATCGGCGGCGCCAAGCCAGCGTGCCGCAATGTTGAGCCGCGAACGAACTGCCCGTCTGGAGTCGCCCGAATGCAGTTCTGCCAGATAGGCAGCCGCCGCATTCACAGTATCTCCGGAAAAATCAAGGGGTTCCTGCAAAAGTGAATTTTGACGCGATTCGCTCCGCCCGCCTTCATTGGGCAAGGGTGAAACGACTTCAAAGTGCGTCTCCATACTTTTGCCTCCTCATTGATACAAATAACCCGAAATGCTGCTCAGACGCCGTCAGTCGTCACTCGCCCCCGACAGGCGCACCGAACTTTTTCGTTCACACGAATTCCAGCCACATTATGCACGATAACTGCAATTATATGGCGTAATAATTTGGGCGAAATGAATACCTAAATCCATTATTGAATGACGCTACTCAGACCTGATACATGCAATTTAGTTTTGTTCATATTCCGCATGATGTTATTCTGAACAGATTCAATATGCAATTTAGTTTGTGAGTCATATACGACTAAGTTCATTCGCCATCATTTATTAGAAAGCGTGCCGTATCGAGTACGATAGTAATAATAGAATTGATGATAGGTTGGTATGGATGCTTTGGAGTCAGCTGCAGTATCTTCGTCATTCATTTGCTCAGCACTGGAATGAGTACGATCATCATCACCCTTATTAATATTAATACACATCCATTCATAAACCTCTCGTAAAGTCAATTCTCCATCGCTATCTCGATACTTAATACTTGCCTTTTCCATATTACTCAATAACTCATCTGTCAGTGCTGCACCTTCACTATCCGATTTCCCTTTCCTTCCTCGTTTAGCGCCGCTCGATGTCCTGCCAGTGTTCTTGCCATAGTCAGGCACTAGTGAATATATGCTTTGTCCTCTTCGCCAGTAGTTTCCAATCAACATATTCATTCTTCTTTCTAAGTGCTTATCCCCCTTTGAATAAGCTTGCACTAATCTCTTTCGGCCATTTAATTTATAGAGATCAGGCGTACTGATAATAGGCTTAATTAGTTCATAGTTCTCTTTAGCAGTCTTCAGCATGACATCTGTTAGCTTTCTGTACTGAATGTCAATCCAAGCATCCTTTTTGAGAAGGACCGTTCCTTTTAAAATGCCATCATTCAGCTCATCTGCATCCATACCGATTAAGTCCACTGACTGCCCTTTCATTGGAAGGATGAGAGCTAAACATCCAAATAGCTGAACAACTCTATATTCAATTGAATTAAGTTCTACAATATCATTCACTTTAATCATCTTAAGCTCCATTACATCAATTAGGTTGACACATCTATTTTACACTATACGAGATTTGAACAAGATGTATTTACACATATCTATTTTACATTTTATGATTTTCGGCCTGAAAAAATCAAGGAGACCTGCTGTTTCAAGTCTCCTCATGCGTTTACAGCGTAATTCGTCTATTGCCTAGCGTTTTCCCGTATAACTGAACAGGCTTTCAGGTATTCTCGGCGGAATTTCACGCGTAAAATTTCCTGATCATCAACCTCTTGCATCGAGCTAAAGCATGACCACGGACGAAATCCTCAACAAAGTTGCCAATCACCGCCAGAAGCAGCGTGAACTCGAAGAAGAATGGGGTCAGCTGCGCGAACAAGCGCTTCAGGAATGCCTGCGTTTGATCGAAACCTTTGAATTCAGTGCATCTGAACTCAACTTCGGCAAGGATGGCCGTCAAGCCAAACCCGTGATTAAGAATGTCGGGGCACCTAAGTTCCAAAA
>OJJJ01000735.1_pt1 | contig 12545 bp, 12 predicted proteins | sample 1596311 | NCBI WGS metagenome assembly OJJJ01 (sample SAMEA4350140, study PRJEB24818) | metagenome | biome: human; feature: gut; material: faeces | place: Denmark | collected 2013-09 | reverse complement strand
CACCACCCGGGCTTTTTGCGGTTCGTTGCCCGTCATCATCCCCACCTGTGTATAAACGCCAGTCCTTTCATCGTGCGCATCCAGATAGGCTTTCGGCTGCACCTGCCTGCCGCCGTTTTTACCGTACTGCTCTCAGTTCGTGGAAATGCGTTTCGGTGCGGTCTCCAGTAGCAAGCGCAGATTGGTTTCGCGAAGCGTTGTCCAGGGCGCACCAAAGCGGGTAAAATAGCTCGCTAGCTGCGGCGGGAGATAACTCGGGTTAAAACGCCAGACGTTCTCTTCCGCAAAGCCGATTTTACCCGGCAGCAGCATAGACCCCAGCCCCGGCACTTTCACCACTTCCTCGCTGGCAATACGCTTAAGCAACGCCTTACCTGTGCGGGTATAGTCCGGGTTTTTCCACAAGCGCCCTGCCTCCAGCAGCGACCAGGCAATCCAGATATCGGCATCGGACGCGGAGTTAGAATCGATAACCGCCCAGGTCTCCTGGTCTTTTTGTCCCCATAGCCAGGCTGGCAGGCGCTGCGTCAAATCGCCCTGAGCGAGATTATCGCGCGTCCATGCCAGCAGCAGATCAAACGCCTTACGGTCATTAGCGGCGAGGGCAAAGAACAGCGCATAGCTTTGCCCTTCGGAGGTGGTAATTTTACGCGCGTCACTGGGATCAATGACGCGCCCCCCCTCGCTGATATAGCCCTGTTTAAACTGCTCCCAGGCAGGCCAGCTGCAGGCGGCGCGCAGATTCGTCGCCGCCAGCATCAACGCGGCTAATACCCACCAGCGTAAGGCTTTCATCACGGCTTACTCATCATCCGGGTTCAGACGACGACGGCTGATGATACGCAGCAGACGCCACAGCACCCACGCCAGCAACACAACGCTGATAGCGGCCAGAACAGCCAGCAGCACCGGATGGTTCGCCAGTGCATACCACAGACGTTCAAACCACGGCAGATGTCCGACATAGTACACATCGCCTACGCGCAGGCTGTTCACGCCCGATTCACGGATCACCGACACCGAACCAAACATTGCCGCACGCTTACCGCTGTCGTTCATGGCGGTGTTTAACAACGCATAGCCACGCGGGCTGTCCGCCAGCAGCGCGATCACGCTGCGCTGTTCATTGTAAGGTGACTGGAAGCCGACAATCGCGGCCATCGGGCCAGACGAGCTGACGCTGGTTTTAACGTTGGCCTGCCGATCGCCGCTGTCCGGCATGATGCTCGGAAACTCCGTCTGACGCAGCGGCGTGTTGACCCAGGACTGGGCAGCCTGCACCAGCAGATCGATACGCTTGTCATCTTTCAGTTTTTCCGGAATGTTGCCGATGACCATGATATCGGCATCTTTGTTCTGGATCTGGCTGCCATCGTCAGTGAGCGTGACGTTAATGGCTGGCAAACCGGTTTGCGCACCGACAGTCCCCATCGTATCCAGCAGGGTTGTGACCTGACCTTCATTTGGCGCTTTTGGCATCACGACGATGGTGTCAGACAAGTCAGCCATGCGGCTGAACGGGAAGCTGGCATTGGCAAACGCGCGCAGATCCGGCATCGCAATAAAGTGGTAATACTTCGAGAAATCAATCGTGGATTCATCGCCAATCACCACATGATTTTGTACCGGCTGGAAGGTGATGCAGTTATCCACCGATCCGCCGGGCATCGGGTTCATATACTGGAAGTCAAAGCGCAGCTGGTTTATCGCGCCCAGCTTCAGCGCCGGAATAGAGACGTCGGTTTTGCCGTCCAGCAGCCCCTGCAGCACGGGCAGACGGAGCATCAGCCTGTTGGTCTCCTGATTGCTGGTCAGGCTGAAAGATTGCAGGAACTGGTTGTTCAGGCTGATATCCATGCGCGAACTGTCTTTCGTCGCTGGCGCGGTGTAACGGTAATTGAGGTTGATATCGATCCCGTTAGTGCGCAGCAGGTACAAATCAGGCGGCAGGTTCAGCGACAGGCTGATTGGCGACGGCTCAAGCCCCGTTGACTGCAGCTGCTCTTCATAGGTTTTCAGCTCGCCAAAGGTGATGGCTCGATCGGTGCGTACCCAGTTCGGCGCATCGTAAGGTTTGCGCGCCAGCAGCGGTTTCACCTCATCCACAACCACGCTACTGCCACGGAAAAGGATATTCCCCTGGGCAATGCCTTTTGCCGCCTGAATCAGGTCCTTCTCATCACGGCCAAAGACCACCAGCAGCTTGACGTAAGGGTTATCCGGGTGGCTGATCATTTCCACGGTCGGCGCTTTGACGTCCGGATGATCGCGCAGGAAAGAAGGACGTTTCGCATTAGTGGCGAACACGATGGTATTTTTATCCGGCATTTTGTCGTACATGACCGGGAAACGTTGTCCACGCCAGCCGGAGCGGGAACCAAACCACGACGCCACAATGGTGGCCGCCAGCTGTTCAGTCACATCCGGGGCACTTGCAAACACCACAGGCAGCGTTAACGGACGGTTATCGCGCGAATCAAAGAACGGCACCGGGAAGGCCGAGAGATCGTTTTTCAGCGCCAGCGACTGGTAAGTCATCTGCAGCGAGGAGTTACGGCCGACGTCCATCCACAGCGTGCTGCTGGCCGGGTTTTCACACACGTCACGGTAATGACCGACAAACTCCAGACGGACGCGGTTGAAGTCGGTGATGAACAGCGGGTTGATCGGCACCTGAGCCTGCGTTTTCTTACCCAGTTGCTCTTTGGTGACCGGCAGAACGTCCATCAGCTCATCATTGAGGTAAACCTTGAGCTGCGACTGAACGGGCAACAAAGACGGTGATGGCGTGTATTCCAGGTTCAACACCGCATTCGATACCACCTCATCGCTACGCATACCAAACTCAACCCCTCCGTTAGGGTTGATGCCACGCAGCACCATGCTGCCCGGAGGCGGCGCTATCTGGGCGAAGGTGAGCTTCACCTCCCGTGACGGTATATTTTCCGCCACGACAGGCGCACTGGCACCACGTACGCCCGGCATCACCTGCCCGACAACCTGCTGGTCGGGTGGCAAGGTATTCCCCGCCGTCGGCTGATTCGGGACAACGTTTTCCGTTTGCCCCGGCGCTGCAGTCACAACCGGGTCAGTCGCTTGCGCGACGACAGGCACCGTTGGAGCAGGCGTGGCCGCCGCGTTTTCAGGGGCTGCGTTAGCCATCATCGGGGGAAGCGCACTCATCCCCATTGCCACTGCACATAACCAGGAAAGTTTTGTTTTCATCGCGTTATCATCATTGTTGAGCCATAACCGGGTCCGCCTGCTTCGCTTCATCTCGCTCAGGACGACGCGGAATGAACGACACGACCCAGGAAACCAGTGAAGTAAGTGACCGGAAAATTAATTTCACCGACGACGGGGCAAATTCTGCAAGGTGACGATAGCCACGGAACCCCAGCTTCAGAATGTCCAGCAGGCTTTCCAGAGGTTTATCTTCCGGGAAGCTGTCCTGCCAGAGAGCCCACGTATCCGCGCGGGCAAACGTACACTGCACAAAATCAATATGTTGCTTTTTGGTCAGCGGCATCAGTTGCAGACCCACTTCATTACCTGACACACGCACAACCTGCGTCGGGAAGACATACTCCTGCTGGCCGCGCTTGAGCAGCAGGTTAACCTTCTGCCCCTCCAGCACCTTCGCCTGGCCGTTGATCTTGATGCCGACGCCACCATCCGAGAAGTCATGGACGGTACAGGAGAAGAGATGGCCGTCTTCACGGGCAATCGCCGCTGGCATGCTGATTTCAACGCGATGCGCGCGGCGAACCTGCTTACTCTCCACAGAAACCGCCACTGCGCCGCCGAGGATAATCAGGTTGTAGAACACCCATGCCATACTCACGAACACCGTCAGGATTTCGTTTTCAGGGCCATAGAAGTAACGCCAGATACCGGCGATCACGCCAACGATATTGAGCAGCACCAGGAAAATGTACGGACGGGAGATCACCCAGTCGACATACTCCTCTTCCACCAGCCCACCTTTCGCGGTGACGTTGAACTTGCCTTTGTGCGGGTTAATCAGCGCCACCATCGTCGGCGGCGCGATGTACCAGGCCAGCACCGTTTCGTAGATTTCACTCCAGAACGAATGGCGATACTTACCCTGAATCTTCGAGTTCGTCAGGCTCGCGTGGATCATGTGCGGCAGAACAAACAGCGCAATCAGCGGCGCGGTGAGGAAGATGAGCCGCGGGATACCGGACAAGAAGTGGAACATGGCGTTGACGTAGCACAGACGCTGCGCCAGCTTCAGCCCTTTACCTAACAGCGGGTTATCAAGACGGAAAATCTGTACCATGCCGCGCGCCCAACGAATACGCTGGCCGATATGCGCCGAGAGTGACTCCGTGGCCAGACCCGCCGCCTGCGGAATGCGCATATACGCCGAGGTATAGCCAAGGCGGTGCAAACGCAGTGAAGTATGGGCATCTTCGGTCACCGTTTCGACGGCGATACCGCCAATTTCATCCAGCGGTTTACGGCGGATAACCGCACAGGAGCCGCAGAAGAAGGTGGCATCCCACATGTCGTTCCCGTCCTGCACCAGGCCATAGAACAGGGTGCCTTCGTTAGGCGTTTTACGGAAACGTCCGAGGTTGCGTTCAAACGGGTCCGGCGAGAAGAAGTGATGCGGCGTCTGCATCATTGCCAGCTGTTTCTCTTTCAGGAACCAGCCCATCGTCATCTGCAGGAACGAGCGCGTCGGCACGTGGTCACAGTCAAAGATGGAGACGAACTCTCCCGTGGCATATTTCAGTGCGTTATTGATGTTACCTGCTTTGGCGTGTTCGTGGCTGGTACGGGCGATATACTCCACGCCAACGCTTTGTGCGAACTGACGAAACTCTTCGCGGCCACCGTCATCCAGTATCCAGATTTTGAGTTTATCCTTCGGCCAGTCGATGCCCAGCGCCGCATAGATGGTATTTTTCACCACCGTCAGATCTTCGTTGTAGGTCGGCACAAAGAGATCGACCGAGGGCCACTGGGTGGTGTCTTTTGGCAGCGGAACCGGCTGACGGTTGAGCGGCCAGATAACCTGGAAGTAGCCCAGCACCAGGACGATCCACGCATAGGTTTCTGCGAACAGCAAAATCAAACCGCACACCAGGCTGACCGGGTCATCCCAGTTTAGCGTCGAGGTGTAACGCCACCAGATGTAGCGGCAGGAGACGGTGAGCGACAGCACAATCAGCATCAGGGCAGAAAAACGCCCCGGAATTCGCCGTACTAACAGCGCCACGCCCCACAGCAGGATCAGGAAGATGAACTGTGCCAGCGGGTTAAAGGGCTGCGTAATACACACCAGCGCCAGAATAAGCGAGAAGACGACAATCACCCCGAGAATAAAACGACGTAAGCCCGGATGCAGATGCCCGAGCTCTTTGTGGTTATCCAGATGACCGGTTTTATCGCCTACGCGATCGGGCAACCTGTCCAGCCACTGATGGTAGCGTTCGCGTAAATTCTGGGCACGATCAAAACTGCGCCAGCGGGGCCGGGATTTTTCCATTCGGGGCGATGTCACAACCAGCCAGACGGCCTGAATAGCATAGCGTGCGGGTGTTCGAGGGGAATGAACATCCAGGCCAGGATCATCCAGAAGCAACCGAATGCGGCGCTCAACGACGATGCACCGTGCCGCCGGTAATGTCGATAGCGTTCGCTTAAACGCGAACTGACCGGGGGAATGAGCAACCAGGTCGACAGACGACTCATACCGCGCTCCCTGCTGGCTCCGGGTGTCCGGCGTAGTGCAGCAGACACCAGTTTGCCAGCGTCAGGATCTCTTCTGCTGCCAGCGAATCGCTACGATATTCACCCAGCGGTTGTTTGGAGGCGAGACATTCCGCCATCCCCTCATCTCGATGGATCACGATTGGCAGCAGACGGCGCTGGCTCTGTAACCAAATCTGATACAGATCGTCCTGGATCTGGCTGCTGATGCGGAGATCGTTAATCAGAATATGGGCATTTGCGGGCAATGCCTGCTGATGCAAGCGGATATGACAATTCGCATCCACATTCACGATAGAGAGGATATGGTCGCACTGGGCGATCAGCTGGCGAGTGAACGGGTCCACGCCGTGCGGCAGATCCAGCAGTATCCACTGGTAGTGGCCTTTTTCCTTCAGCTGCTGCAGGGCATGAGCGAATTGCGTAAGTACATGTTGATGTGTAAGCGCATTCTCGCGCTCTTCAGTGGTCAATTGACCAAAAGGCAGCAGATCGAGTTGAGATGTGTAACGCAGGCCCGCATCTTGCCAGTCTTTACCATCAAGCAGCGCGCGAGCCCATCCCTCTGAGCGTGAGAAATCAACGTTAAAAGACATGCGCAGCAAATTGTCGGAGCATGCATCAATCACCAGCACCGATTCGCCTAATAGCTGTAATGACCACGCCAGCGCCGCAGTGATGGATGTTGTACCCACTCCACCACGGACGCCCTGTAATCCTAGTATGGCCATCAATGGCTTCCTTATTGTTGTTGGGCAAATTCAGCTAATAGCGGCCAGCGTTTAATAGCCGCAGCCAACTGTTCCCGCTGGGAAATATCGGTATAGTCTATTTCAGGCAATGAGAAAGCCTGCTTAAGCGCCAGAAAATCGTTTTGGAATGTGTAACCCAGGCTAGAGTCGACCGGCGGTCCGGGTTCGTTATTATGCATTCTTATTTCATCCCTTTGAATAAAATCACACGCTCAGATGTAGCGAGGCGTCCTGCCCACGAAATTTCATTTACATGCTAAATCTGATGTTCTTTAATTTCAATGTTAGGTTTATTTCTACGCTTTCGCTAGTAAACTGAGATACAGCTAAATTCGACGAAAAGAGGGACACCGTGGACTCCATATTTTCTATTGGCATCCAGTCATTATGGGACGAATTGCGCCACATGCCAGTCGGAGGAGTCTGGTGGATTAATACGGATCGCAATGAAGATGCCATCAGTCTGGTTAACCAGACGATCGCCGCGCAGGATAAGGATTCCCGCGTGGCCGTCATTACAATGGGCGAAGCGCCGAAGAAAATCATCAGACTTGAAAATGATCGGGGGCCAAAGACGGTACGATTGTTTTCCATGCCAGCGGAAACAGATAGTCTATACTTTTTGCCCCGCGATATTCAGTGCTCAATTGATCCGGATCACTATTTACTGATTTTTAAATGCGCAAATAACGCCTTACAAAATATCCCTGCCGAAAAACTGCTGCACTGGTTAGGAAGGATCAATAAATGGGCAAGGAATCAAAATCTCACGCTTTTGATCGTTAACCCTGGCAGTAATAATGACAAGCATTTCTCACTGTTAATGGGTGAATATCGCTCTCTTTTCGGCCTGGCAAGTATCCATGACCAGACTGACAGTTATCTTTACGATATTGCGTTCTGGTGCAATGAAAAAGGAGTCAGTGCGCGACAGCAACTCACTCTCAAACATATCGAAGGCGAATGGCATGTCGCCCGACAGGAAGAAACGGTAGTTCAGCCACGCAGCGATGAAAAGCGTATTCTCAGCCATATGGCGGTATTAGAAGGTGCGCCTGCGCTTTCTGAAAACTGGTCACTGTATGAAACTAATGAAGCCTTATTTAATGAAGCCCGTACAACACAGGCGGCGACCATTGTTTTCTCTCTAATGCAAAATAACCAAATCGAAACGCTGGCGAGACAAATTCACACGTTACGCCGCCAGCGCGGTAGCGCCTTGAAAATTGTGGTGCGTGAAAACAATACCAGCCTGCGTGCGACAGACGAGCGTCTGCTGCTGGGCTGCGGGGCAAATATGGTTACCGTGGAACGCGCCGCTGTCGCGCTGCCTGACGCTTATCGAAAGCATCCAGGGGCAGCTGTTTAATCGTCATGTTCCGGAAGAGATCAGCACCCTGCTCTCAATGACGCAGCCGATGAAACTGCGTGGCTATCAAAAATGGGACACCTTTTGCGATGCGGTCAGCAATATGATGAGCAATACACTGCTGCCCGCAGACGGAAAAGGCGTCATGGTCGCCCTGCGTCCGGTGCCGGGTATCCGCGTTGAGCAGGCGCTTACATTATGTCGCCCGAATCGTACCGGAGACATTATGACGATTGGCGATAACCGGCTGGTGCTGTTTTTATCCTTCTGCCGGGTGAACGATCTTGATACCGCCCTCAACCATATCTTCCCCCTCCCTACCGGAGATATCTTCTCTAACCGCATGATTTGGTTCGAAGATAGTCTGATTAGCGCAGAACTGGTTCAGATGCGCACGCTGGCACCAGAGCAGTGGGCGAAACCGTTACCCATGACGAGTGATTTCAACCCCATCCTCAATGCGAAGCACGACGGGCATGTCTGGCGTCGGGTTCCCGAGCCACTGCGCTTATTATCAGAGCAACAGGAGGGCGCATCATTATGAATATCAGCGATATTATTCAACTGGTGGTACTTTGCGCGCTGATTTTTTTCCCGCTCGGCTACTATGCTCGCCATTCACTGCGTCGTATCCGCGATACGGCAAGAGTGCTGTTTGTAAAACCTCGCTACATTAAACCAGCCGGAACACTGACACGCGATCCGAACGTCAAGGCAAACCGAAAACATGACTAATTCTACCTTTACCACTTCGGCACCATCGCCGCTCTGGCAATACTGGCGCGGCCTTTCCGGCTGGAACTTCTACTTTCTGGTGAAGTTTGGTCTGCTGTGGGCGGGCTACCTTAATTTCCACCCGCTCCTCAATCTGGTGTTTATGGCATTCCTGCTGATGCCTGTTCCAAACATCAAACTGCACCGTTTACGCCACTGGATCGCGATTCCGGTTGGCTTTGCCTTATTCTGGCATGACACCTGGCTGCCTGGCCCGGAAAGCATCATGAGCCAGGGTTCGCAGGTCGCGGGCTTCAGTAGCGATTATATTCTTGATTTAGTTGAGCGTTTTATTAACTGGCAGATGATTGGCGCGGTATTTGTGCTGTTGGTAGCCTGGCTCTTCCTGTCTCAGTGGATTCGCATCACGGTGTTTGTCGTCGCTATTATGGTCTGGCTGAATGTGCTGACGCTGGCTGGCCCGAGCTTCTCATTGTGGCCTGCCGGTCAACCGACCACAACGGTCACCACCACGGGAGGATCTGCCGCCGCAACCGTTGCGACTGCGGGTGATACGCCTGTTGTGGGAGATATCCCAACGCAAACCGCACCGCCGACCTCAACGAATCTGAATGCGTGGCTCTCCAGCTTCTACACTGCGGAAGAAAAGCGTCAGACCAAATTCCCGGACGCGTTGCCTGCCGATGCCCAACCGTTTGAGCTGCTGGTCATTAACATCTGCTCCCTCTCCTGGGCGGACGTGGAGGCGGCTGGTTTAATGTCGCACCCACTGTGGGCGCACTTCGATATTCAGTTTAAAGATTTTAACTCGGCCACCTCGTACAGCGGCCCGGCAGCGATTCGCCTGCTGCGTGCGAGCTGTGGTCAGCCTTCGCATAAAAACCTCTACCAGCCAGCGGGAAACCAGTGCTATCTGTTTGATAATCTGTCCCGACTCGGTTTCACGCAGCACCTGATGCTGGGCCATAACGGTCAGTTTGGTAACTTCCTGAAAGAAGTGCGTGAAGAAGGTGGTATGCAGGCACCGCTGATGGACCAGACCGGCCTGCCGGTTACGCTGTTGGGCTTTGACGGCTCTCCTGTCTACGATGATACTGCCGTACTGCAGCGCTGGCTTCAGACCATTGAGAAAGACAGTAACCCGCGCAGCGCGACGTTTTATAACACTCTGCCGCTTCACGACGGTAACCATTATCCTGGTGTGAGCAAAACGGCAGACTACAAAGTGCGCGCGCAGAAGTTCTTTGATGAGCTGGATGCGTTCTTTACCGAGCTGGAAAAATCCGGTCGTAAAGTGATGGTGGTGGTCGTGCCGGAGCACGGCGGTGCGCTGAAAGGCGACAGAATGCAGGTTTCCGGCCTGCGTGATATCCCAAGCCCGTCCATTACCAACGTGCCTGCCGGGATAAAGTTCTTCGGCATGAAGGCTCCGCATCAGGGGGCACCAATTGAGATTGAACAGCCAGGCAGTTATCTGGCGATTTCAGAACTGGTTGCCCGCGCGGTAGACGGCAAGCTGTTTGTGGAAGATAGCGTCAACTGGGACCAGCTCACCAGCGGCCTGCCGCAAACGGCAGAGGTATCGGAGAACGCCAATGCAGTCGTGATCCAGTACCAGAACAAACCTTATGTTCGCCTGAACGGCGGTGATTGGGTGCCGTATCCGCAGTAAGAGATTTAAAAAAGGGAGCCAGACTGGCTCCCTTTTTTATTCCGCGCTTCTTAGTGAGATTTCACCGCCCACCCAGGGCTTAATGGTTCCATCCTGCTCCAGAAGTAATGCACCCTGCGCATCAATGCCGCGGGAAATGCCATAAATTTCTTTATCGCCGATCAGCAGCTTCACCGGACGATTGATAAAGTTATCCAGTTTTTTCCAGCGAGACAGGAACGGAGCAAGCCCCTCCTGCTCAAAGAGCGTCAGTGAACTGCGCAACTCGTTGATCATACGAACTGCAAGGGTGTTGCGATCAATTGTGATCCCCGCTTCCTGCAAATTAGTCCAGGCCTGATTCACGACATCGTTCTGCACATTACGCATCACCATATTCAGTCCCGCGCCAATAACGATCTGAGCTGCATCACCCGTTTTTCCGGTAAGTTCGACGAGAATACCCGCAAGTTTACGATCGTTCAGGTACAGATCGTTTGGCCATTTAACCCGTACTTTTTCGGCTCCCAGATCCTGCAGCACTTCGGCCATGACAATGCCGATCACCAGACTCAGGCCAACAGCTGCGGCTGGCCCCTGATCGAGACGCCAGTACATGGAAAGATAGAGGTTGGCCCCAAACGGCGAGAACCACTTACGACCACGACGGCCGCGACCAGCCTGCTGATACTCGGCTACGCATGCGTCACCAGACTTCAGTTCGCTCAGACGGTCCAAAAGATACTGGTTAGTCGAATCAATGACCGGCAGGACGGCGACATTGCCATACCCAATCTGACTGCGAATCGTCTCTTCGTTCAGTAACTGAATGGGATCTGGCAGGCTGTACCCTTTTCCTGGCACCGTGAACACATCCACGCCCCAGTCGCGAAGAGTCTGAATATGCTTGTTGATAGCGGCACGACTCATACCCAATTGTTCACCCAATTGCTCGCCAGAATGGAATTCACCATCCGAAAGAATGCCGATCAGGGTTAAGGGGATAGTATTGTCCTTCACGCGATTGCCTCCACGGCATTGACTTCACCCGTGCGGCCAATAAAGCGAACTTCAGGCTCCAGCCACACGTTAAATTTTTCACCCACACGCTGGCGAATATGGTGTGCCAGCTGGACGACATCATCGCTGGTCGCATTGTTTTGGTTAATCAGTACCAGTGCCTGCTGGCGATGAACCGCAGCGCCACCCACTGTAGTCCCTTTTAATTCACATTGATCGATAAGCCAACCCGCAGCCAGCTTAACGCTGCCATCCGCCTGTGGATAATGCGGCGCTGTTGGCCAGCCTGCGAGAAGCTCGCTTGCAGTTTCGCTGCTGATAACCGGGTTTTTGAAGAAACTGCCCGCATTTCCGTTCACTTTTGGATCGGGGAGTTTAGTCATGCGCATATGACAAACGGAATCAAACACTTCGCGTGGAGTAACAGTTGCCGGATCGAGACGGACGAGATCACCGTAGGTGAGGATCGGTTTCCATTGCTTCGCCAGACGTAGGCCGACGGCCACAATGACGTAGCGATCCTGATATTCGTGTTTGAATATACTGTCGCGATAGCCGAAGCGGCACTGCTCAGCGGTTAAACGCTGAACGCTTCCCGTCGCTAATTCAATGCAGTCAACGTATTCGCAGACGTGTTTCAGTTCGATGCCGTAGGCACCGATATTTTGAATGGGTGACGATCCGGCGCATCCCGGTATCAACGCAAGGTTTTCCAGACCCGGCATCCCTTTTTCGAGGGTGTATTGCACCAGTTGGTGCCAGTTTTCTCCGGCTCCCACGTGCAGATGCCAGCTGTCTGCGCTCTCTTTAACATCAATTCCCATGATGCGGTTGACGATCACGGTCCCCGCAAAATCATCGAGAAACAGGACATTGCTTCCTTCGCCCAGAATCAGTACGGGTTCACCGTTTTCTGTTGCGTTTTGCCAGGCGTTCAGCAACTGCTGAGCATTATCGGCACGTACAATTTGATTAGCATTCCGTTGAATACCAAAGGTATTCCAGGGCTTAAGGGAGTGGTTCATAGACGCTATCCTGATGCAAAAACCGGGATAGTTTACCGTATATACGGTGGGATAGGTGATTAGTTTATGGAAACGAGGAATGTCCTGAAACGCAAAAAGGCCATCCTTGCGGATGGCCTCTTCACTTAATTGATGCCTGGCAGTTCCCTACTCTCGCATGGGGAGACCCCACACTACCATCGGCGCTACGGCGTTTCACTTCTGAGTTCGGCATGGGGTCAGGTGGGACCACCGCGCTACAGCCGCCAGGC
>OJJJ01000732.1_pt1 | contig 12600 bp, 12 predicted proteins | sample 1596311 | NCBI WGS metagenome assembly OJJJ01 (sample SAMEA4350140, study PRJEB24818) | metagenome | biome: human; feature: gut; material: faeces | place: Denmark | collected 2013-09 | reverse complement strand
ACAGCGCACTGGCGCAGTTACTGGATACTGCACGTCAGGACGGCAACGAAATCATGGTGTTTGTGGGCAATCGCGGTTGCGTGCAGATCTTCACCGGCGTGGTGGAAAAGCTGGTGCCGATGAAAGGCTGGCTGAATATCTTCAACCCGAACTTTACCCTGCATCTGCTGGAAGAGACCATTGCGGAAACCTGGGTGACCCGTAAACCAACGGCTGACGGTCACGTTACCAGCCTGGAGTTATTCGCCGCCGACGGCACACAAATCGCGCAGCTCTATGGTCAGCGCACCGAAGGCGAGCCTGAGCAGAGCCAGTGGCGCAGCCAGATCGACGCCCTGACACCAAAAGGGCTGGCCGCATGAAAAAATGGCTTGCTCTGCTAAGTGCCTTACCGTTTGTCGCCTTTGCCTCTGCGCCAGAGAGGATTGTCTCTCTCGGCGGCGATGTCACAGAGATTGTCTATGCGCTTGGCGCGCAGTCTTCTCTGGTGGCGCGCGACAGTACCAGCCAGTGGCCGCAGGCGGCGAACGACCTGCCTGACGTAGGGTATTTGCGCCAGCTCAACGCCGAAGGGATTTTATCCATGCGCCCCACGCTGGTCCTGGCGAGCGCACAGGCACAACCGTCTCTGGCGTTAAAGCAGGTAGAGCAAAGTCATGTGAAGGTGATCACCGTCCCCGGCAGTAACGACCTGAGCGTCATCGACGAAAAAGTGCGGGTGATTGCTGACGCAACGCATCGCGAAGCGCAAGGGGAAACTCTGCGCAATACGCTTCGTCAGGCGCTGGCAGCGCTGCCCTCTTCACCGCTGAACAAGCGGGTGCTGTTTATCCTCAACCACGGCGGGATGACCGCGATGGCCGCCGGACAACAGACCGGTGCAGATGCAGCCATCCGCGCAGCGGGTTTGCAGAATGCGATGCAGGGTTTTACCCGCTACCAGCCGCTCTCGCAGGAAGGCGTGATCGCCAGCCAGCCGGATCTGGTGGTGATTTCGCAGGATGGCATCAACGCACTGGGTGGTGAAGCGAATCTGTGGAAGCTGCCAGGGCTGGCGCAAACCCCGGCGGGACGCAACAAGCAGGTACTGGCAATCGATGATATGGCGCTGCTGGGTTTTAGCGTACGGACGCCACATGCGATCCAGCAGTTGCGCGCCAGAGCGGAGCAACTGCCCTGATGTCCCGGCGGGTCACGTTGTCGCTGTGGGTACTGGCTGCCCTGCTGACCGTTATGACGCTGATGGCGACCGGTTTTGGCGCGTTGCGCCTGCCGGTCAGCCTGCTGTGGAACGGCAGCGATGAGGCGCTGCGCCAGATCTGGCTGACTATCCGCCTGCCCCGCGTGTTGCTGGCACTGGTGATAGGTGGTTCGCTGGCGCTGGCAGGCTGCGTGATGCAGGGGCTGTTTCGCAACCCGCTTGCCGATCCTGGCCTGCTCGGGATCAGCAGCGGCGCGGCGCTGGCCGTTGCTCTGTGGGTGGTGCTTCCCCTCTCTTTGCCTGCGCTGGTGATGCTCTACGCCCCGATGCTCGCGGCGTTTATTGGCGCACTGGCAGCAACGGTCGTGATTTTCCTGCTCAGCCAGCAGCGTGACAGTTCCCTGTCGCGTCTGTTGCTTATCGGCATCGCCATCAACGCGCTGTGCGGTGCAGCAGTCGGCGTGCTGTCCTGGGTCAGTAACGATGCTCAGTTGCGTCAGCTTTCACTCTGGGGCATGGGCAGTCTCGGCCAGGCGCAGTGGTCAACGCTGCTGGCCGTCACCTCGCTGATGGTGCCCACGGTACTGGTTGTCTGGCGTCTGGCCAGCGCGCTCAATTTGCTACAGCTGGGCGAAGAAGAGGCGCATTACCTTGGCGTGGATGTCGCCGTTGTCCAGCGGATACTGCTACTGTGCAGCGCCTTGCTGGTGGCGGCCGCCGTCGCCGTCAGCGGCGTGATTGGCTTTGTGGGGCTTGTCGTACCGCACCTGATGCGTATGTGGCTGGGAGCCGATCACCGGGCCGTTATTCCAGGCTCGGTGCTGGCGGGTGCGTCACTGCTGCTTGTCGCTGACACGGTGGCACGCACGCTGGTTGCCCCGGCAGAGATGCCGGTCGGTTTGTTGACCAGCATTCTCGGTGCGCCGTGGTTCCTGTGGCTTATTTTTCGGCGGGGAGGGCAGCATGGCTGAACGTTATACCGCGGAGAACGTCTCCTGTACGCTTTCCGGGCGAACGCTTATTGATGATGTTTCGCTGTCGCTATCCCAGGGAGAGCTGGTGGCGTTGATTGGCCCCAACGGTGCAGGGAAATCCACACTGCTGCGGCTGCTGACCGGCTACCTGAAACCCGCCAGCGGACGATGTCTTCTGGCGGGAAAATCCCTCAGCGAATGGCACCCGGAGACGCTGTCCCGTTACCGGGCGGTCATGCGCCAGCATACGCAGCTCGGCTTTGACTGGCCGGTTGAAGGTGTCATTGGGATGGGACGAGCACCGTGGGGCCGTCAGCCCGATCGGTCTATCGTTCACGACGTGATGCAGTTGACCGGCTGTCTGCCGCTGGCAGGCAGGCAGTACAATGCGCTGTCTGGCGGCGAGCAGCAGCGCGTACAGCTTGCCCGCGCGCTGGCACAGATCTGGCGCGACGGTGCTCCTCGCGGCTGGCTGTTTCTCGATGAACCTACCTCCGCGCTGGATCTTTACCACCAGCAGCATCTGCTGCGGTTGTTGAAATCGCTGACCCGTCAGGGGCATCTCCACGTCTGCGTGGTGCTGCACGATCTCAATCTGGCGGCGCTGTGGGCGGATCGCATCATGCTGCTGCACAACGGCAGGATGGTCTCCCACGGCACGCCGGAGCAGGTGCTGCAGGCTGACGTACTGGCGCGCTGGTATGGCGCGCAGGTACACGTCGGCAGGCATCCTTCCCACGCCGCTCCGCAGGTTTTTCTTGCACCTTAACTTGAGCAGCTCACCTCCAGCCGCTTGCCCCAGTCCGGCGGGCGGCTGACATAATCATCCTCCCGATCGGCAAACGGCGTGCGCAACGCGATATGCAGACGGTGTAACTCGTCGTAATCGCCCCGCTCTGCCTGCTCAATCGCACGCTGTGCCAGCCAGTTTCGCAGCACCATCGCCGGATTGGCCGCCATCATTTTTGCCTGACGGGTAGCATCATCAATCTGCTCTTGCTGCAGACGCGCCCGGTATACGGTAAACCAGTCGTCAAAGGCCTGACGGTCAATAAACTCGTCGCGCAGCGGTGAGGCGGCGCTGTGTTGCTCGGTATGACCCAACGTGCGGAAAGTACGGGTGTAATCGCTGCCTTCGCGCGCCATCAGCGAGAACAAGGCGTTAAGAAGGTCGTTATCGCCTTTCTCCTGCGTCAGCAGTCCCAGCTTGTTGCGCATGAGCGCACCATACTCCCGCAACAAAACCGCCTGGTAACCGTCGAGCGCATCATTCAGCGCGTCAACATCAATAAATGGCGACAAGGACTGCGCAAGGCGCTGTAAATTCCACAGCCCCACGGCAGGCTGATTATCAAAGCTGTAGCGTCCCTGATAATCTGAGTGGTTGCAGATATAGCCCGGCTGATAGTCATCCAGAAAGCCGAACGGGCCATAATCGAAGGTCAGGCCCAGCAGAGACATGTTATCGGTGTTCATCACGCCGTGTGCAAAACCCACGGTCTGCCAGCGGGCGATCGTTGAGGCGGTACGGGCAACAACATCACGGAACCAGAGGACGTATTTATCCGCCTCATTCTGCAACCGGGGCCAGTGGCGTCGGATGGCGTAATCCGCAAGCTGGCGGACTTTCTCCGGCTCGCGGCGATAGTAGAAATGTTCAAAGTGTCCGAAGCGCAGATGACTTTCAGCCACGCGCATCAGCATCGCGCCCTGCTCCATCGTCTCGCGTGCAACCGGCGTATCGCTGGTGACGACCGATAACGCGCGGGTAGTGGGAATGCCAAGTGCATGCATCGCTTCCGAGGCCAGACTTTCGCGGAGGGTTGAACGCAGCACCGCCCGGCCATCGCCCATCCGTGAATAAGGCGTCAGACCAGCGCCTTTCAGATGCCAGTCGACGGTATCATCACCGGAGAGCTGTTGTTCGCCCAGCAAGATCCCCCGGCCATCGCCCAGTTGTCCCGCCCAGACACCAAACTGATGTCCGCTGTAGACCTGAGCCAGAGGTTGCATTCCTGGAAGGAGCGTTTCGCCGCCCCAGACGCCAGCGCCATCGGCAGGCTGAAATAAGGCAGGCGGAATACCCAGCGAATCCGCCAGCATATCGTTGTGCCAGATCAGACGAGCATTCTGTAACGGTGTTGGTTTAAGCGCGGTGTAAAAACCTGGCAATTCATCATGCCAGTGAGCAGTAAAAGACAGGGTCATAAGTCCTCCTGCTTTTAGTGTAGAGGGTTTACCTGCACTTAAACACGGGCGAAGAAAAGGGTTATCACTGAACGAGCGTCGTTACCTGTTCTGCCGGAACCGCAGGCCAGAGATTACCCTGCATTGCACCAACGTTAAATGACAATACGCGTTGCAACAGGTTGTGATCGTCTATACCGGAGAGGATAACGGACTGACAATGAGGCGTAATTTGCCAGAGTATCGCGCGCATAAAAGGTTCAAAAGAGAGCTCGGACGCACGCTGCTGGATAAAACCTTTATCCAGTATTACCCGTTTAAACAAACCGTCATAAACCGCTTTGAGGGTGGCGATGCCCGCACCAAAGTTAGCCAAAACCAGAGGGAAATGGATCGCCATTCTTGCCAGCATCAGATCGTCTTTGCCGTTATTTAAACCTGGATAGTTCTCATTAACACTAAACTCCAGAAATGGATAGCGTTCAAGTATTGAAACAGCGTTCCCGTCAGTTAATAAAAACTCAACAATTACAGGTGTAATATTGATCCACGCAATTAACTGATGCTGAATAAAGAACAGTTTACAGGTATCGAGCAATTGCAGTTTCTCATGAAACAGCACTAACTCTTCTTCCGGTGAAAGGTGCGGAGTAACCAGTTCAGTTGGGATTCTGACATCCGTACCTACGCCAGTAAAGTTAACCATAATTTCTAAACCTTTAAGCTCACCTGCACTATTTCGCGCCGGAAGCAGTAAAAGTTCAGACTGGTAAGCATTATCTAGCGTGACAATCATCGCGCTCGCCCCACATTAAAGATGAAAGAGGACATCCTGGAGCAATTGCAGGCACAATTCCACTGGCTTGATTTTAATAAGATTAATTTCATTCGTTCCGTATTAATTTTCAGATTTATCCCTGAATCTAAAATAATCTTATCCTGGTTACTGAATAATAGCCAGTTTTAGATAAAACAGACACATACAGACATATGTAATTCATCAGAAATTTAACTTTAATCATCCCGATGAAGAAAACCTGGCGCGGTTTATTAGACGCCAGGTCAACAGAACGGCCACATGTACATTGTCCTAAATACGTCTGGCTTGCCAGAAGTTTTTACGCCAGTAAACATTATCGAGAGAGGAGCGCATCACTCCGCGACTGGTCGACGCATGAATGAACTGGTTATCGGTGTCATAAATGCCAACATGAAGGCCGCTTTCACCCGAGCCTGTTTTGAAAAACACCAGGTCGCCGGGGAGCAAATCCCCTTTATCGATTTCCGTACCAATTTCTGCCTGCTTACGCGTTTCGCGAGGCAGCTGGAGATCAAATTTATCGCGAAAAGTCATCAGGACGAAGCCAGAACAATCGACACCGCCCCGGCTCATACCACCGTAACGATAAGGCGTACCGCGCCAGTTGCTCAACTGGTCGTTCAGGCTGGCAATAACCGTAATAGAATCGGAAAGCCGCGGATTAGGCGGAGGCGCACGATGGCTACTGCATCCCGCAAGAATTAATGTTGCCACAAGGAGAAACCAGCCTCGCATTTTCAGACGAATCCTCTGCTTTTTTTGCTCTTTCCGTAATTTAGCGTGCAATTGTGCACCTGCGCAAGAAACGGTTACTCCGCAGTAGTGGAAATCAGCATCTTATGCCCCTCAATATCCAGCCGACGGAACAACATGTTATACGCGGTGGCAAGGTTTGGCGGGGTCAGTACGGTATCGCGCGTTCCACTGGCAATGAGCTTGCCCCGTGCCAGCAACCACACCCGATGCGCATGGCGCAGCGTATGGTTCAAATCATGGCTGCTCATTACCACCGCCACCCCTTTGCGGGACAACGCGCTGAGCACCCCGTCCAGCGCGACCTGCTGAGCAACGTCCAGACCGCTCATCGGCTCGTCCAGGAGCAACAGGCAGCCGTGCGGATTGCCTGCCGGATGGATCTGCAGAATAACCGCCGCCAGACGCACGCGCTGCCACTCCCCGCCAGAAAGCTGGCTGGCGTGACGGGTGAGCTTATCTTCCAGCCCCAGCGCCGCAGCCACTTCGGTAAGCAGCGCCGTGTTATGTTTATCATGCAAATGCAGCAACAGATAGTGCCAGACAGGCATCGCAAACGGCGGTATCTGCTGTTGCACTAAATAGCTCCGCCGGTGTGCCAGCGCCACTGGTGACCAGTCGGTAAGCGCATGGCCGAGCAACGTTATCTCTCCTTGCCCGGTGGTCATGCCCGCCATGCGCGCCAGCAGCGTGCTCTTGCCTGCGCCATTCGGCCCCACAAGATGCACGATCTCTCCCGCATTGATTGTCGCAGTTATCGGCTCCAGACGCCCCTTCCCGGCGACGTCCGTGAGCTGCATCAGCAAGGTCATTATTTTGCCAGCGCCAGCTTGATAGACTCCATGACAATCGGGTCTTCAGGCGTCATATCCGGGGAAAAACGCTGGACAACCTGGCCGTCACGCCCAATCAGGAACTTCTCGAAATTCCACAGGATATCGTCAGGATAGAGCGGCGCACGCCCTTTGCTCGCCATACGCTCGTAGAAACCGCTGCCCTCAGGCGCAACGGCCGTCGGCGCTGCAGCAACCAGTTTCGCATACAGCGGATGACGGTTCTCACCGTTGACATCGATTTTGCTGAACATCGGGAACGTCACGCCATAGGTGGTGCTACAGAACGTTTTGATCTCCTCTTCGCTGCCCGGCTCCTGGCCCAGGAACTGGTTGCACGGGAAGCCCAGAACGGTGAAACCGTCTTTCTCCCAGGCTTTCTGAATGTTTTCCAGCTGTTCGTATTGCGGTGTCAGACCGCATTTAGACGCCACGTTCACGATGAGCAAAACGTTGCCTTTGTAGCCTTCAAGCGTGGTTTTCTCGCCGTCGATGGTGGTCACTTCGGTATTCAGAATATCAGACTGCATAGCATTCCCTCAGGTTGTCTTACGGGTAGTGATTTAACGTCCGGCTTTTAATAGTAGCCAGATAAATACCGGCGCGCCCAGCGTGGCGGTGACGACCCCGATGGGTAATTCGGCCGCCGTCAGGGCGAGCCGGGCGATAATGTCGGCGACCAGCAAGGTTGCAGCGCCTGCAACCGCCGAAGCCGGAAGTAAGATGCGGTGATCCGTTATTCCGCACAGACGCAGCATATGCGGGATGACCAGCCCGATAAAACCAATCGCCCCCGCCAGCGCCACGCTGACGCCAACCATCCAGCCGATGGCTATCACCAGTACGTTGCGCCATAACCCCAGCGACATACCGAGCTGACGGGCTGACGTTTCACCCAGCGCGAGGGTATTTAACGGCTGAGCCTGAAAGCAGGTCCAGAGCATGACCGGGATCAACAGCGTCATCAACCAGCCCTGCCGCCAGTCAACGCCACCGAAGCCGCCCATCATCCAGTACATTAACTGGCGCAGATCGAAGGAGGTAGAGAAGTAGACTGCCCAGGTCATCAGCGCGCTGCAGATGATCCCCAGCGCCACTCCGGCAAGGAGTAACCGGCTTGTTGATAAATGTCGCCGGGCAAAGCGCAGTAAAATGACCGTTATCAGCAGTGCGCCGGAAATGGCGCTCAGGCTAATCCCCCAGGCGGACAGTTCGCCACCACCCAGCATGACAGCAGCAATCAGCCCTACGCCAGCGCCATTCGACACGCCGAGCAGCCCCGGTTCCGCCAGCGGATTTTCAAACAGCGCCTGCATCATTGTGCCGCACAACGCCAGCGCGGCACCGACCAGGATCACCGCCAGCGTTCGCGGCAGGCGGATCTGCCAGACAAAGAGCTGTCCGTCAGGGCTAAACCAGCTTTCCGGCCCCAGCCACCGTTCGCCCGCACACAGGCTGACCACGGCGGATGCCACAAGAAACAGCACGAGCATCCCCAGGCGGCGTCGATCGGAACGGTGCTGTTGGCGGACGAAATCAAGCATAGGCAGTGTATTTTCAGGAGTCAGATACCATTGATTTTACGGCGGGTTTGCCGGGCAGAGCAAAGAAAAAAGGCCGCTAATGCGGCCTTTTTGGTTAGTTCATATTACTCTGCTTTGGGCGTTGCGTTTTCGACACGGCTTTTTAACTTCTGGCCGGGTCTGAAGGTCACCACGCGGCGGGCTGTAATGGGAATATCTTCCCCCGTCTTCGGGTTACGGCCCGGACGTTGGTTTTTGTCTCGCAAATCAAAATTGCCAAAGCCGGAGAGTTTTACCTGCTCACCATTTTCCAGAGCACGACGGATCTCTTCGAAAAACAGCTCTACCAGCTCTTTAGCATCCCGTTTGCTAAGCCCTAGCTTATCAAACAGATATTCTGACATTTCAGCTTTTGTAAGCGCCATAGGTTCAATCCCTCAATGATGCCTGGAATCGCTCTTTTAATGCCTCTACACATTTGGCGACGGTAGCGGCAATCTCCTCTTCTTCGAGTGTACGGCTGGTATCCTGAAGGATAAGGCTAATAGCGAGGCTCTTGAAACCTTCTGCTACGCCCTTGCCGCGGTACACGTCAAATAAGTTTACGCCAACTACCTGATTTACGCCAACTTTCTTACATTCGGCCAAAATATCTGCTGCAGGCACGTTTTCCGCGACCACAACCGCGATATCGCGGCGGTTCGCCGGGAAGCGGGAGACGTCCTGCGCCTGAGGAATGACGCGGTCTGCGACCGGGTTCCACTCCAGCTCGAACACGATGGTACGGCCGTTCAGATCCAGTTTACGTTCCAGTTCAGGGTGAACAACACCAATGAAACCAACACGTTTGCCGTCTAAATAAATTGCCGCACTCTGGCCCGGATGCAGGGCTGGAATGGCTTCTGCACGGAATTCAATTTCAGATAATTTACCGGTCAGATCGAGAATCGCTTCCAGATCGCCCTTCATATCGTAGAAATCAACGGTGCCTTTTGCCAGGTCCCAGTGCTCTTCATAGCGGTTGCCGCTAATTGCGCCAGCCAGCATGAGATCCTGACGGATGCCTAAATTTGCCTGATTATCCGGTACAAAGCGTAAACCGCTTTCAAAAATTCGCACACGGTTTTGCTGGCGATTCTGGTTATACACGATGGTGCCAAGCAGACCCGTCCACAGGGAAAGGCGCATTGCAGACATTTCGCTGGAGATCGGGCTTGGCAGAATCAACGCTTCCTGGCCTGGGTGGATTAGCTGCTGCAGCTTAGGGTCCACGAAGCTGTAGGTGATCACTTCCTGATAGCCTTTGTCGTTCAGCATGGTTTTCACACGCTTCAGGGACAGGTCAGCTTCACGGTGGGTGCCCATCACCAGACCCGCCTGCACCGGCTCGTCAGGGATGTTGTTGTAGCCGTATACGCGAGCCACTTCTTCCACCAGGTCTTCTTCGATCTCCATGTCGAAACGCCAGGATGGTGCAACGGCTTTCCACTCGTCCTGACCTTCAGTCACTTCACAGCCCAGACGCGTCAGAATATCGGTCACCTGTGCATCGGCAACATGGTGGCCAATCAGGCGATCCAGCTTGCTGCGGCGCAGGGTGATGGTGGCGCGTTTCGGCAGAGTTGCTTCGTTGGTCACATCGATAACCGGACCGGCTTCACCGCCACAGATGTCGATCAGCAGGCGAGTCGCACGCTCCATCGCTTTGTACTGCAACGCCGGGTCAACGCCGCGCTCATAGCGGTGAGAGGCGTCGGTGTGCAGGCCATGACGACGTGCACGACCAGTGATAGAGAGCGGGCTGAAGAATGCGCATTCCAGCAGGACGTTTTGCGTCTCATCGTTCACGCCAGAATGTTCGCCACCGAAGATCCCGCCCATTGCCAGCGCTTTGCTGTGGTCAGCAATCACCAGGGTGTCGGCGTTCAGTTTCGCTTCGCTACCGTCCAGCAGAACCAGGGTTTCGCCCTCTTTCGCCATACGCACAACAATCCCGCCTTCGATGCGATCTTTATCGAACGCATGCATCGGCTGGCCCAGCTCCAGCAGAACGTAGTTGGTCACGTCAACCACGGCATCAATGGAACGGATACCGCAGCGACGCAGTTTCTCTTTTATCCACAGTGGGGTTGGCGCTTTAACGTTGATACCTTTCACCACGCGGCCGAGGTAGCGCGGGCAAGCGTCAGCGGCTTCAACCTGGATTGGCAGCGTGTCGCTGATGGTGGCGTCAACCGGGGCAATTTCCGGCGCATTCAGCTCAGCCTGGTTCAGCACGGCAACATCGCGCGCCACGCCGATAATCCCTAAACAGTCGGCACGGTTTGGCGTGACGCTGATTTCGATGGTGTTGTCATCAAGGTTCAGATATTCGCGAATATCGGTGCCAACTGGCGCATCCTGCGGCAGCTCAATAATACCGCTGTGATCGTCAGAAATACCCAGCTCGGAGAACGAGCACAGCATGCCTTCAGACGGTTCACCACGCAGTTTCGCCGCTTTAATTTTGAAATCACCCGGCAGCACCGCACCAACGGTTGCTACAGCCACTTTCAGTCCCTGGCGGCAGTTTGGCGCGCCGCAGACGATATCCAGTAAGCGATCGCCGCCGACATTCACTTTTGTCACGCGCAGTTTATCGGCGTTTGGGTGCTGACCGCACTCAACCACTTCACCCACAACCACACCGTTGAAAGCACCTGCAACCGGCTCGACGCCATCAACTTCCAGACCCGCCATGGTGATCTGGTTGGAAAGCGCTTCGCTGTCAAGCGTGGTGTTCACCCATTCGCGTAACCACAGTTCACTGAATTTCATTGTTCTGTCCTGCCCTTATTTAAACTGTTTGAGGAAACGCAGATCGTTTTCGAAGAATGCGCGCAGATCGGTCACGCCGTAGCGCAGCATGGTCAGACGCTCCATACCCATACCGAACGCAAAGCCGGAGTAAACTTCCGGATCGATGCCGACGTTGCGCAGCACGTTTGGATGCACCATGCCACAGCCCAGCACTTCCAGCCATTTGCCGTTTTTGCCCATGACGTCAACTTCCGCAGACGGTTCGGTGAACGGGAAGTAGGACGGACGGAAACGAACCTGCAGATCTTCCTCAAAGAAGTTGTTCAGGAAATCGTGCAGCGTGCCTTTCAGATTGGTAAAGCTAATGTTTTTATCAACAATCAGACCTTCCATCTGGTGGAACATTGGGGTGTGCGTCTGGTCGTAATCGTTACGGTAAACGCGGCCAGGAGCGATGATGCGGATTGGCGGTTCCTGATCCTTCATGGTGCGGATCTGAACGCCGGAGGTCTGGGTACGCAGCAGACGCGTGGCGTCGAACCAGAAAGTGTCGTGGTCAGCACGTGCCGGATGATGGCCTGGAATATTCAGGGCGTCGAAGTTGTGATAGTCATCTTCGATTTCCGGGCCAGTCGCCACGGTAAAGCCGAGCTCACCGAAGAAACTTTCAATACGATCAATGGTACGGGTGACCGGATGCAGACCACCATTCTCAATACGACGGCCAGGCAGAGAGACGTCGATGGTTTCTGCCGCCAGACGCGCATTCAGCACTGCGCTTTCCAGCTCGGCTTTACGCGCGTTCAGCGCCTGCTGTACCTGCTCTTTGGCTTCGTTAATCACCGCACCCGCTGCCGGACGCTCTTCAGCAGGCAGCTCACGCAGGGTAGTCATTTGAAGGGTCAGATGCCCTTTCTTACCCAGATATTCGACGCGGACATTGTCTAACGCGGCAACATCTGAGGCCTGGTTAATGGCAGCCGTTGCACTGGCAACCAGCTCTGCGAGATGTGACATGGTTTTCCTCATTATGTCGGTGCAGACACCGAATTGTTGGACTTATTCTCTCGAATTCAGGCACAAAAAAAGCCTCCATCGGGAGGCTTATCTGGCGCTGTTTTTCGTTTCATCTTTCACGCGCTAGCCTCCTGAGTTCAGGTGCTAAAGTAAAAGAAGAAGCGGAAAATAGCAGCATTCATGCTTGCGTTACCTTGTGTGGTAAAAAACCGTTAAGACCTTATTGAAAAGCCTGCACGGATAAATGTCAATCTTCTGATAGTGTTAAATGAAAAGAGGGAGCTAAGCCCCCTCTCTCAACTGGCTTATGCCAGTGCTGCTTTCGCTTTTTCGACCAGAGCGGTGAACGCTACTTTGTCGAATACTGCGATGTCAGCCAGGATCTTACGGTCGATTTCAACAGAGGCTTTTTTCAGGCCGTTGATGAATTTGCTGTAAGAAATACCGTTCTGACGTGCTGCTGCGTTGATACGCGCAATCCACAGTTGACGGA
>OJJJ01000729.1_pt1 | contig 12655 bp, 10 predicted proteins | sample 1596311 | NCBI WGS metagenome assembly OJJJ01 (sample SAMEA4350140, study PRJEB24818) | metagenome | biome: human; feature: gut; material: faeces | place: Denmark | collected 2013-09 | reverse complement strand
GAACTGCCCCATAGAATGAATGATGCTCAGAAGCTGTACGAACACCTTGATCCGGTCAAAATCCACGTCAAAGAGCCAGCGTGCCTCGATCACTTCCAGCCCCTTATTGACCAGCGTTGCGGAATCTATGGTGATCTTTTTGCCCATAGACCAGTTTGGATGATTTAAAGCATCTTTTAATGTGACCGTTTTGAGTTCTTCTTTTGTCCTGGTACGAAATGGTCCGCCGGATGCCGTGATGATCAGGGAATCCACCTCTCTTTCAGCCTCTCCCTGAAGGCACTGAAAAATTGCGGAGTGTTCGCTGTCCACCGGATAAATCGAAACTCCGTATTCTTTTGCCATGGGCATGATCAGATGGCCTGCGGTCACCAGCGTCTCCTTATTTGCGAGAGCGATATCTTTCTTTGCCTTAATTGCAGCAATTGTCGGGCGAATCCCAATCATTCCCACAATCGCTGTTACTAAAATATCAGACTCTTTCATAGATGCAATCGTTAAAAGTCCTTCCATTCCTGATAAGACTTTCACACCTGTATCCGCAACTTTTATTTTTAATTCTTTTGCTTTTTCTTCCTCATATACAACGGCATAAATTGGCTTAAACTCTCGAATCTGTTCTTCTAGCATAGAAATATTGCTGCCAGCTGAAAGCGCTGTCACTTGCAAATCTCCATTTGCTCGAACGACTTCTAATGTCTGTGTACCAATAGAACCAGTTGATCCTAAAATTGCAATTTTTTTCATGTCGTCCTCTTTTCCATTTTATTTGTATCTTATTTACAAACACGTCACTCACACATTCCTTTTTAAGATAACATGATTTTGTGACAAATTCATGAATTTTCTCTTTCAATTTTCCTTCTTTTTTATTGAATTAAAATTCCTTTTGTTAATACAATCATTAAATAGTAAATGGTTGGAGCTGTAAATATCATACTATCAAATCGATCCAAAATCCCTCCATGTCCTGGAATCAATTTTCCATAATCTTTAATATCATGATTTCTTTTAATCGCTGATGCTGCTAGATCCCCAATCATAGAAAGAATAGCTCCGCCTCCACATACAACTGGATACACAATAAGAACATCATATCCAAAATAAATGTGATTCTTTACAAATAATCCATATAAAAATCCTAATAAGACCGCTCCAATCACACCTCCGATGGCTCCTTCAATTGTTTTTTTGGGACTTAATATTGGCGACATTTTATGCTTTCCTACTAGCATTCCTGTACAATAAGCAAGAGTATCACATCCCCAAGAACTTAAGAAAATAAGTACTACAAGATATCCACCTGTTGGTAATACACGAAGTTTATAAACAAAAGACATCATGATTGCTACATAAAATAATCCAAAGAAAGCAGCCATAATCTGTTCTGCATTGTATTTTGGATATCGCAATACATAAACCGTCATTAAGAGCATTAAGTAACCAACAAACAATACAAAATACCCTCTTGGAATTTCAATAGCAATCATAGAATAATAAAGCACCGCTGCTAAATAAGATAAGTAACTTAAGGCACATTTTTCAATCTGATAAATACGATACAACTCATACATTCCAATTAAGGAGACCGCTCCCATTACAAACAATGTAACATCTCCTCCAAAGTAAAGTGTAACCGCAATGATAATGACTAATACAATGCCACTTAATAAACGTTGTTTAAACATAAGCCTCTCCTTTATACCGCCCCAAAACGACGATCCCTTCCGTTATAATATTCAACGGCTTTTATTAGTTCTTCTTTCCCAAAATCTGGCCATAATATATCGGTAAAGTAAAACTCTGTATAAGCAAGTTGCCACATCATAAAGTTGGATAAGCGTTCTTCTCCACTTGTTCGAATCATCAAGTCTGGATCTGGCATTCCAGCAGTATCTAAGTAAGAAGCAAAAAGCTCTTCTGTAATTTCCTCTTCCGCTATAACACCTTTTTTTACATCTGCTGTCATTTTTCTCATGGCACGCACCATCTCATCACGGCTTCCATAGTTTAATGCCATCGTAAATTGAATCCCATCATACTCTTTTGATTCTTCTTCTAAACGAACAATCTTTTCTTGTAATTCTGGTGATAAGCGATGAATTTCTCCAATGACTTTTACTCTCATGTTATTCTTTTTACATTTTTTTATGCAGTCATCTAAGTAATTATTAAGAAGTTTCATCAATGTACCAACTTCTTCTTCTGGTCGCTTCCAGTTTTCTGTAGAAAAAGCGTATACCGTCAAATATTTAATTCCCATCTCTCCTGCGGCGCGGATGACTTTTTCCACTACTTTACTTCCTTGTACATGACCATAACTTCTTGGCATAAATCTCTTTTTAGCCCAACGTCCATTTCCATCCATAATAATGGCTACATGTTGTGGAATTGTCAACATTTTTCCATTTATTTCTCTCTCCATAGGTTTCACCTCTATCTTCTATCTGATATTGAAAGACGGATGCTTTTACGCTTCCGCCAAAACACCCGTCCTCTTTATCTTTTTTCTTATACTGTAAGAATTTCTTTTGATTTTGCTTCGATTTCTTTGTCAATTTCAGCAATATATTTATCTGTCATTTTTTGCACTTTATCTTCTGCATCTTTTAATTCATCTTCGCTAATTTCATTCGCTTTATTTTGTTTCTTTAAGCTATCATTTGCATCTCTTCTGATGTTACGGATTGCAACCTTTGCTGCTTCTCCTTTTTTCTTAACATCTTTTACTAATTCCTTACGTCTTTCTTCTGTTAATTCTGGGAAAATAAGACGAATGCTCTTTCCATCATTTGTTGGATTAATTCCAATATCAGATGTTAAAATTGCTTTTTCTACTTCTTTTAAAAGAGATGTTTCCCAAGGTGTAATCATAATACAACGTGCTTCTGGAACAGAAATATTAGCTGCTTGTTGTAAAGGTGTTGGAACTCCATAATATTCTACTGTTAATTTATCAAGAATATGTGGGTTTGCTCTTCCTGCACGAATTGTAGCATACTCTCTTACTAATGCATCAACAGATTTGTTCATTTTTTCTTCAAATGTTTTTAACATATAAGTTTCCTCCTGATTTTTACATTAATCAACGGTTACAAGTGTTCCGTTAAATTTTCCTGTCATTGTATCCACAATACTATTTGGTTCATTTAATCCAAATACCATAAGTGGCATTTTATTTTCTAAACACATAATCGTTGCTGTCAAATCAATGACTGCTAATTTTTGTGCAAGCACCTCATCTAATGTGATACGATCGTATTTTACCGCATCTTTGTTAATCTTTGGATCGCTATCATATACGCCATCAATCGCCTTTGCAAGAATAATTGCATCTGCCTCAATCTCGATAGCACGAAGTGCAGTCGCTGTATCTGTTGAAAAATATGGATGTCCAGTACCACCTGCAAAGAAAACAACTTTTCCTTCAGATAAATCTCTTACCGCTCTTCCCTTTGAAAATAACTTTGTAAAACTTCCACATTCAAAAGGTGTCATCACTTCTGTTTTCATACCTGCTGTACGAAAAATTTCGGATACATAGATACAGTTCATAACAGTTGCTAACATTCCGATCTGATCTGCTTTTGTTCGATCGATGTTTTCACTTGTTCTTCCTCTCCAGAAGTTACCACCACCGATAACGATTGCAACCTGAACCCCACTATCTACTACTTGTTTGACTTGTTTTGCAACATCGATACATGTTGCCTCATCAAATCCTGTTTTCTTATCTCCTGCGAGAGCTTCACCGCTTAATTTCAATAACACTCTCTTCATATCTTTTACATCTTTCACTGGTCTTTCCACCTCTACTCTTCTTCATTGAGCATGTCCTGCCCATCATGTATAAGTATAGCATATGTTCCTTCATTTTGAAAATATATTTTATACAATTATGCAAAAATTTGTTTTCCTTAAAAAAACTTCTTTCCTACAAAATGAAATAAAATGCTAAAAACATCTCAAGCAGTCACTCGAATTCCTGAGCTTTGTCTGAGATGTTTTCATTTTCTTATTTTCATTAAGTTTTACTATTTATTTTTCTTTTTGTCTATTTCTTGGCCTTGCACAACCATACCCCGATTTATTTTTCTTCACTGGCAAATGAAGCATTTCTCGCATAGCCATCCAATATTTTGTTTGACGACAGCGATTATTTCTGGCTCTTTTACATTGTACTTCCTCTTCTTCTGTCACAGTCACTTTTTGTTTTTCTTCCTTCTGTTCTAATTGAAGTGCCTCTTTAATATCTGCAAAATGAGCTTTACAAATCTCTTCTTCTAACTTCTTTCTTCTATCGGAGTAAAAGATATAATACCAACCTTTTTCTCCATCTGTTTCTACTTTTTTTCCGTAAACCATATTGCAACCAGCTTCTTCAATGGCCTTTTGAAGATCACTCATTCTTCGATATCGATTGCTCTCTCCAAGACTATATCTTCCCACACAATCTTTTCGATAATAAGCAAACGCTCCTGCAATTAATTCAAGATATCCTTGTTCTAATCCATTTTTCAAGAAAAAGTCAAAATCGAATGTTTCTCCTTCAATCTCTTCAAAGTGAATGATTTCAATTTCTTTATCAAAATAAATGCTACAAGCAGTTAAATGAGAGCCATCCAAAATTTCTCTTTGACTTCCTGTAATTACAAACTGTTCCACTTCTTCATCCGCTTTAAAACTTTCAATCATATCTTGAAAATTTTTCAAAGACTCATTTAACTGCTCTTCTGATTGCTCTTCTCCTTGCACCTCATATTGCATTGCACTAATATGTTTTCGATAAAGTTCTTCTGCTAGAGCAATTCCTTTTCCCTCCATATAACAAGAGATATAATAAAGCTTTGCTCCAAGATCCAATCGATTTTTTGTTAATAACGTAGTCGCTTTAATAGTCTCAATTTCAAATTCTGATTTATCTGTAATATGAAAACGATTTCTCAACTCTTCTGAAATCTTTTCAAACTCCGCCTTCATGTCTCATTCTCCTTGTATGCCATTGTTTCGTTATTTTTTATAACGCATCTCTTTTTTTGCGACTTAATTGTAGCACACAAATTTAAAAACTACAAGCGAATACCCCCTGTATTTAAGCCATTTTTACCGATTTTGATGCAAAGGTACATTAATAGATGTATACATGAATTTTTTATCGTGCTTTCCGCTATTAGAATTTAAAATAATATGTTGAAAACACCTAACACAAGTCCAATTAACGCTCCAAGATTTACGATCATTGTAAGTTCATGTTTCATAACAGATAACACTAACTCTTCTAAATCTTCTACTTTCATTTCCTTAATTTTTTCTTCTACAATTTCGTCCACTTTAAAATGAACTAAAATCTTTTCTGCACATTTTTCAATACAGGCATCATACATTTGTGCTACTACCATTCTCATTTTTTCAGGATTCAATTTGGCCCCTTGTGCAATCGAAGAAAGAGTAACCTCTTCCATAGCATTGAGCTCTTTTTCAATGACTGGTTCTACATAATTTCTTCCTTCATTTTCAATATAACGATCAATACATTCTTTTATTGGTTCAGAAATAGATTCTAATAAATCATCATTTAAAAACATTGCCATAAAAGAACCTGATAATTTTTCTACAATTGCCTTCTTTGCTTCTTCTACAACAATCGTCCCAATATTAGCCTCCACTAAATGCTCCATCACTTTATCTGTTGTCTTTTCCGCTAAATCGCCTTTTATTTGAATATAATTTCCTTCACTTACAGCGGTAAGAGCCACTTGTTTTATTGTCATTTCACTGGTTGATACTCTTTCTATTTGCTCTATTACAAGCTCTACCACGGATTGCTTTACATTCTCAGATAACAATGTATTTTTTAAATCCTCTGTTGTCAATAGCGTTGTTCCAACTGCTTTTCCAAGAGCCTTCGCTAGCGCAGGCTTTCTCTTTGGAATAATTCCTGGTGTAAATGGCATTGTCCATTTTCCAATTTTAACTGGTCTTAAAGGACGAAATAACATTTTTACTGCAATATAGTTTGTAAAATATCCAATCACCGCTCCCACAAGCGGTCCTCCTATGATATGTACAATTTCCATTTTACTTATCCTCCTTTTTCTTTTGCAAATTTTTATTTTATTCTATTGTACTACATATTTTTTATACAAAAAATAATAAAAATTTTTCTATCTTTATTTTGTTTTCTCTTTACTCCAATAAAAACTCATGGTATGCTCTTTAAAAGATATTTTATTTATTACATTACAAGACAAGAAGAACAGAAAGGATCAAAGCAATATGCAACAATTTATTATTGAAATCATGGACAAATTCGGTTATTTAGGAATTTCCTTTTTAATTGCCTTAGAAAATATTTTTCCACCGATTCCATCAGAAATTGTATTATCTTTTGGTGGATTTATGACAACCTATACTAGCTTAACCGTACCGCTTGTTATTCTTTTCTCCACTATTGGTGCTGTTATTGGTGCCATTGTCCTATACGGAGTTGGACTTTTTTTAACACCAGAACGTTTAGAGCAACTATTGCAAATGAAATTATTCCGTCTTTTAGGTTTTAAAGCAGGTGATATTACAAAAACTGTTAATTGGTTTGAAAAACATGGAAAAAGCGCTATTTTATTTGGACGTTGTATTCCTATTATTCGAAGTTTGATTTCAATTCCTGCAGGTATGGCAAAAATTAACTTCTCCTTTTTCTTACTTTATACCGTAATTGGTAGCACACTTTGGAATATTTTGCTCGTATCTTTAGGAGCCTTCCTTGGAGCTTCTTGGGAAAAAGTATTAACCTATTTTGATACTTATTCCTCCATTACCTTAGTTGTATTGATTATTGTATTCTTACTCTGTGCATTTTTCTTCCTTAAAAAACGTTTGTTTTCAAAAAAAGAAGATAACATATTAGATGAAGACATCTAATACTTAAAATTCTAACGATGAGAAGCACGCTTTGCGTACTTCTCACGTTCGCAGACAGGTGCCATATGCAAACATAAATATTCTCACATGGCTTGTTGTATTTGGGTAAATAAAAAGATTGTACTTTCTTTGTACAGTCTTTTTTTTATGCTATAAAAAACTATTCCATGAGAACGATACAATCAACTATTATTCCCATTGTTTCCAAATATCTGGCTGATAACCAATAGTAGCTTTTTTTCCATTTCTTACAATCGGTGTTTTAAATAGTTTAGGATTTTCTAATAACTTTTCTTCTTTATCTTCTTGTGCTAAATATTGATAAAGCGCTAGTAAATCTTTATCTTTACAATTTGGATCTACTAAATTTTCAATTCCCCCAACTGCTTGTTTTACGCTGTTAAGCTCACCTTTACTCAATCCTTTTTGTAAAATATCCACAGACTGCACTTTAATTTTTCTCTCTTTAAAATAACGTTCTGCTTTTTTTGTATCGAAACATTTGCTTTTTCCAAAAATTTGTATATTCATATTTTTTCCTTTCACTCTCTTAATTTTTAATGAATTTGAAAATAATCCATTGCTATTTTCTCTAATTGCTCTTTAATTTTTTCAAATGGTAAGTTCAAATCTAAGCTCCTTACAAATATTCGATTCCCACTCATTTTATATTCTACATTTGGAACACTATCTTCTTGTGTCTTTGCATAAAGAAGCATTCCTGCAACACTTCCATCGTGAACGATATCTTTATTTTTTACATAAGAAAAAATTTGATATAAATTAGAAGAATGAATGGTATAACTTTGATAACGTTCTTGAATTTGTAATGGCTGTTCATAATATTTTGCATCCATGATTAATGTTTTGTTTTTATAACTTAAGACAATATCCGATTGCATAATCGGCAGCAAATAATCATAATCATCATCTAATTGCCATTGAATCCGAGAAGAAGTCGTCGTTATCATTGGCATCTCTATTCGATAGTATTCTAATAAAAACTTCTCATAGAGTCTACACATCCTTTGTTCATCTAAAAACTTCTTTAAATAAACACATCCATCTTCTTCTGTTTGCAACAACCCCTCCATAATTAAGTAGCAAATAGAAAGCAACATTTGATAATTCCGATTATACTTGGAATGAGGAAACTTCCAGTCTATCTTTTTTCTTTGAAGAATCTCTACTTCCTCTAAAAAGACCATTAATTTTTTTATCCTTCCTTTTCTATTTTTGGATAAATCTGATTGTAACAATGAAATACAAGTCGTTTTTATCACTTGATTTTCATAAGTATTAAAAGAAAATATATCATATTCACAAACAACTTGTCTTCTTAATATGGTCTGAGGGCGAACCGACTCTCCTACATTTATTTTTCCACGGATCGTATTTCCTCTTTCTTCTTTTTTTCTATACTGCCGATTCAGCCCTCGTTTTATTTGAAACGTTAATCCTTTTATTAAGATTTCTGCCAATAGCTCCGCTGTATGCTCAAACTCTTCCACATCACATAAACCATAGTCTTGTTCCCTTAATACTTGAAATGCATAAGAGAGCATATAATAAATATTTTGAACTTTTATCATTGAATTGCCTCTTTCAATAAAAGACTCCATTCTTTTACTTTTCTTTGTTCGTCAAACCAATACTCTTCTAGCAATGGAATCAGCTCAAATTCCACAAGAGCCATTAACCATTCATCATTCACCGCTGTTTTTGCACAAAAATAACTATGTCCAATTTGGAATCCTTTTCCTAACATCTCATCTTTTACAATCGCCTCATTTAACTTCTTTACAACCGAAACTAGACGATCAAATTTTTTATTTTGTAACCTTTTTTGATAAAGTAAAAAACCTTCGGAATCAAAAGCTGGACCAAATTCAAAAAAAGCAAACCTTCTTCGTAATGCATAGTCAAGCAAGGCTAAACTCCGATCCGCAGTATTCATCATACCGATCAAATATACGTTTTGTGGCACAGAAAAAAGCTCATCGGAATAAAGAAGCTGTAATTCCACCCCTCTCTTATCATTTTCCAATAACATAAATAATTCTCCAAAAATCTTGCTTAAATTGCCACGATTGATCTCATCAATAATGAAAAAATAAGGATTCTCACTATCCACTTCTGCCTTTTTACAAAAAGAATAAAAAGGCCCTTTTTTTAACTCAAACCCTTGTTTTGTTGGTCGAAATCCCATAATGAAATCTTCATAAGAATAACTCTGATGAAACTGAATCATTTTAATATTTTCATCTCTTTGCTCTCCCATAATGGAATAGGCAAGTCGCTTTGCTGTATAAGTTTTCCCAACTCCAGAAGGCCCTTGAAGAATAATATTTTTCTTCATCAATAGTATATTTTTTAATTCATGATATCTTTTTTCACTTAAATAAACATCCGATAAAAAATCATTTTCCGTATAAGGCTCTAATACTTGTTCAATCTCATTTTCTTCTATATCTTCTTGATCGACAAATAATAGTTCTAGACTTTTTACATATTCGGTATAAGGTGTGATTTCTGTTAATGTCTTTAAAACAGATGGAACAGGCGCTTCGTGCTCACTATTTTCAATCCAATTTACTTTTCTTACATTCTTAAAAAAAGAACGAGAAGTATCATATTGATATTCTCCTTCCACAATTCCTTTTCCAATAATTTTCTTTCTTCCTCGTTTTACAAAAACAATATCTCCAATTTCCATCTCTTGCGCAAACTGCCAAGTGGCATGAGCTTGATTTTTGTAAGAATACTGCTCTCCATAAACCGCTTTCATTTTCTGCTTCATCTCTTCCTTTGAAGCATATAACGATAAATCGCCAATATCATCCCATCCGATCGCCATAATCCGATCTTGATAATCCTTTTCCCAGTTCTTTGAAAGATTCCCTGCAGAATAAAGCCAATACTTTGGTTTTCTCTCTTTGTTTGCTAATGTTGTATCCAAAACTCCTTTTGGAACAATTCCTTCAAAAATCTTCTCCTCAAATTGTTGTTCTAATACACCATTTTCTCTAGCAATTTGGGCACATTTTCTCCGTAAACCTTCCGATTTGCTTCCCGTTTGTTCATAACAATACCGAATATTCTCATACGTGGACCATAGAGCATTTTTTAAGCCTCTTTGCCCATAATCTTTCTTTATTTTTTTTATAAAATAAACGAGTAACTCAGTGCTCACTTGATAACTATATTTTTCTCCTTGTACTAAACTTTTGAAAAGAAGAATGGCAAATTTATGGGAACGCTCTCCAAACATTCCAACCTGTTTTACCAAATAATCAATTCCTTCTTCTAATGATATCTTCTTCTCATAAACAGCTTTACAAATCGAATAAATCTCTTCTTCTGCCTTGATCTCTTCTCCAACCTTTTTCTCTATGCTTCCATATGTGTCATGAATAAAATTTTGAAATCTCTTTAATTCTTCATAATAAAACATTCCTTGCTTTCTTGCATTTTCTTTATCAAAATACTCTTCTAAATAAGAAATTAGTTCTTCTCTTGCTTGCTCCATCGCTTGCTCAGAGCCAAAACAACTCCAAAAAGAATCTACGATATCATGATTCCATAAAAAAAATGCATCTGTTACATGTGCCTGTATCCGTTCTTTTGACCAATCAGGTTGCTTTTTCATCAAATATTCTCGATATTCTTTTTGAATTAACAAGACCGTTTGTTTTGATACCATACGCAATCCACCACCTTTCTATTCCTTCATAAGGTTATGGATATTTTAACATAGGTACTCTTAAAAAATCAAATTTTACAAAAGGATAATTTTTTATGTGAGAATGCGGTTTCCTTAATCCTAAATTACTCCCAGCCTAATGCCTTTCGCTTAGCTTTTATATCTTCCACTATTTTTTCTCCAAGCGCTACTGGCTCTACATCTACATACATAACAGATCCTAACGTATCTTTTGTAGAATATTTTAAAAATTCCATCACCTTTTGAGAACCAGTCACCTGAGCTTCTACACAGTGATAAGAACTTACCCCCATCAATCGAAAACCAAGGGCTGCATCGATTCCCTTCTCATTTGACCATTCTGGTGAAGTGAAGGCATATGGCATCTCACAAATTTTTTTACCAGCTGCTTGTGCAATTCCTCCAAAAATTCCAGATGATCTTGTATTATCAATACATTCACCAACATGCCATACTGGTGGCAGATTTTCCTCTTCACAAAACTTACGTAGCTTCTCTCCTGTTCTTTGGTAAGCAAGTTCACTCGTCTGACAATATCCCATCTTCAAAAGTGGGAATGAGGCACAACCATTTGTAAGAATTAGTATATTATTTTTTAACAAGACATCTGCCACATCACAAATTGCCTTTTCATAAATAACTTTTGGATTATTACATCCAACCATATTTACAATTCCTAAAATTTCACCATTTTTTAATTTATCTGCAAGTGGCTTCATACTACCAAAATGCTTACAGACATATTCAACAGAGAAACCAACTTCCGCCTCAATCTCATATGGTGGAATAGAAACTGGAATTCCTTTTCTATTTTGAAAGCTTTCGATTGCTCTTGTCACAATACGCTCTGCAATCTCATGTGTCTGCTCAATATTAGAATGATGGTGATCATATCCAATATGTTCTGCCCCTGGAAGCCTTCCAGAATCATGAGTTGTAACGACGACTGTCTTAAAACAGTTTGCCACATCCATAATGGATGGATATACCTCTTGTACGTCTGCTACCCAAAGATCTAAAGCGCCTGTTGCAAGAACCATTTCTGCACTAACTGCGTTAGAAAGAGGAATCACTCCTGCGTATCGATACATAGCAGATAGTCCAGAACAACAAATTCCATAAAACTGAATTCCTTTTGCACCAGCATCTTTTGCCATTTTTTGGAACTTTTCACTATATCCAGTCTGAACAATCTCTTTTACCAATACCGGAAGATGTCCATGCACAGCAATATTGACATATCCTTCTTTTAATGCTCCAACATTTGTCTTAGCAGTGGTGCGATCTCCAACTCCAAGAAGAGAGTCCGTTGCAATCGATGTTCCAACAACACCACTGAAAGTAAATACCAATCCGCAACGTAAAAATTGTTTCATGATACTTTCCCAATCACCATCCGTTGCACATCCACTCTTATGATAAGCTTCAAATACCTCATGATAAGCACTGATTGGAAGAATATCCATCTCTTCCCAAACTTGCTGTCTTTCTGGCGGAGCACAAGCTTCAATTGTACGATACACATCAGGCTCTGTTCTTGAAAGATCCTCTAATAAAACATCTGCTAAATCAATAGCAATATCTTTCATCGGACGATTCTCCGTTGGAATTCCAAACGCTTTTGCCATTGTACGAATTTTATATTCTCCAATAATAGGTACATCTAATTTTCCCTGTGCCGCCCATTTTAAAGAAAGAATCACTTCTCTTGCATGCATTCCATGCTGAGCTGCGCCCGCGGCCGCACCACGTAATAACTGCCTTGCAACAATCAAATCTACATCGGCTCCACAGACACCTTTGGGACTCTTTTCTGTAATACGACAAGGTCCCATATTACAAATCTTGCAACAAGTACCTGTTAATCCAAAGCTACATTGAGGCTTCTGTGCATCGAATCGATCAAATGCAGTGTCAATTCCAAGCTGTTCTGCTCGCAGAATCATTTCTTTTACCGCAGGATCTGGTGTCTGATCGATGACATCCTGCTTTGATGGAAATGTCTTGCGA
>OJJJ01000727.1_pt1 | contig 12745 bp, 15 predicted proteins | sample 1596311 | NCBI WGS metagenome assembly OJJJ01 (sample SAMEA4350140, study PRJEB24818) | metagenome | biome: human; feature: gut; material: faeces | place: Denmark | collected 2013-09 | reverse complement strand
TCTTCGGATCCAGCCAGACGGCGCCACCTTCCGTTTTACCGAACTTGGTCCCGTCTGCTTTGGTGATCAGCGGAACCGTCAGGCCGAACACCTGATTCTGGTGTAAACGGCGGGTCAGATCGATACCGGAGGTAATGTTACCCCACTGGTCAGAACCCCCGATTTGCAGCGCCACACCGTGCAGTTTGTTCAGGCAGGCGAAGTCATACCCTTGCAGCAGGTTGTAAGAAAACTCGGTAAAGGAGATGCCCTGATCGTCACGGTTCAGACGCTGCTTCACCGCTTCTTTGTTGATCATCTGGTTCACAGAGAAATGCTTGCCGATATCACGCAGGAAAGTCAGTACATTCATACCGCCAAACCAGTCGTAGTTGTTCGCAGCAATCGCGGAGTTGTCGCCACAGTCGAAATCGAGGAACGGTGCAACCTGTTTGCGGATTTTATCCACCCATTCTTGCACGGTGTCTTCGGTATTCAGTTTACGCTCGGCGGCTTTAAAGCTCGGGTCACCAATCAGACCGGTTGCACCACCTACCAGTGCGACAGGCTTATGGCCTGCCTGCTGAAAGCGTTTCAGGCATAACAATGGAACCAGATGCCCCAAATGCAAGCTGTCAGCGGTAGGGTCGAAGCCGCAATAGAGCGCGATCGGGCCTTGCGCCAGTCGCTCTGCTAACGCTTCTTCGTCCGTCACCTGGGCCACCAGCCCCCGCTCTTGCAATTGTTTAATCAAGTTACTGCTTGCCATCAAAATCTCCATGTATAAAACGACTGCACCTTTGCCGGTACACGACTTTTCGCCTGATGCGAAAGAGACATAGAATAAAGCGCCGGATTCATCAGTGCCAGCGCTTAAAACAAGAATTTTGCATCTTTAGGGGGCCAGGCGATCGATTTTCCACGCGTTGTCTTCACGCTGGTATAAAAAACGATCGTGTAAGCGGTTTTCGCCGCCCTGCCAGAACTCCATTTGCTCAATACTCACGCGAAAACCGCCCCAGAAACTTGGCAGTGGGACTTCCCCCTGCTGAAACTTCTGCTTCAGTTCAAGAAATTTGCTTTCGAGAATACCGCGTGCGGAGATACGACTGGACTGTTTTGATACCCAGGCGCCAATTTGGCTGTCGCGTGGGCGACTGTGGAAGTACTTAACCACCTCAAGCGTAGAAAGACGTTCGGCCTTACCTATCACCATCACCTGCCGTTCCAGCGTATGCCACGGGAACAGTAGGCTAATGCGAGGATTATGCTCTATCTGGTGCGCCTTACGGCTGCCCATGTTGGTATAAAATACCAAACCTTTGTCATCATAATGTTTGAGCAACACGATGCGCTGGTACGGCTGACCGTTTTCATCAACGGTGGCCACTACCATGGCAGTCGGATCGGCGAGTTTGGCGTCACAGGCTTGTCCGAGCCAGCGCTCAAAAAGCGCAAGCGGCTCGGCGGGAAGATCGCGGCGGCGAAGACCGCCTTTCGTGTATTCACGGCGCAAATGCGCGATTTGCTGCAATTCGTCGTTATCAGACATGATGTTTGGGCTACGGATTGTCAGTGGGTGACGCTATTGTGCGCCGCCCAGGTGAAAATCTCAACGCTTCGGGTTCTGTAACTGACAGTTATTTAACACAACTCTGTCACGTTTATAGACCGTCGCGCTGTCGCCTTTAGACCAAAAGACATAGATGCCATCGGTGTAACGCGCACCCGATGCTGATACACCCTGTTTAAGATTCACTAACTGATTATCGTAAACAAAGCTTGCCGTTTGTTGGGTATTGTTCAATTTCACGGTCAGCGGTTTTTCATCACAGCGATATTCGAGAGTATCCGTTTGCATACGCTCGACAAATTGGTTGTAGACACTACAGCCGGTAAGCAGTACCGGCAAACATACCAATAACAGTTTTTTCATAGCCCTATCCTGAAGACATTCCTGGTCCCGGAGGGGAATACCCCCCTCCCTAACATCCCTAGTTTACCGGCATCGACGCCAGGATAATTTCAGTTAACTCTGAGTTCGTGGGTTTGCGGGAAAAATAGCGCCTAAAACGCTGGATTCCGTCGCACCGGTAACTGAGGGTAAATTACCCGGTAATCCCGCCAGCGAGCGCCATGCCAGCCAGGCAAAAGCTAACGCTTCCATATCATCCCCGCTAATACCGGCTTCATCGGTAGAGGTCACTTCCGTGCCGGGCAACAGTGCCGCCAGGCGCATCATCAGCAGCGGATTACGGCTTCCACCGCCGCAGACCATCAAGCGCTCGCAGCCACCGCTCAACAGGACCTGCTCGGATATTGTCACCGCCGTCAGTTCAGCAAGCGTCGTCTGCACATCACGCGCGGCCAGTCCCGGGAACTGCGCCAGATGACGTTCGACCCAACCATAATTAAAGTACTCGCGGCCAGTGCTTTTAGGTGCCGGCGCGGCAAAATAGGGATCGCTCAGCATGCTTTGCAGCAACGGAAGAATTACCGTGCCTTCGCAAGCCCACTGCGCATCTTTATCGTAAGGTTTTCCACATTGCCGCCAGATCCAGGCATCCATCAGCATATTACCTGGCCCGGTGTCATAACCGCGTACAGGGCGCTGAGGAATAAGCAGTGACAAATTAGCTATACCGCCGATATTCAACACCATCCGACGTTCAGTTGGGTGCGCCAACAGCGCCTGATGAAAAGCGGGAACCAGCGGTGCACCCTGCCCGCCCAGTGCAATATCACGCCGGCGAAAATCGCCGACTACGGTGATGCCGGTATGCGCCACAATCTGGTTGTTGTCGCCAATTTGCAGGGTATGCGGCGCACTGCCTGTCGGCTCATGCCAGACGGTTTGTCCGTGGCAGCCAATTGCGACAATATCCTGCGGCTTTAATTTTTGCTGCGCCAGCAGCGCATTTACCGCCTCGGCGAATAAACGCCCCAATTGCGTATCCAGTTGCCCATACTGCGAGAGTGTGAGTTGCTGCCCCTGGCAGATATCGAGAATGGCCTGTTTCAAATGGAGAGGGATGGGCCAGGTCAGACTCGCCTGCTGCGCGACCATCGTTTCATCTATTGCGGCCAGCACAACATCAACACCATCAAGGCTGGTTCCAGACATAACACCGATAAAACGGCCCGATTTCATACGTCATCCTTTTAAACACGTTAGCCTTGACACTCAACCATAAAGTGCTGATTAATTCCATGCTTCGTTGATGATTTTTGATGGCTAATCATGACAAGCCGCCATCTATTCAATCAATTTGATGAATGATTCGTTTATACTCAGTTAACCTGATTTCGGTTAAGATTTTCATATTGTTCCAGTAGAACATGTGACCTTAGGCTCACAAATGCCATATAATTTAACCATGAAGGGTGCTTTATTAGCGTTTCGTGGTGTAAAGGAGAGTTATAAATGATTAAACGTGCACTGATTGTTTCATTAATGGGATTATCTTTAGCGGGTTGTGTTAACAGTGATAGTCTTTCAGGTGACGTGTATACCGCATCCGAAGCGAAACAGGTACAGAACGTAACCTACGGTACGATCGTTCATGTCCGTCCGGTGCAAATTCAGGGTGGCGATGATGCTAACGTCATCGGCGCGATCGGCGGCGCTGTACTTGGTGGATTCCTTGGTAACACCGTCGGCGGCGGTTCTGGTCGTTCATTAGCTACGGCGGCAGGTGCGGTTGCAGGCGGCGTCGCAGGTCAAAGCGTCCAGGGTGCAATCAATAAAACACAGGGTGTGGAACTGGAAATCCGTAAGGATGACGGGAACACCATTATGGTGGTGCAGAAACAAGGCGCGACCAAATTCGCTTCAGGTCAGCGTGTTGTGATGGCCAGCAACGGCAAAGAAGTTACCGTTTCTCCGCGCTAATCGAATTTACGTGTGGTCAGTCAGATACTGGCCACACGTAGATTTTCGCATCAGCCCTGAGACTGTAGCTCAATAATATTGTGTTCCAGTCGGGCAACCAGTTTAATCAGCAGATTAATTTCCTCGGTTGAAATCCCTTCCAGAATCTCTCCGCGCGTTTTGTTGATGACCGCTTCCATATCCGCGATCAGCGGCTCGGCTTTCTCCGTCAGTTTAATTCTCTTTGCTCGACGATCGCTGGCGCAAGTCTGTCGTGAAATGAGTCCCTTTTCTTCCAGTTGGTCGAGCGTACGCACCAGAGAAGGCTGCTCAATCCCTATCGCTTTAGCCAGCTGGATCTGCGATTGATCCGGTGGCAGCTGATGAATGTTGTGCAGCGTAACCCAATGCGTCTGCGTCAACTCCAAAGGCTTCAGGCGATGGTCAATCAGAGCACGCCAAATGCGCACCAACCGTGCCAGATCAGAACCTAGTGGCGATTCCAATTTCATCTCCTTATAATTAGCTTGCTAAGTTGTTATGCTGATTTTAGAATAGTGTGCAGCATTTGTATTCCCAAAACAAATGTATTGCCAAATTTGCTTACCGGATGACATTTTTTCAGACATTATGCGTTAAAGAGACTGATTGTCCCTTTTTTTGCTAAACCTATAGCAATGCTCTCTTCCGTCAAGGATTTTGCCCGTGAAGTTTATGTTTAATGCAACAGGATTGCCCCTACAAGATTTAATGATCGGTGCATCTGTCTACTTCCCTCCACTTTTCAAAGCGTTTATCTGCGGATTTATCTTCTGGTTGGTTGTTCATCGCGTACTGCGCGACTGGATGTACTCCGGCGAAATCTGGCATCCCTTGTTAATGGATCTGTCGCTCTTTGCGCTTTGCGTGTGTCTGGGCTTTGTTATGCTGATTGTGTGGTGATTATGTCGCTCAAAACCGTTAAATACTTCTCCACTATTATAGTCGCAGTTGTTGCCGTTCTCGCGGGTTGGTGGATGTGGAATTATTATATGCAGTCCCCCTGGACGCGCGATGGCAAAGTTCGTGCGGAGCAGGTCAGTATCACCCCACAGGTTTCCGGCAGCATTACCCAACTCAATATTAAAGATAATCAGTTTGTTAATGCAGGCGAGGTGCTGTTTGTTATCGATAAGACGCCGTTTCATATTGCTGAACTGAATGCACAGGCGCAGCTGGCGAAAGCGCAGTCCGATCTGGCAAAGGCCAATAACGAGGCTAATCGCCGCCGACATCTTTCACAAAATTATATCTCTGCCGAAGATCTGGACACGGCCAACCTCAACGTGAAAGCGATGCAGGCAAGCGTTGAGGCGGCCCAGGCCCAATTACGGCAAGCGCAATGGCAATTAACCCAAACGGATGTGAAAGCCCCGGTCGCAGGTTGGGTGACAAACCTTTCAACGCGACGCGGAGATTACGCAACTACCGGTAAGCCCCTGTTTGCCCTGGTCGACAGCCACTCATTTTATGTGATGGGATATTTTGAAGAAACCAAACTCCGCCATATTCGTGAGGGCTCACCGGCACTGATAACGTTGTACAGCGGCAACATAAAGTTACAGGGTCACGTTTCCAGCATTGGCCGTGCAATTTACGATCAAAGCGTTGAGAGCGATTCCGGCCTGATACCCGATATCAAACCGAACGTGCCGTGGGTACGACTGGCGCAACGGGTGCCTGTGCGTATCGAGTTTGACGTGCTGCCACACGATGTCACCCTGGTGTCTGGCACCACCTGCAGCGTGTCCATCGGTCAGCAAAAATGAAAAGGCTTCACCTGACGCCGGGCAATTTGCCATGGTTCAAAGCCACTGCCGCACAGTGGCGTTACGCATTACGTAATACCATCGCAATGTGTCTGGCGTTAACGTTTGCCTACTACCTGAATCTGGATGAACCCTACTGGGCGATGACTTCCGCTGCAGTAGTGAGTTTCCCCACCGTTGGCGGCGTCATCAGCAAAAGTCTGGGTCGCGTGGCAGGCAGCTTGTTGGGTGCCACGGCGGCGCTGATTATTGCCGGACACACCCTCAACGAACCATGGCTGTTTCTGCTCAGCATGTCAGTCTGGATTGGCTTATGCACCTGGGCCTGCGCGCACTTTACCAATAATGTGGCTTACGCCTTTCAACTGGCAGGCTACACCGCGGCCATCATTGCGTTTCCAATGGTCAATACCATTGAGATTACGCAACTGTGGGATATTGCCCAGGCCCGGGTGTGTGAAGTAATAGTCGGGATACTCTGCGGGGGCATGATGATGATGATCCTGCCCAGCACCTCCGATGGTTCCACGCTGCTGACGGCGCTGAAAAATATGCATGCACGTTTGCTGGAACATGCCAGCCTGCTCTGGCAACCTGAAACCACCGATGCGATCCGCTCTGCCCATGAAGGGGTGATCGGCCAGATTCTGACCATGAATCTGCTGCGTATTCAGGCATTCTGGAGCCACTACCGCTTTCGCCGTCAGAATGCCCTGCTCAATTCGCTGTTGCATCAGCAGCTTCGTCTGACCAGCGTGATCTCCAGCCTGCGCAGAATGCTACTTAACTGGCCAAATCCTCCTGCTCACACCCGGGAAGTCATCGAACAGCTACTCAGTGCACTGGTGAAATCCGATACCGATAGCTACACGGTAGCCCGCATTATTGCCCCCCTGCGTCCACAGGATTCCCACGACTACCGGCATGTCGCCTTCTGGCAACGGCTACGTTATTTCTGCCGAATTTACCTGCAAAGCAGCCATTATCTGCATTTGCTGGAAAAAGGCGTGACTGCCGAGCGCATCAGCGTGAACCGCACACCGGGCCTGGCCCGCCATACGGACAACGCGGAAGCCATCTGGAGCGGGTTACGTACCTTCATCACGTTGATGGTGATTGGCGCGTGGAGCATCGGCGCACAATGGGAGTCCGGCGCGGGTGCTCTGACGCTGGCTGCTATTAGCTGCGTGCTGTATTCCGCCGTTGCCACCCCATTCAAATCACTCTCGCTGCTGATGCGCACGCTGGTACTGCTTTCATTGTTCAGTTTTGTGGTGAAATTTGGCCTGATGGTGCAAATCACAGACCTGTGGCAATTCATTCTGTTTCTCTTCCCACTGCTTGCCACCATGCAGCTATTAAAGCTGCAAATGCCTGCCCTGGCAGGGCTTTGGGGGCAGTTGATCGTCTTTATGGGATCGTTCATTGCCGTAACTAACCCGCCGGTGTATGACTTCGCCGATTTCCTGAATGATAATCTGGCAAAAATAACCGGCGTAGCGCTATCCTGGTTGGCCTTTGCTATCCTGCGGCCAGGCTCAGACGCGAGAAAGAGTCGTCGTCATATTCGCGCCCTGCGCCGGGATTTTGTCGATCAGCTCAGTCGGCATCCGGCACACAGCGAAAATGAATTTGAGTCGTTAACCTATCATCATGTCAGCCAGCTCAGTAACAGCCAGGATGCGCTGGCGCGGCGGTGGTTATTACGCTGGGGCGTCGTGTTGCTGAATTGCTCTCATGTGGTGTGGCAGCTGCGCGCCTGGGAAGCGCGCTCCGATCCGTTGGCCCGCGTCAGGGATGTGTGTATTTCACTGCTGCGCGATGTGATGAGCGAGCGTGGCGTCCAGCAGCGTCCGCTGAATGCCACGCTTAACGAGTTACAGCGCATCTGCGATACGCTTGCCCATCATCATCAGCCTGCCGCACAAGAGCTGGCGGCGCTTATCTGGCGTTTACACTGTTCGTTGTCTCAGCTTGAACAGGCTCCGCCGCCAGGCACGCTGAGCCGTTGATTATTTGATAACCCCGCAGGCGTAACGCGCCCCGCCACCGCCTAGAGGTTTAGGCTGATCGGACATGTTATCGCCACCCACATGGACCATCAGCGCCTTACCTTTGACCTCATCCAGTGATTTCAGGCGTGGGGCGGTAACAGTCGTTGTGGCGTAACCTTCGGCATTGACCACCAGCAACGGCAGGTCGCCCATGTGCCCAGCCCCCTCCGGACCTTCATGTTTTCCTGTTTTATGCGGGTCAAGATGTCCCCCTGCCGATTCAGCGGCAGAAGCTTTGCCTTCTTTAATCGCAGGCTGACAGCTGCCGTTGGCATGGACATGGAAACCATGTTCTCCTGGCGGCAGTGCTTTCAGGTCAGGCGTAAACGCCAGCCCTTGCGCAGTTTCAGAAATAGTTACTGAACCAATCGACTGACCTACCCCTTGCGAAGTCACCAGATTCATCTCAACTTGCTCACTGGCAGCCTGTGCGCCCGCACAGGCCAGTAAGGTGATTATGGCGATACTCAAACGCTTCATACGACCTCCGTCACTATGTGTCTGACTGATAAGTGTAAACCAGTGACGCGATTTTGAGCGACGGAACGCCGAAAACGCGATTACGGTACGTCGTAACCCAGCGCGGCTTTACGGATACGGAACCATTGCTGGCGGGACATGGTTAACGATTCGGCCTCAATAGCAGCGCAAACACGCTCAATTTTCCCTGAGCCAATAATCGGCAGCGGCTGTGACGGTAGACGGAGGATCCACGCATAGACCACCTGCTCAATGGACTGCGCATTCAATTCTTGCGCAATGACGGCGAGTTCATTGCGAAGCGGTTGGAAAGCATCATCATTGAACAGTCGTCCACCACCCAGACAGGACCAGGCCATTGGCCGGATGCGCAGTTGTTGCAGCTGATCTAAGGTGCCATCCAGCAGCAGTGGCTGATGCACCGGGGAAATCTCAACCTGATTGGTTGCCAGCGTAAACGGCAGACGTGATTGCAGCAGGGAAAACTGCGCAGGCGTAAAGTTCGACACGCCAAAGTGACGCACTTTGCCGCTATGATGCAGTTTCTTAAACGCCTCAGCCACTTCATCGGCATCCATCAGCGGATCGGGACGATGGATCAAGAGCAGATCAATATGGTCGGTCGCCAGCAGTTTCAGCGACTGCTCCGCGCTGGCAATAATATGGTCGCTGTCGGTGATGTAGTGACCGAGGGTATTTTCCGCCCGTGCCGTGGTGGCAATACCGCATTTGGTCACGATCTGCATTTTTTCACGCAGATGCGGAGCCAGCTTCATCGCCTCGCCAAACGCCGCTTCGCACTGGTATCCACCATAAATATCAGCGTGATCGACGGTGGTTACGCCCAGGTCAAGATGTTCTTCAATAAAGCTGACGAGCTGGCGCGCGGACATATTCCAGTCCATCAGCCGCCAGTACCCCATGACAAAGCGAGAAAATTCCGGGCCTTGCGGCGCAATAGTAATACGCTGAACCATAGCAGCTTCCTTAACAATGAGTGTGCATCGAGTATACGCAATTACGCTTTTAAAAGAGTGAAGGTTGTTGCTGTTCTTCTGGCGGGCTGGGTTTGTTTGCACGTAATTTACGCATCAGACGCTGACGACAAAGACGCAGCACATCCTGCTTTTCGGCATCGCTCATTTTCTGCCAGTTAAAGCGCTCATCCCGGCTACGAAAACAACCACGGCAAAAGCCGCGTTCGTCGGACTGGCAGATCCCGCGGCACGGGCTCTGGACGGGGAAAAACTCCAGCTGTTCGGCCACATCCCCTCCTTACGTAAGATAGTTATACCTATTGAAGACGCTAACTGAATTTCTGGCAAGCGCTATTGCATTAGACCGACTGGTCTATTACACTCCATGCCATGAACAAAGCAACTGAACACGACACACGCGAACATCTTCTGGCAACCGGCGAGCAGCTTTGCATGCAGCGCGGTTTCACCGGTATGGGTTTAAGCGAACTGCTGAAAACCGCCGAGGTGCCCAAAGGGTCGTTTTACCACTATTTTCGCTCTAAAGAGGCGTTTGGTGTTTCCATGCTTGAACGCCATTACGCGGCCTACCACCTTCGGCTGGCCACACATTTGGCGTCGGGTGCCGGTAACTACCGCGACAGAATCCTCGCCTACTATCAGGAAACCCTGAATCAGTTTAGTCAACACGGCATTATTAGCGGTTGCTTAACGGTCAAACTGTCGGCTGAAGTATGCGATCTCTCTGAAGATATGCGTACGGCGATGGATAAAGGCGCTCGGCACATTATTACCCTGCTGGCGCAAGCACTGGAAAAAGGTCGCGACACACACTGCCTGTTGTTTAGCGGCGAACCGCTGCAGCAAGCGCAGGTGCTGTATGCGCTGTGGCTCGGGGCCAACCTGCAGGCCAAGATGTCTCGCAGTGCTACCCCTCTGGAAAATGCGCTGGCACACGTTAAAAACATTATTGCAACGCCTGCCGTTTAACAGGCGTTTTTATTTACCTAATCACTAGACGACCGGTCTATTCATACCTGGAGTTAATATGTCATCTGAAAAATTGTTTTCCCCGCTGAAAGTAGGAGCCATCACGGCGGCCAACCGCGTATTTATGGCCCCACTGACGCGCCTGCGTAGCATCGAACCTGGCGACATCCCAACTCCGCTGATGGCCGAGTATTATCGCCAACGCGCCAGCGCTGGTCTTATCATCAGCGAGGCCACTCAGATATCTGCTCAGGCAAAAGGCTACGCCGGTGCGCCGGGATTACACAGCGCAGCACAAATTGAAGCCTGGAAAAAAATCACCGCCGCCGTCCACGCTGAACAAGGTCATATTGCCGTACAGTTGTGGCACACCGGTCGTATCTCTCACGTCAGCCTGCAGCCGAACGGACAACCGCCAGTTGCCCCTTCCGCCATCAGCGCCGGTACCCGTACCTCGCTGCGCGATGAAAACGGTCTGGCAACGCGTGCCGACACCTCAATGCCGCGCGCCCTGGAAACCGACGAAATCCCGGGCATCGTCAATGATTTCCGTCAGGCAATCGCCAACGCACGCGAGGCTGGCTTTGACATGGTTGAGCTGCACTCTGCCCATGGCTATTTGCTACACCAGTTCCTGTCACCCACCTCTAACCAGCGTACCGATCAGTACGGCGGCAGCGTCGAAAATCGTGCACGTCTGGTGCTGGAAGTCGTTGATGCCGGTATCAAAGAATGGGGCGCAGACCGGATTGGCATCCGCGTATCCCCTATCGGCTCTTTCCAGAACGTTGATAACGGCCCGAATGAAGAAGCCGATGCGTTGTACCTGATTGAACAACTGGGTAAACGTGGTATCGCTTATCTGCACATGTCCGAACCAGACTGGGCCGGTGGAGAGCCGTATAGCGATGCGTTCCGCGAGAAAGTTCGCGCGCGTTTCCACGGTCCGATTATTGGTGCTGGTGCCTACACCCCGGAAAAAGCAGAAGCGCTGATTGAGAAAGGGTTGATCGACGCCGTAGCCTTTGGCCGCGCCTATATTGCCAACCCGGATTTGGTCGCACGTTTGCAGCACAAAGCAGAACTGAACCCACAGCGCGCAGAGAGTTTCTACGGCGGCGGTGCAGAGGGTTACACGGATTATCCAACCCTGTAATTGCGCAATCTCCGTTCTGGCATTGATAGCGGCGCAACAACGCCGCTATACTAAAACAACATATTGAATGTACTAGCCATTTTTGAAGGGGAAAAAGATGCGTTTACTTCATACCATGCTGCGCGTAGGTGACCTGCAGCGTTCCATCGAATTTTACACCAACGTGCTGGGCATGAAGCTGCTGCGTACCAGTGAAAACCCTGAATACAAGTATTCTCTGGCCTTTGTCGGTTACGGTCCTGAGACCGATGAAGCCGTCATTGAGCTGACCTGGAACTGGGGCGTCGACAAATATGACCTGGGCACTGCCTACGGCCACATTGCTCTGAGCGTAGACAACGCCGCAGAAGCCTGCGAGCGCATTCGTCAGAACGGCGGCAACGTGACGCGCGAAGCGGGTCCGGTCAAAGGCGGGACGACGGTTATCGCATTTGTAGAAGATCCGGACGGTTACAAAATCGAACTGATCGAAGAGAAAGACGCAGGCCGCGGCCTGGGTGACTAACCTCCCCTCGGGCGCAGATCGTCTGTGCCCGTAGTTTTATACTCATCATTTTGTCATAATACGCGCTGCAATTTTCCCGTATTAAGAGACCCAGATGTCCGATAACGCTCAACTTTCCGGTCTGTGTGACCGTTTTCGTGGTTTTTATCCTGTCGTCATTGATGTAGAAACAGCAGGATTTAACGCCAAAACCGATGCGCTGCTCGAGATTGCAGCCATCACGCTGAAAATGGATGAACAAGGCTGGCTGATGCCGGACATGACGTTGCATTTCCACGTCGAACCGTTTGAAGGGGCAAATCTGCAACCAGAAGCACTTGCGTTTAACGGTATTGATCCGAGCAACCCGTTGCGCGGCGCGGTCAGCGAATACGACGCCCTGCACGCCATCTTCAAAATGGTGCGTAAAGGCATCAAAGACAGCGGCTGCAATCGGGCGATTATGGTTGCGCATAATGCCACCTTCGATCACAGCTTCATGATGGCAGCCGCCGAACGCGCCTCGCTGAAGCGCAACCCATTTCACCCGTTTGTGACCTTTGACACTGCGGCCTTAAGCGGTCTTTCGCTCGGGCAAACCGTACTGTCTAAAGCGTGTCTGGCTGCAGGAATGGAGTTTGATGGCAACCAGGCGCACTCTGCGCTGTATGACACCGAACGGACGGCCGTGCTGTTTTGCGAAATCGTTAACCGCTGGAAACGCCTTGGTGGGTGGCCCCTGCCAATGCCTGAAGAGGCATAAGCGGACCATAAAAAAAGCGACCAGACTGGTCGCTTTTTCGTTTCTGCTGATTACTCAGCGTCCGGCTCTTCGGTTTTGTACTTCGCCGCAGTCTCTTTGATAAGCTGCTGCAATTCACCGCGCTGGTACATTTCGATTAAAATGTCGCAGCCGCCAACCAGCTCACCATCAACCCACAGCTGC
>OJJJ01000725.1_pt1 | contig 12801 bp, 17 predicted proteins | sample 1596311 | NCBI WGS metagenome assembly OJJJ01 (sample SAMEA4350140, study PRJEB24818) | metagenome | biome: human; feature: gut; material: faeces | place: Denmark | collected 2013-09 | reverse complement strand
ATTGTCTGATAAATTGTTAAAGAGCAGTTGCGACGCGCTTCAGCGCTCTGTCGCGAGGTGGCGTATATTACGCTTTCCTCTTTCAGAGTCAACCCTGATTTTCAGGATTTTTTCTCTTCAGCCGACCAGTCTGTCTGTGAAGTGATTCACATCCGCCGTGTCGATGGAGGCGCATTATAGGGGGCCGAATTTTTAGCACAAGCATTTTTTGGATCTTTTTTTCTGGTTGCTGATTTTCCGCGCTTTTCGCTGAAATCCCGCCCGATCTGCTCAAATATTGACGTATTTCACCTTGCCTCGATCCAATAATATGATCAAAGTCTTCTGTGTAGCGTTCATCTGTCGAGGTAGATATGTCTGCAGTATTACGTCCCTATAAAGATCTGTTCCCCCAAAAAGGCGATCGCGTGATGATCGACGCCAGCAGCGTGATCATTGGTGATGTCCGAATGGCCGATGATGTCAGTATCTGGCCACTCGTTGCGATCAGGGGAGATGTTAACTATGTGGCGATTGGTGCGCGCACCAATATTCAGGATGGTAGCGTTCTGCACGTCACCCACAAATCCTCATACAACCCGGAAGGTAATCCACTGATCATCGGAGAAGAGGTTACCGTCGGCCATAAAGTGATGCTTCACGGCTGCACAATTGGTAACAGGGTTCTTGTTGGTATGGGATCGATTTTGCTGGATGGCGTCGTAGTAGAAGATGACGTGATGATCGGCGCAGGCAGCCTTGTTCCACAAAACAAACGGCTTGAGAGCGGATATCTCTATTTAGGCAGCCCGGTGAAACAGATCCGCCCCTTAAAAGAGGCGGAAATTGCAGGGTTGAAATACTCGGCGAGCAACTACGTGAAATGGAAGAATGACTATCTGGATCAGGACAACCAGAGCCAGCCCTGATCGTCTTCCTGCTGATCGCGAATTAAATCGCTGGCTTCTTCTTCAAGATCCCAGCGATTCTCACAAAATACCTCTAGCGGATTTGAACCGCCAAAGCGACGCAGCAGCGTCTCCCCGCTAATCGCGCAGGTAAGTTGCATCCCGTGAACCAGCACCGGGAAACAGACCGCTTTCTTGCCCTCATCCCAGGTTTCTCTGTCCGGAAAATGTATCGCCTGGTTCATGCAGCGAGTTCCTGTTTCAGCTTTTCAATCACCGGTTCAACCGCCGGCAATACGCCGTGCCAGAGCAATACCGCATGTGCCGCCTGCCCCACCAGCATACCCAGACCATCGGCCAGATGTTTCGCACCGTGCTGCTCGCACCAGTTCAGGAAAGGCGTCTTCCCTTTCTGATAAAACATATCGTAGAAGTAGACGTGGGCACTCGCCAGAGAAGGCGGGATCGCAGGGATTTCACCATTAATGCCGCTGGAGGTAGCGTTAATGACAAGATCAAATTCATGATCCGCAAGATCATCAAGCGCTACCGCACTTACGCTGCCGGTGTGAGCGAACAATGCCGCAAGTTCTTCTGCTCTGGAGAAAGTGCGGTTGGTGATAGTAACTGCACAATCAAGAGACAAAAGTGGGAGCAATACACCGCGTGACGCTCCGCCCGCCCCAATGAGCAAGATCCGAAAGCCTGGTTTAATAAATAACAGTCTTTCCAGATCGCTGAGTAAACCAATCCCGTCTGTGTTGTCGCCCAGAAGGCGACCATCTTCAAGCCGCTTAAGCGTATTCACGGCACCGGCAAGAGAAGCACGCTCGGTCAGTTCATCCGCACGTTCGAAGGCTTCTTCTTTAAAAGGCACCGTCACATTGGCCCCTTTGCCGCCCGCAGCGAAGAAGGCATCCAGCGTTGGAATAAATGCATCAACCGGTGCCAGAACACGGCCATAGGGATGATTAATCTTCAGCTGTTCAGCGAACAGTTGATGGATCAACGGTGATTTACTGTGTGCTATAGGGTTACCGAAAACGGCATAAGTTTCCATCATACTACCCCTGGCGAAAACGTTCGCCGGTTAAGGCGTCGCGAATTTCCGACGGATTCAGGCGTCCCCCGGTTTCCCCTACTGCTACCGGGAAATCCTCACCAAACTGCGCCAGCACCTCTTCGGTTGTCCGGCAAGGAGGCAATCCGGACAGGTTAGCGCTGGTTGAGACCAGTGGTTTACCAAACGCCTGGCACAGTTTCACCACCAGCGGGTGATCGGTAACCCGAACTGCGAGAGAATCAAAACGCCCGGTTAACCAGCGCGGCGTTGTCGGCTGCGCCGGGAAAACAAAGGTCACAGGCCCAGGCCACGCAGAGAAAATCGTCTCCCGCTGCGCCGGTGTCAGCATCGAATCATCAATATAAGGTTTAAGCTGCTCATAACTGGCCGCAATCAAAATCAACCCTTTTTCGACGGGTCGCTGTTTGAGGGCAAGTAAACGACTCACAGCCGTTTCGCTGTCCGGGTCGCAACCGACTCCGAATACAGCTTCAGTTGGATAGGCGATGACTTCTTCATTTTTCAAAACGTCCACCACATGCGCGATGGAGTCTGATGGCAGGTTATTATTCACTGGTTTGATCCGCCGATACCGGCTTTCCACATTGTTTACTGGCGCAAAAGCGCTTTATGCCTTGCGCCGTTTTCTTCTCTATTAGCAGCGGATAATCGCAATGAGGGCAGACACCCGCTACCGGTTTGAAATTGATAACGAACTGACATTCAGGATAGCGATCGCAAGAATGGAAGGTCTTACCGTAACGTGAACGACGCTGCACCAGTTGGCCGCGCTGACATTGAGGGCAAGAAATTGCCGTTTCATCTGGCTTATCAATTTGTTCTGTATGTTCGCATTCCGGGTAACGGCTGCATCCGATAAACATACCGAAGCGCCCCTGCCGTAGTGCTAATTCGCCCCCGCAGAGAGGACAAAGCTGTCCCTCCAGAATTTTAACGATATGCCCGTCCGCCTGGCTTTTCAGGGGACGGACATAATCACATTCCGGATAGTGTGAACAACCGAGAAACGGACCGTGTTTCCCGGACCGAATAACAAGTTCAGCCCCGCACTGTGGGCAGGGCTCGTTTTTATGCACCGTGAACAGTGCTGATTTGGCCATAACAACTCTTGGTCCTGCACATTGAATTAGTGCAGCATACCTTCATTCACTTCAAAGAGTAATTCTTCCATTTGCTGATAGGCATTTTCACAGCCAGGAATATTGAACAGAACCATCAGAATCACCCATTTGAGATCTTCCAGTTCAAATTCTGCCGTATCCAGCGCCATGACGCGCTCTATCACCATTTCTCGCGTTTCGAGGTTTAGCACCTGAATCTGCTCAAGGAATAAAATAAAGCCCCGGCAGCTGGCATCCAGCCGTTCACACTCTTCAGCGGTATAGATGCGCACAGATAATGGATCAGAAGCAAGGAGCATCGGTTCGGCGAGGCCGTCCTGATAATCAGCCAGCTTATCCAGCCACATCAACGCATTATAAATATCTTCCCGCTCAAATCCTGCATCGGTAAGATCCCGTGTCAATTTGTCCTGATCCACGTGCATTTCTGCTTCGTTGTGGATGTAAGTTTCAAACAAATACATCAGTACGTCGAACATGGCTTGCCCTCCTTAATCGGACATAGCCGCCGGGTACAGCTGCGATCCATCCTGCTAACTCCAGTTCGAGTAGCTGTACTACCGTTACTGGCACAGGTTGGCCGGCACGTTCAGCGACAACGTCAACAGGTGTTACCTCATCTCCTACGTTAGCCAGGAGCTTGGGAAATGGCAATGCCACTGCCTTCTGATCTGATGAATAATGTCGCTTTTCGGGATCATCCGGCAACCAGTGCAACCCATATTGCAAATTTTCCAGAATGTCTTCTTTACATGTGACAGGTGTTGCTCCTTGCTTTATCAGCCAGTGCGGCCCTTCACATCCGGGATTTCCTATCGGGCCAGGCAGTGCAAATACCTCACGCCCCTGCTCCAGGGCACATCTTGCGGTAACAAGCGATCCGCTGCGTATGGCTGCCTCAACAACCAGCACTCCCTGGCTCAACCCACTAATGATGCGGTTACGGTGTGGAAAGTTGCCCGGCCTGGGCTGCATTGACAGGGAGAACTCAGAAACCACCGCGCCTCCGGCCGCTATAATCTGTTCAGCCAGAGCTTGATGTCGGCGCGGGTAAATACTAAACAAGCCGTTGCCCAACACAGCCACACTGCATCCTTTTACTGATAGCGCCGCGTTGTGGGCGACACCGTCAATACCACAGGCCAGCCCACTGGTTATGGTAAAACCGCATTGCGACAGCTGTTCACTCAGGATTTTCCCCCAACGTTCACCGTACCAGGAAGGTGCACGGCTGCCCACTACGGCAAGCTGCAGACTGTTAAGCGCATCGACATTCCCCCTCACAAAGAGCGCTCCGGGGTAATCAGGGACAGTACGTAATATTCGCGGGAAGCGTGGGTGATCGGCACGGAGAAGGTGATTCCCCGGCTGTTCCAGCCATTTCAGGCTCCGTTCAAGCTCACTTTCACTGAGCGAGAAGAACCTTGCGGCATGCTTCGCTGTAAGCCCTGCTTCTTTTACAGAATCGGTATCAACCGTTGTCTTACAAAGCAATTTTTGCGCGGCTTCCAGCATCACATCACCACATAATGAACCGATGTTGATAAGCCGTAACCATATCTCTGTGGACGTCATCCTTTTCCCTGCCATAAGCAGCCTCAGCAATCTTTGCGATTGGTCACTGATGCTGTCAATCGATGGGGGATTTGTCTAGAATAGAGATAATATTCTTATCAACTCCTGAACACGACTCTGGAAATTTATGGCAGTTTTGCAAGTGTTACATATTCCGGACGAGCGCCTTCGCATCGTCGCTGAACCGGTTAAAGAAGTGAATGCAGAAATTCAGCGTATCGTCGATGATATGTTCGATACCATGTATGCCGAAGAAGGCATTGGCCTCGCGGCAACACAGGTAGACATTCACAAGCGTATTATCGTGATCGACGTTTCTGAGAATCGCGATGACCGCCTGGTGCTGATCAACCCTGAACTGCTTGAGAAAAGTGGTGAGACTGGTATTGAGGAAGGCTGTCTGTCCATTCCAGAACAACGTGCGTTAGTGCCGCGCGCTGAAAAAGTGAAGATTCGCGCACTCGATCGTGACGGTAACCCGTTTGAACTGGAAGCAGACGACCTGCTGGCGATTTGTATTCAGCATGAGATGGATCACCTGGTCGGTAAACTGTTTATCGATTACCTCTCTCCGCTGAAACAGCAACGTATTCGTCAAAAAGTAGAGAAACTGGATCGTTTGCGCTCTCGCGCATAACATCCCCCCGGATACAAGGAACAACGTGTCTAAAACACTACGTATTATCTTCGCGGGTACTCCTGATTTTGCAGCGCGTCATCTTGACGCGCTGTTATCGTCTGGTCACCAGGTGGTTGGCGTGTTTACCCAGCCGGATCGTCCTGCTGGTCGCGGTAAAAAACTGATGCCGAGCCCGGTAAAAATAATGGCAGAAGAGCATGGTTTACCTGTTTTCCAGCCTGCGTCCCTGCGTCCTGAAGAAAACCAAAAATGGATTGCTGAGCTGAATGCCGACGTAATGGTGGTGGTGGCTTACGGTTTAATTTTGCCAAAAGCCGTGCTTGATATGCCGCGTCTGGGTTGTGTCAACGTGCATGGTTCACTTCTCCCACGCTGGCGCGGTGCTGCGCCGATCCAGCGCGCTTTGTGGGCGGGCGATGCTGAAACTGGCGTCACAATCATGAAGATGGACGTAGGTTTAGATACCGGTGACATGCTGTATAAACTGTCCTGCCCTATTACTGCAGACGATACCAGCGCCACGCTGTACGACAAGCTGGCTGGTCTTGGTCCGCAGGGTCTTATTGAGACATTAAAGCAGCTTGCCGATAACACCGCGAAACCTGAAGTCCAGGATGAAGAGCGGGTGACTTATGCCGAAAAGCTGAGTAAAGAAGAAGCCCAAATCGACTGGTCGCTGTCTGCGGTTCAGCTGGAACGTTGCATTCGCGCCTTTAACCCGTGGCCGATGAGCTGGATGATGATTGATGAGCAGCCAGTGAAAATCTGGAAAGCCTCCGTTATTGATGCTCCCGTGACTGCGGCTCCTGGCACGATCATTGATGCGAACAAACAGGGTATCCAGGTCGCCACCGCGGAAGGGATTTTGAATCTTGAATCCCTACAGCCCGCGGGTAAGAAAGCGATGAGCGCACAAGACCTGTTAAACTCCCGTCGCGAATGGTTTATCCCTGGCAACCGTCTTGCCTGAACCCATTGACTTTTAAGGCCCGGTGTTTCCGGGCATTTTTATTTTTACGGCTATGAAAAAACAAAATTTACGCAGTCTGGCGGCACAGGCCGTTGAAAAAGTGGTCGAGGAAGGTCAGTCCCTGAGCAATGTCCTGCCCCCACTGCAGCAAAAAGTGTCCGATAAAGATAAAGCACTGCTTCAGGAGCTGTGCTTCGGGGTACTTCGCACTCTGTCTCAGCTCGAATGGCTGATTAGTAAGCTGATGTCGCGCCCGATGACGGGCAAACAGCGTACTGTGCATTATTTGATTATGGTTGGCTTCTATCAGCTTCTTCATACCCGCATTCCACCTCACGCAGCGCTGGCAGAAACAGTGGAAGGTGCCGTTGCCATTAAACGTCCTCAACTCAAGGGCTTGATCAACGGAGTATTACGCCAGTTCCAGCGTCAGCAGGAGGAGCTTTTAGCTGAATTTGCTCAGACCGAAAAACGTTTTCTGCACCCGGAATGGCTGCTGAACCGCCTGAAAAAAGCCTGGCCACAGCAGTGGCAGGAAATTGCTGAAGCCAATAATCAGCGTCCGCCAATGTGGCTGCGCGTTAACCGTAATCATCATACCCGCGATGCGTGGCTGGCTCTGCTGGAAGAGGCTGGTATGAGTGGATTCACCCATGAAGCCTACCCTGATGCCGTGCGTTTAGCCTCTCCTGCCGCCGTGCATGCACTTCCAGGTTTTGAAGACGGCTGGGTGACAGTACAAGACGCCTCAGCACAAGGCTGTATGCAATGGCTTGAGCCGAAAAATGGCGAACAGATCCTTGACCTTTGCGCCGCGCCTGGCGGGAAAACGACGCATATTCTGGAAGTAGCTCCGCAGGCTAACGTGATGGCGGTTGATGTCGACGAGCAGCGCTTGTCTCGCGTTTACGATAACCTTAAACGTCTGGGAATGAAGGCGCAGGTCAAACAGGGCGATGGACGCAAACCTGCAGACTGGTGTGGCGAGACGCAGTTCGACCGTATTTTGCTGGATGCCCCATGCTCTGCAACCGGTGTAATTCGCCGCCACCCGGATATTAAGTGGCTGCGCCGCGATCGCGACATTAAAGAACTTGCCCAGTTGCAATCCGAGATCCTGGATGCCATTTGGCCGCACCTGAAACCTGGCGGCACGCTGGTCTATGCGACCTGCTCAGTTCTCCCGGAAGAGAACAGTCTGCAAATCGCGTCGTTCCTGAAACGAACACCCGATGCGTCATTGCATGATACCGGCACACCAGAATGTCCGGGCCAGCAAAACCTGCCTGGTGCCGAAGAGGGTGATGGCTTCTTTTACGCTAAGCTAATCAAAGCGTGATGTTGAAAACAGGTCACAAGAGATGAAGATTATCATTCTGGGTGCAGGACAGGTTGGCGGAACCCTGGCGGAAAATCTGGTCGGGGAAAACAACGACATCACCATTGTGGATACGAATGGCGATCGATTGCGTGTGTTACAGGACAAATTTGACCTTCGCGTCGTGCAGGGCCACGGTTCACATCCACGCGTGCTTCGTGAAGCGGGTGCCGATGATGCCGATATGCTGGTCGCAGTGACCAGCTCTGACGAGACCAATATGGTCGCATGTCAGGTTGCCTACTCGCTTTTCAACACGCCAAACCGTATTGCCCGTATCCGTTCCCCGGACTACGTCCGGGACGCAGAGAAACTGTTTAACTCTGAAGCGGTGCCTATCGATCACCTTATCGCGCCAGAACAACTGGTTATAGACAGTATTTACCGCCTGATTGAATACCCTGGAGCTTTGCAGGTGGTTAACTTTGCCGAAGGCAAAGTCAGCCTGGCCGTCGTGAAAGCCTATTACGGCGGACCATTGATCGGTAATGCCCTGTCCACAATGCGTGAGCACATGCCGCATATTGATACGCGCGTTGCAGCTATTTTTCGCCATGACAGACCTATCCGCCCTCAGGGATCAACGATTGTAGAAGCGGGCGATGAGGTATTCTTTATCGCGGCGTCACAGCATATTCGAGCTGTAATGAGTGAACTTCAGCGCCTCGAAAAGCCGTATAAACGCATCATGCTGGTTGGCGGGGGCAACATTGGCGCGGGGTTGGCACACCGACTGGAAAAAGACTACAGCGTGAAGTTGATCGAGCGCGATCAACAACGCGCGTCAGAACTGGCTGAAAAACTACAGAACACGATCGTCTTCTATGGCGACGCATCGGATCAAGAGTTACTGGCAGAAGAGCATATCGATCAAGTTGATCTCTTCATTGCTGTTACTAACGATGACGAAGCGAATATTATGTCCGCCATGCTCGCCAAGCGAATGGGGGCAAAAAAGGTGATGGTACTTATTCAGCGCCGTGCCTACGTTGACCTCGTTCAGGGCAGCGTAATCGATATCGCTATTTCACCTCAGCAAGCAACAATTTCTGCACTGCTAAGCCATGTTCGTAAAGCGGATATTGTTGGTGTTTCATCGTTACGCCGTGGTGTCGCTGAAGCCATTGAAGCGGTGGCACACGGCGATGAAACCACGTCACGCGTTGTTGGGCGGGCCATTGATGAAATAAAGCTACCACCGGGAACTATTATTGGCGCGGTGGTTCGCGGCAATGACGTCATGATTGCCAATGATAATTTGCGTATCGAGCAAGGTGACCACGTCATTATGTTCCTTACGGATAAAAAGTTTATTACCGACGTCGAACGTTTATTCCAGCCCAGCCCATTCTTCCTGTAATGATTTGGGTGCTCGTAAAGAGCGCCCAATTATTAACCCTTTAATTTTCATGCCTTTTATTTTTCATAACGATTATTTATCCCCAATGGCAATTAGCTAATCATTTGTTAAACTTATAGTCGTCAGCTGGCACAAGGAGAACATAATGAGTTTTATTAAAGAATTTCGCGAATTTGCGATGCGCGGGAATGTGGTGGATTTGGCAGTGGGTGTCATTATTGGTGCGGCGTTCGGTAAGATCGTATCATCATTAGTAGCCGACATTATCATGCCACCGTTAGGGCTATTAATTGGGGGCATTGATTTCAAACAATTCGCCTTCACGCTGCGTGAGGCTCAAGGGGATATCCCGGCGGTCGTCATGCATTATGGCGTATTCATTCAGAACGTATTTGATTTCGTGATTGTAGCGTTCGCTATTTTTATGGCTATTAAGCTCATCAACAAACTTAACCGTAAAAAAGAAGAGCCGGCTGCAGCGCCCGCACCGACTAAAGAAGAAGTCTTGCTGAGCGAAATTCGCGATCTGTTAAAAGAGCAGAATAATCGCTCTTAATCAGCCGTTGAAAGCAGGAAGGCCAGTGGTAAATAAGCGATTCGCTTGCTTGCCACTGGCCTCCCAGTTACCCCGTTTTGCATGTTTGCCTTTACGCAGATAACTTCCTTTCCCCTTTTTGCTTTTCTCAACGCGCTGTCTGAAAAGCGGGTCGTGAAGTAGAGCCTCAATGGCATTGTCCTTAATTTGTCCCTTCGTGTGCTGATAGCGACTCATAATATCTCCTGGGTTTAGTTTACGTCGTCGGAAGTCTAGACCTGGGCGGACTTAAAATCAACAGCCCCGGTTTTCACCACTGGCCCCCTGTTCAAGGGCTTCCAGAATAGAGCAGTAAATACTGCTATGTGCCGTTCCGCAACAGGCATCATTTAAGCGCTGCAGTGAGCGCTGCATCGTTTGAAGTTCCTGAATCCGCGCTTCCACTTCATCCAGCCTGGCCTGGACAATACTTTTGGACTCCTGGCAGGTATGGTGCTCTGGATCGATGCGGATCGATAATAGCTCACGGATCGAATCCAGCGTGAAGCCTAGCTGACGTGCATGGCGGATAAATCTCAGGCGCTGTAAATCATTGTCGGTATAGAGTCGGAACCCACCCTCGGTTCGTACCTCATGATCGATCATCGCCTGTTTTTCGTAGTAACGGATAGTATCCGGCGTTACGTTTGCCAGCTTTGCAAGTTCACCAATACGGTACATGGTTACTCCTCATTAATCTTCTGCATTAACCTTTCGCTGTACTCTCCACGCAGAAAGTCAGTATTCATACCCGCCTGCCGTAGCTTAAGCTCAACGAGCGCCAGGCGACGGCTAAGTTCTTTGTGTCGTGGATCATCTTCACGAATGCCTTTAAGCAGGTCTGCAAGTTCCACTGCTTCTTTGCGCTGTTCAAGTTCCGGTGGCAGGCAACCGGCATTTTTGAGTAAGCGATAACCCGCTCGTAGTTCAGGCGCGATAAAGGAGTCATCATCAAGCACTAATGGCTCGCCGCTACCCGGAAGGTTATCGAAATCGCCTTTTCGTTGGGCATCGCTGATATGGCGTTCTGCCCACTGGTCGAGCAACCACATGATGGACTCCAGGGGATGAACAGAAAAGATACAGATATTGTAGAGATGTAGGGATTCTGCGGATATAAAAAAACCCGCCGAAGCGGGTTTTTTTACGTTACTACAGATTACTCTGCAGCAGCTTCTGCTTTCTCTGAACGATCAACCAGCTCGATGTAAGCCATCGGCGCATTGTCGCCTGCACGGAAGCCACACTTCAGAATGCGAGTGTAACCACCGGCACGGCTCGCGAAACGCGGGCCCAGTTCGTTAAACAGTTTTGCCACGATCTCGTTATCACGAGTACGGGCGAATGCCAGACGACGATTAGCAACGCTGTCAGTCTTGGCAAGAGTAATCAGCGGCTCAACTACGCGACGCAGCTCTTTCGCTTTAGGCAGGGTCGTCTTGATGATCTCATGACGAACCAGTGAACCTGCCATGTTGCGGAACATAGCCTGGCGATGGCTGCTGTTGCGGTTCAGTTGACGACCACTCTTACGATGGCGCATGACCTTATCCTTCTCAGTAAAACCTTAACCTGTGATCCGGTTACTCGTCAGCAATGCTTGCTGGTGGCCAGTTTTCCAGGCGCATGCCCAGAGACAGACCACGTGAAGCCAGCACGTCTTTAATCTCGGTAAGAGATTTTTTACCCAGGTTCGGCGTTTTCAGCAACTCAACCTCGGTACGCTGTACCAGATCACCGATATAGTGGATAGCTTCTGCCTTGAGGCAGTTAGCAGAGCGGACAGTCAATTCGAGATCGTCAACAGGGCGCAGCAGGATCGGATCGAATTCTGGTTTCTCTTCTTTCACTTCCGGCTGACGTACATCACGTAAGTCAACGAAAGCTTCCAGTTGTTCTGCCAGGATGGTTGCCGCACGACGAATCGCCTCTTCAGGATCGATTGTGCCGTTGGTTTCCATTTCGATGACCAGCTTGTCCAGGTCGGTACGCTGTTCTACACGCGCTGCTTCAACATTGTAGGCAATACGCTCTACCGGGCTGTAGCATGCGTCGACCAGCAGACGGCCGATTGGGCGCTCATCTTCTTCCGAATGAATTCGGGCAGAAGCCGGCACATAACCGCGACCGCGCTGAACTTTGATACGCATGCTAATAGCAGCGTTCTCATCGGTCAGGTGGCAGATCACATGTTGCGGCTTGACGATTTCGACATCACCGTCATGGGTAATGTCGGCTGCGGTCACAGGGCCAATGCCAGATTTATTCAAAGTAAGGATGACTTCATCTTTACCCTGAACTCTCACCGCAAGCCCTTTCAGGTTGAGCAGGATTTCAAGGATATCTTCCTGAACGCCTTCTTTGGTGCTGTACTCGTGCAGTACACCATCAATCTCAACCTCGGTCACCGCGCAACCCGGCATCGATGAGAGCAGAATACGGCGCAGTGCGTTACCCAGAGTATGGCCAAAGCCACGCTCTAAAGGCTCAAGGGTCACCTTGGCGTGCGTCGAACTCACTTGCTCGATATCGACCAGGCGCGGTTTTAGAAACTCTGTCACAGAACCCTGCATTGTGTCCTCTCTTTGGTACTAAGCTTTACTTGGAGTAAAGCTCGACGATCAGGTGTTCGTTAATGTCCGCAGACAGATCAGAACGTTCCGGCTGACGCTTGAACGTACCTTCCATCTTGCCAGCATCAACTTCCAGCCAGGTTGGCTTTTCACGCTGCTCAGCCAGCTCCAGAGCGGCTTTCACGCGAGATTGCTTTTTCGCTTTCTCACGAATGCTAACAACGTCGTTCGCTTTAACCTGATAAGAAGCAATGTTAACAACACGACCGTTTACCATGATAGCTTTGTGGCTAACCAGCTGACGTGATTCAGCACGAGTCGCGCCGAAGCCCATACGGTATACAACGTTGTCCAGACGACCTTCCAGCAGAGCTAACAGGTTTTCACCGGTGTTGCCTTTCAGACGTGCTGCTTCTTTATAGTAGTTACGGAACTGACGCTCCAGCACACCGTACATACGGCGAACTTTTTGCTTTTCACGCAACTGCACACCATAGTCAGACAGACGCGGCTTACGCGCACCGTGCTGGCCAGGAGCTTGTTCAATTTTACACTTGGTATCGATCGCGCGAACGCCAGACTTAAGGAATAAGTCGGTGCCCTCACGACGGCTCAGCTTGAGCTTAGGACCCAAATATC
>OJJJ01000724.1_pt1 | contig 12809 bp, 10 predicted proteins | sample 1596311 | NCBI WGS metagenome assembly OJJJ01 (sample SAMEA4350140, study PRJEB24818) | metagenome | biome: human; feature: gut; material: faeces | place: Denmark | collected 2013-09 | reverse complement strand
ATACATCAAAATATAGCACTTATAAAAAAGAGATTCAGGAATATTATGATGAGCTTAAGAGTTTAAACGACAAGGTAGCAAATGCTACTATTGAAGATCATAAAACGAATGGAGATCTTGTCGTTGTCACATATTCCAATGGAACAAAAGTATATGTAAACTATGGTGAAAAACAAGTGGAAGAGGATGGTGAAAGAATCCCAGCATTATCATATAAGGTAGGTGGTACAGAGTGAGACAGAAAAGCGAATCAAACAAAAAGTATCGACCAGGGCGATTGCAAGCAAGAGAAGATAGAGTTGGGTATTTATTCGTAGCTCCTTGGATGCTTGGTGCTATTATTTTTGTCATCTATCCTCTTTTTCAATCCTTTGTTTTTGCCCTTAATAAAATTAAGATGACGCCAAAAGGAAGAATTAGCACCTTTGTCGGAATGAAGAATTTTACAAACATTTGGGCAGAAGATCCAGACTTTGTGACAAACCTTATGACGTATCTGGCAGAAACTATATTAGCCATACCAGTTATTGTTGTATTTGCTTTAATGATTGCCATGTTATTAAACGGCAAAATCAAATGTAGAGGATTTTTTCGATTAATTTTCTTCTTGCCCGTCATTATTGCCAGTGGACCTGTTATGAATCAGTTGACGGATCAAGGGGCCGCAACAATACCAGTTATGGACGCTACCATGATAGAGCAGATGCTCGAGCAATATTTACCACACTTTTTAGCAGAGCCTATTGGAAGTGTATTTTCAAACTTTGTTATGTTGCTCTGGTATTCTGGGGTCCAGATTTTACTCTTTTTAGCAGCTTTACAAAAAATCGATGCTTCTTTATATGAGGCAGCAAAGATTGATGGTGGTTCCGGTTGGGAATGTTTTTGGAAAATTACATTACCAACGATTAAACCGATGATTTTATTAAATGCCATTTATACGGTTGTTTTTATGTCAAACAATGAGCAAAACGATATTATTAACTTAATCTATACAACCATGTTTTCCGTTGATGGAGGATATGGTTATGCATCGGCAATGGCATGGATGTATTCTATTATTGAGCTGTTTATGATTGGCGTTGTAACGTTAATCATTGCTGGTCGAAAAGATGAATATGAAAAAAATATAAAAAGGCATAAAAAGCAGATGAGAAAACAAGCTCGTCTACAACGGAAGCTGGAAAGGAGGAGAGTAAGACATGAAACAAAGAGGAGAAGGGAACAAAGGAAGGCGATTACAACAAAATAAGGTGGTGCCCCTTTATAAGAGAAGCAAAAAAGATGCCATAAAACGGTTTTTATTTGGAAGTAAAGATAAAGAAGGAATTGGTAAGCAAACCGTGGTCTATGTTTTATTATTTAGTATTGGATTTGTTTACTTATATCCCCTCTTATATATGATAAGCAAAAGTTTTATGTCAGTGGATGACTTATTGGACACTTCCATTAACTGGTTACCAAGTACCTTATATTTAGCCAATTATGAAAATGCGGCAAAGGCAATGGATTTTTGGAATACATTAAAAGATTCCATTATTGTAGCAGGTGTTCCGACCTTAATCAATATGTTCGTCTGTGCCGTCATTGGATACGGATTTGCCCGTTATGACTTTCGTGGGAAGAAACTGATGATGGGAATTTTATTATTCTCTTTTGTCCTTCCACCACAGATTACAATGATGCCAACGTATGTTTTATATTCGGATATTGGCATTTTAAATTCCTTAAAGGCATTTATCATTCCTGCTATTTTAGGTCAGGGATTAAAAAGTCAATTGTACATTTTAGTATTTTACCAATTTTTTAAACAGGTGCCAAAGGCATTAATTGAAGCGGCAAAAATTGATGGAGCAGGTCATTTAAAAGCATTCTTTAAAATCGCATTACCTTCTGCCGCACCAGCCATATTAGTTGTATTTTTATTTTCTATCGTATGGTATTGGAACGAAGCGTATTTAACCCAATTGTATGTGGTAGGAGCATTTGCAGGTACCGATAGTTTTAATACACTTGTTGTTGCATTAAAAACATTTGAAGATAGTTATAACTCAGCGGCCAGTGTTGCCAATAGTCAAATGATTAATATCAACGAGTCTATTAAAATGGCGGCTACGATGCTTAGCATTTTACCATTGCTTTTGATGTATTTAGTTCTTCAAAGAAACTTTGTAGAAAGTATCGATCGTACGGGGATTACGGGAGAATAAACGGCAAATACAAGCTGTTATTCAATAAAAGCAAAAATATTTTAAGGAAGAAGGAGGGTTTCATAATGAAATCAAGAAAATTTTTGAATGTTGCTTTGGCTGCGACTATGGTTATGACAATGGCAGCTTCCTTGCTTACAGGGTGTGGCGGCAGTAAGAACGACAAAAAAAGTGAAGGTGATACTTCAAAATCTACGGTGGCAGAAAGTTCAGGAGGAGAAAGCACAGGGCTTCCAGAGATGACAAGTGATGAAATCACATTGACTTATGTTCATTTTGACAACGATCCACTTGTACAATTTTTAGCCAAAAAGTTTATGGAAAAGTATCCAAACATTACAGTAAAGACCCAGTATTATGTAGCGGATGCAGAGTACAATAATACTTTGCTCAATATGGTGCAGACAGGGGATACACCAGACTGCTTTATGATTCTTGGAAACTGTGATTTTGCTCTTTCCAATGGATTATTAGGTGATATGACAGAGTATTGGGAAAAGGATGAAGAAAATCAAGCGATTCTTCCAACCATCAATTCAGCAAAAATGGGATATTATGGAACCGATATGAAATTGGCAACACCAATGAAATTCTTCCCTGATATTGTATATGCAGATAAGGCAGTATTTGACAAATTAAATGTGGAAATGCCACCAACAGACTGGACATGGGATCAGATGGTACAATCTTTTAAAGATGTAACATCTCCAGATCAAGGAATTTATGGATTTAACCAGTTCCACTCAATTGTAACGTATTATCCAATTGCGGCGGATAAAAATTGTATTGGTGAATTTGGATGGAATGGCGAATCTTATGATATGAGTTATTGGGCAGAAGGGGTTAACACTTGGGCAGAACTTGTAAATGGCAAATATCATGCCCCATACTTTGATACAGACGAAGCAGAAGCATGGTTAGGCGACCGCACAATGTGGGCAGGATATTCAGGAAAAATCGGATATCAGCTCGATGCGTTCTGGACTTATTTAAACTTATTTGATACAGCAGACTATCGAAGCAAAGGTATGGAATTTGTACCTTATACAACTCCTAATGTAGAAGGTGGTTCTGGAAATAAGCTAGGCGTTTTTGACTTTGGTGGAATTTCCTCTTCTACCGAACATCCAAGAGAAGCTTATGAATTATTAAAATTCATGGGTTGGGGAGTTGATGGCTGGAAAGCAAAACTTGAGGCATATAAAACAGTAACAGCAGAAGATGGAACTCCAATTTGGCAACAGTCTATGCCAGCTCCAATTACAACGGATGAAGATATTTGGAGTGAATTTACACAATCTTACTTCCCAACAGCAAATAGAACGATTGATTCTGTCGTTGATACTCGTACAGGAGAAGCCATTGCTAGCAAAGAAGAAGATGAAAAATATGGAACGTATTGGGACGATTATTTTGCAAACTGTAAAAATATCATTCCATTTGGTGATACACAAATCCCTGGATTTGCAGATTTTATTGCCAATGCGTACGCAGGAATTGAAGATTCCGTTTTAAATGGTGGAAACGCTTCTGACTATATTGAGGAATTAAATAAAAAAGCAGAAGAAGCACATGCGGCTGCAATGGAAGCTATTGAAGAAATGTATGGAAAATAGAGGATGAAAATAAGGCTGTTGTAAAAGAAAATGCTTTTACAACAGCCCCCATAAAAAGGGTGAAAGAGAGGGTAACATGAAAGCGTCACAAGTAAAAAATACAGGATATAACGAACCTTTTATTGCACAAAGAGCCGATCCTTTTATTGGAAAAGCCCCTGATGGAACTTATTACTTTACAGCATCTGTTCCGGAATACGATCGGTTAGTATTGCGCCATGCAAAGACGATTGCACAATTAAAGGATGCAAAAGAAGTAGAAATTTGGCATAAACATGAAAGTGGACCACAAAGTAAACATATTTGGGCGCCAGAAATTCACTATGTTTTTGGAAAATGGCATATGTATTATGCGGCTGGCGAAGCAGAAGATATATGGAAAATTCGTCCGTATGTATTGCAGTGCCAAAGCGATGATCCGATGAAAGGGCCTTGGAAAGAATTGGGAGCAATGAAACCAGCAAAAGAAGATAGCTACTCTCTTCGCTCTTTTTCTCTTGATGCTACTATTTTAGAACATAAAGGACGCTGCTATTATATTTGGGCAGAAAAAACAGGAGTGGGAAAACAGATTTCTAATCTCTATATTGCAGAGATGGAGTCTGCAAATCAGCTAAAGACAGCACAAGTGTTGTTGACAACTCCAGATTATGACTGGGAACGAGTGGATTTTTGGGTCAATGAAGGTCCAGCCATTTTAAAACATGATGGTAAGATCTTTTTGACTTATTCTGCGAGTGGTACAGGCGCTTGCTACTGCATGGGACTTTTAAGTGTAGAAGAGGATGCAGAAATTTTAGATCCTCGTGTTTGGAAAAAGGAACGTTTTCCTGTGCTTGCCACAGACGAAGAAAAGGGAATTTATGGTCCAGGGCATAATTCTTTTGTAAAGGCAGAAGATGGAGAAACAGATCTTTGTGTATTCCATTTTCGACAATATGATGAAATAACAGGAGATCCGCTATATGATCCAAACCGACACACAAAGATTATGAAAGTGGGTTGGAAAGAGGATGGAACTCCTAGTTTTCAATATGAAAAATAAGCATGAAATTGGAAGGAGATAGTATATTCATGGCAAAATTAGTAATTAACACAAATCGAAAATTGAATAAAATTCATAAAGAGATTCAAGGACATTTTTCAGAACATCTTGGTCGTTGTATTTATGAAGGAATTTATGTGGGAGAAGAGTCAGAAATTCCAAATGTCAATGGTATGCGCACCGATGTTGTAGAAGCGTTAAAACAGATCAAAGTGCCAGTTCTTCGTTGGCCAGGAGGCTGTTTTGCCGATGAATATCATTGGAAAGATGGTATTGGACCAAAAGAAGAGAGAAAGAAAATCGTTAATACCCATTGGGGTGGCGTTGTAGAAGATAATAGTTTTGGAACTCATGAGTTTTTTGAACTTTGTCGTCAGCTTGGTTGTGAAACTTATGTCAATGGAAATATGGGAAGTGGAACGGTGCAAGAGATGTCAGAATGGGTAGAATATATGACATTTGAAGGTATCTCTCCTATGGCTGAATTAAGAGAAAAAAATGGACAAAAAGAAGCTTGGAACGTGGATTTCTTTGGTGTTGGAAATGAAAACTGGGGCTGTGGAGGAAATATGAATCCAGAATTTTATGGAAATATGTATCGCAGATATCAGACCTATGTTCGTTGCTATGATCCAAAACGTCCGATTAAAAAAATTGCTTGTGGTGCTAATGTTGATGACTACGATTGGACAGAACAAGTGATGAAGACAACGTTTAAAAGATGTCCTGACTTTTTACATGGATTTATGGATGGATTATCTCTTCATTATTATACGCATCCAGGCGGATGGGAAAACAAAGGAAGTGCCACAGACTTTGATGAAAAAATGTGGTATCAGACAATGAAAAAGACATGGTATATGGAGGAACTCATTCGTCGTCATGGTGCAATTATGGATCAATATGATCCGGAAAAGAAAGTGGGAATGATTATTGATGAATGGGGAACATGGTATGATGTGGAACCAGGAACAAATCCAGGGTTTTTATATCAGCAAAATACAATGAGAGATGCGTTAGTTGCAGGAATTAACTTAAATATTTTCAATAAACATAGCGATCGTATTCAGATGGCAAACCTTGCCCAGATGGTGAATGTATTGCAAGCAGTTCTTTTAACAGAGGGAGAAAAGATGATTAAAACTCCAACGTATCATGTGTTTGATATGTATAAATATCATCAAGATGCAATGTTATTAGATAGTAATATTGAAGTGGAAGAAGTGGGATTAGAAGACCACAACATGGTACCAAACTTAAGTGAATCCGTATCCATTGATGAACAAAATATCATGCATATTACGGTTACAAACTTAGATCTTGAAAAGAGCTATCCGATTGATGCAACAATTCTCGGTTCTCATGCAAAAGAGATCAAAGGGGAAATTGTAACGGGACAAATGGGAGATAAAAATACATTTGAAAATCCAGAAGAAGTAAAAGTAGAACCATTTAATGAAGTAACAGAAACAAAAGAAGGAATTCAATTTACAATTCCAGCTTGTAGTGTATTGCATTTAGCGGTTTCTTTATAAGGATAACAGAAATGGTGAGAAACTTATTTTATGAGTTTCTCACCGTTTTTTTACTATTTTAGTTTTTCTTATTTGCTTCCGCCATCTTCATTGCACGGACCTTTAATGGAAGTCCGAATAATGTGATAAAGCCATCAGCATCATGATGATCGTAAAGCTCGCCTGTTGTAAAGGAAGCTAAAGACTCGCTATATAAACTATATGGAGAAGTGGTACCAGCTTTCATAATATTTCCTTTATAAAGTTTGAATTTTACTTCACCAGTGACATATTCTTGTGTTACATCTACAAAGGCTTGAATGGCTTCACGAAGAGGAGTAAACCATTTTCCTTCGTAGACGATTTGAGCAAACTTATTGCTCATATCTTTTTTTGTTTCCATTGTGGCGCGATCAAGCACTAATTCTTCTAGTTGAGCGTGGGCTTCCATAAGAATAGTTCCACCAGGTGTTTCATAAACACCGCGAGATTTCATACCTACAACACGGTTTTCTACAATATCCACGATACCGATTCCATGTTTTCCACCTAGTTCATTTAACTTTGTAATAATTTCTGACACTTTCATTTTTTCTCCGTTAAGAGAAGTTGGAATCCCTTTTTCAAATGTCATTGTCACATATTCTCCTTCGTCAGGAGCTTTTTCTGGAGAGACACCAAGGACTAATAAGTGTTCGTAGTTTGGTTCACAAGCAGGATCTTCAAGTTCTAAGCCTTCGTGACTAATATGCCATAAGTTGCGGTCACGGCTATAGCTGCTATCTGCAGAAAATGGAAGATCGATTCCATACTGTTTGCAATATTCAATTTCATCTTCACGAGATTGCATGGTCCAAACATCAGTCATACGCCAAGGAGCGATAATTTTTAAGTCAGGTGCTAACGCTTTAATTCCAAGTTCAAAACGAATTTGATCGTTTCCTTTTCCTGTGGCACCATGGCAGATGGCAGTGGCGCCTTCTTTTCTAGCGATTTCCACTAATTTTTTTGCGATGCCAGGACGAGCCATAGAAGTTCCGAGTAAATATTTATTTTCATAGACAGCACCAGCTTTTACACATGGCATAATGTAGTCATCACAAAATTCATCTACAATGTTTTCAATATAAAGTTTGGAAGCGCCAGATAATTTTGCTCTTTCTTCTAATCCATCCAGTTCTTCTCCTTGACCGCAGTCAACACAACAACAAATAACATCATAGTTAAAGTTTTCTTTTAACCAAGGAATAATAGCAGTTGTATCAAGACCGCCAGAATATGCTAAAACGACTTTTTCTTTCATAATGAGATCCTCCAATCACCAATTCTTTTTAATGCTATTGTATCAATTTTTTCTGTTGGTATTTACTATACTACTAAAATGCATATTATGCAATAGAAAAATGAATATTTATTGTATTTTTATTTATACAAAGAGGAGGTGGAAATGATTCCTATATGAAAAAAAGAAAGGAATAAAATCATTATATACTATAATATACTAAGAAATACTTAGGATTTATGAAAATTAGTTCAAGTAATTTTTTTGCGTAGCTATGTAAAAAAATGCAGAAATTCCAAAAAATGTATTGCATAAAAATATATACTGATGTATAATTATGAGAAAAATTCAATAAATATACAAAAAGTAGTATTAGGATAGAATGAGAGTAAGAAAGGAAGAGGTTTATGATAAAAGTAGGAATCATTGGTTCCACTGGATATGCAGGGCAAGAACTTGTTCGGATTTTATTACAACATAAAGAGGCGGAAATTGTATGGTATGGCTCTCGAAGTTATATTGATAAAAAGTATGCTTCTATTTTTGGTAATTTATTTGAATTAGTGGAAGCAAGTTGTATGGATGATAATATCGAGCAATTAGCCGATAAGGTGGATGTGATTTTTACAGCGACACCCCAAGGGCTATGCGCTTCTCTTATAAAGGAAGAGATATTATCGAAAGTGAAAATCATTGATTTAAGTGCGGATTTTCGTATCAAAGATGTGGCCACTTATGAAGAATGGTATGGAATCGAGCATAAAAGCCCTTCTTATATTAAAGAAGCGGTGTATGGGCTTTGTGAAGTGAATCGAGAGAAAATTAAACAGGCCAGATTAATTGCAAATCCAGGTTGTTATCCAACTTGTTCCTTTTTATCCATCTATCCTCTTGTAAAAGAAGGATTGCTTGATACGAATACCATTATTATTGATGCCAAATCTGGAACATCAGGGGCAGGGAGAGGAAGTAAAGTTGATAATCTTTATTGTGAAGTGAATGAAAACATAAAAGCCTATGGAGTGGCAGGTCATCGACATACACCAGAAATTGAGGAACAGCTCTCTTATGCAGCAGGAAAAACAGTGATGATTAATTTTACACCACATCTCGTTCCGATGAATCGGGGCATTTTGGTAACGGCTTATGCTTCTTTAAAGAAAAAAGTTTCTTATGAAGAAGTAAAGGAAATTTATGATTCTTATTATAAGAAAGAAAAGTTTGTTCGGATTCTTGAAAAAGACTGTTATCCACAGACAAGATGGGTAGAAGGAAGTAACTATGTGGATGTAAATTTTAAAATTGATGAGCGAACAAATCGTATTATTATGATGGGAGCTATGGATAATTTAGTAAAAGGAGCAGCAGGGCAAGCAGTACAAAATATGAATTTGTTGTTTGGTCTTTCAGAAGAGGAAGGATTAGAACTTGTTCCAATGTTTCCATAAAAATCCACATAATGAAATAAGGAATGATAAGAAGGAGAATGAATATGAAAGTAATCGATGGTGGCGTAACTTCAGCAAAAGGATTTCAAGCAGCAGGACTTCATGCAGGAATTCGTAAGGGAAAATCAAAAAAAGATATGGCATTGATTTATAGTGAAATACCTGCGGTGTTTGCCGGGACATTTACAAGAAATAAAGTAAAAGCTGCTCCTGTAAAATGGGGAAAACAACTTGTAAAAACACAGCAAAAAGTGCAGGCGATTGTTGTAAATAGCGGTGTTGCTAATGCTTGTACAGGAGAAGAAGGCATGAAAAATTGTGAGAGTATGGCCAAAATGACCGCAAAGAAACTAGGACTTCAAAAAGAGGAAGTGCTTGTTTGTTCCACAGGTGTTATTGGAAACCAACTACCAATGAATATGATTGAGGCGGGAATTGAACTTTTAGTACCTGCGTTAAAAGAGGATAGACAATCAGCGAGTATGGCGGCAGAAGCTATTATGACGACAGATACTCATAAAAAAGAAATTGCAGTGACATTTGAAATTGATGGAAACGTAGTGACGATGGGTGGTATGTGTAAAGGCTCTGGCATGATTCATCCTAATATGGGAACGATGTTAGCTTTTATTACAACTGATATCGCCATTACAAAAGAAATGTTACAAAAAGCGCTGTATGACAATGTACAGGATACTTATAATATGGTTTCTGTTGATGGAGACACATCAACCAATGATACTGCTTATATACTAGCCAATGGATTGGCAGGAAATCCTATGATTGATTGTGAAAATGAAGCCTATGAAAAATTTGTAGAAGCCCTTAATTATGTGAACACGTATTTGGCAAAACGGATTGCAGAAGATGGAGAAGGGGCTACAAAGTTATTTGAAGTAACGGTTATTAATGGGAAGACAAAAGAAGATGCGAAACTTTTAAGCAAATCCGTTGCTTGCTCTAATTTAACAAAGGCAGCTCTTTATGGAAAAGATGCTAACTGGGGAAGAATCTTTTGTGCTATGGGATATTCAGGAGCGGAATTTGAGCCTGATACAACGGATATTACCATCGAAAGTGAATATGGAAGTCTTTGTTTGGTAAAAGATGGGATCGCAACGGGATATGATGAAGAGGTTGCAACAAAAATCTTATCCTCTTCCCATGTTATTTGTATCGCGGATGTAAAAGGCGGTAGGGAAGAAGCTACGGCTTGGGGCTGTGATTTAACCCATGAATATGTGAATATTAACGCAGATTACCGCTCTTAATTTTAACAATAAAAATGAATAGGATAGGAAGGAAAGAGGAGAAAAAATGCAAGTAGAAAGTGAAGTTATGTTAAAAGCTCATACATTAATCGAAGCGTTACCTTATATTCGTAGATTTAATGGGGCAAAGATTGTTGTAAAGTATGGAGGGAGTGCCATGCTTGATGAGGATTTAAAATATAATGTGATTAAAGATGTGGCTCTTTTAAAACTGATTGGAATGAAGCCTATTATTGTTCATGGGGGAGGAAAAGAAATTAGCAAATGGGTGACATTGTTAGGAAAAGAACCTAAGTTTGTCAATGGACTTCGTGTGACGGATGAAGATACGATAGAAGTGGCAGAAATGGTGCTCAATAAAGTGAATAAAAGCCTTGTGGCAATGATGGAAAAACAAGGAATCAAAGCGGTTGGATTAAGTGGACGCGATGGAGGAATGCTTCGTGTAGAAAAGAAATATTCCGATGGAAAAGATATCGGGTTCGTTGGACAGGTAAAAGAGGTGCAAGCAGATTTACTGGAGAACTTAATGGAAGATGATTATGTTCCTGTTATCGCACCGATTGGATTAGGAGAAGAATTTGAAGCTTATAATATCAATGCGGATGATGCGGCGTGTGCCATTGCAAAAGGGATTCATGCAGAAAAATTAGTGTTTTTAACGGATATTGAAGGTGTTTATGTGGATCCAAAGGATAAAGAAACGTTGATTTCAGAGATGGACTTACCAACAGCAAAAAAATTTATTGAAAATGGAGTTGTCGGTGGTGGGATGATTCCGAAACTTACCAATTGTATTGAAGCGGTAGAAAGTGGAGTAGGAAGAGTGCATATTTTAGATGGGCGTCAAAAACATTGTCTTTTACTTGAGTTTTTCACTGAGAAGGGAATTGGAACGGCAATTGTAAAAGAGCCTTTATTTTAAATAAGTTATGAGAGAGGAAGGAATGGGAACATGAATTATCAAGAACAAGCAGAGAAAGTAATCATGAAGACATATAATCGTTTTCCCGTAGTGCTTGAAAAAGGAGAGGGCGTTTATTTATATGATACCGATGGAAAGGGGTATTTAGATTTTGGATCAGGAATTGCAGTTTTTGCGTTAGGGTACCATAATGAGGCGTATAATCAAGCGTTAAAAGATCAGATCGATAAGCTCATTCATACATCCAATTTATATTATAATGTTCCAGCAATTGAAGCAGCTACAAAGATCGTAGAGTCAACGGGGCTTGACAAAGTGTTCTTTACAAACAGTGGAACGGAAGCCATTGAAGGAGCAATAAAATTAGCTAGAAAATATGCTTATTTAAAAGATTCCACAAAAGAATACGAAATTATCGCTATGGATCATGGATTTCATGGAAGAAGCCAAGGAGCTTTATCGGTGACTGGTACAAAAAAATATCGAGAAGGAATGATTCCAAAGGGAATTAGTGCAGTTTTTGCAACGTTTAATGATCTAGAGGATGTTAAGAGTAAAATAACGGATCGCACTTGTGCAATTATTACAGAAGTAGTGCAAGGAGAGGGAGGCATTTATCCTGCCAACAAAGAGTTTTTAAAAGGGCTTAGAAACCTTTGTGATGAAAAGGATATTCTTTTAATCTTTGATGAAATTCAATGTGGAATGGGGCGCTGTGGCGCTATGTATGCCCATGAACTTTATGGTGTAAAACCAGATATTATGACTCTTGCAAAGGCGTTAGGATGTGGAGTTCCCGTAGGAGCGTTTGTAGCGAGTAAAAAGTGCAGTTCTACTTTAGTGGCGGGGGATCATGGGACGACTTATGGAGGAAATCCACTGGCTACCGCTGCTGTAAGCAAAGTATATGATTTATTTGAAGAACAAAAGATAATAGAACATGTGCGAGAAATTGGAGAATATCTTGGAGAAAAGCTAGACACATTGACACAAAAATATGATATGATAAAAGAACATAGAGGGATTGGTTTGATGCACGGTCTTGAATTAAAACCAGAAGTCTCTGTTTTAGAAGTGATTAAGAAAGCACTCAAACAGGGGTTGATTCTTTTATCGGCAGGTAATAATACAATTCGTTTAGTGCCACCACTGATTATAGAAAAACACCATGTAGATGAGATGCTTTCCATTTTGGAAAGGTGTTTATAGGAAATGAAACGAAGTTTTAGGAAGGTATTTTATAGAGGAATTATTGCGTTAGTTTCTATTTTTTTATTATCTGGATGCAATAAGGCGGACAATAAGAAAGAGTCTAGGAATCGTATGAGTTATGAAAGACTAAAAAAAGATTTCCCTGTGGAAAAAAACGCAAAATTAACTGTTTGGTATCAAAAGGAAGAGGAAGAGCAATTTTTATTAGAAGCAGCGGAAGCTTTTGAAGAAAAATATTCGATTGAAGTGGAAAGCCATTGTGTAAAGAAAACAGATTATTTAAAGG
>OJJJ01000717.1_pt1 | contig 12969 bp, 7 predicted proteins | sample 1596311 | NCBI WGS metagenome assembly OJJJ01 (sample SAMEA4350140, study PRJEB24818) | metagenome | biome: human; feature: gut; material: faeces | place: Denmark | collected 2013-09 | reverse complement strand
GCGCTGGATGGCTCGCTTAAGCCTGTTGCCCCGCCTGATATCGAGCAGGGGGTGAAGCAGTTACAAACGTTTCCAGGCATTGGGCGCTGGACGGCCAATTACTTCGCGCTGCGCGGGTGGCAGGCGAAGGACATTTTTCTTCCCGATGATTACTTGATTAAACAGCGTTTTCCAGGCATGACGCCGGCGCAAATCCGGCGCTACGCAGAGCGCTGGAAGCCCTGGCGTTCCTACGCGCTACTGCATATCTGGTATACGGAAGGCTGGCAACCATCAGTTGATGGCGAAATTGCTGGTGTTGAGTAGCAACTCCAGCGGTTGGGCGTCGGCAATAATATCGCCAAAAATCATATCAATACCGATGCCAGACAGGACATCCATAATCAGCGGCATGTTTACCGGTCCGGCGATAGTTTTGATATCCAGACGTTGTGCGTGGCTCTGAATAATGGAAACCCACATTTCATCCGTCAGATTGCCGTGCGCGCTGGCGCTCAGTTCGCTGTCAAGTAACAGGTAATCAGCGACGTGATACTTGAGATTGTCAAAGACCTCTAAATCGCGACCGACCTGGCTTAAAATGATGCGACAACCCGCCTGGCGTAATCGTTGCATGGCGGGCATGGCCTGCGCTGGATGCGTTTTCATCACTTCTCCCGGTACGCTCAGATGCAATAAACGAGGCGGAAGCGGACTGTTTTCCATCCATGCCAGCAGTTCATCAACCAGCACGGGATTGAGCAACCCGGCGGCGGAAAGGGGCAGGGCAACGCTAAGCCCTTTACCGGCAACAGCGGAGGCAGAATGCTGGAAAAATTCAGTAAAGACCCGACGGTCGAGGGCATGATTCAGTGCAGGATCGACCAGACTGGCGCGGAAAGCCTGCTCCTCAATGACGTCGCCTTCGCTGCTCCATAAACGCAGCGACAACAGCCAGAAGCTAAAGGTCTCAGGAATACGCGGAGATGCGACGCCGTGGGCGATCATCAACATTGGATTGTGGGTAATGATATTGCGTTGTTCCTCGGGTGACAGCATCCCGCGCGCCGCATGCATTTGGTTCTGCTGAGGTTCATAGACGCATACCCGTCCACGTCCGCTATTTTTAGCCGCATAGCAGGCAATATCTGCCTGCGATATCACCTCGGTGGCGACATGATTTTTGTCATCAATTAGCGTGATCCCGGCGCTGGCGCCAATGCGGTGCAAGCGACCTTCCCACGTAAAGTGGTAATCATTGATGGCGTTAATGACACGACCGGCGATAAACCGGGCGCTTTCGATATTACAATCTGGCAGCAGCAGGCCGAACTCATCACCGCCAAGACGCGCCAGCACGTCGCTGGTGCGCAGCATGCTGAGCATCAGGGAAGACAGTTCACGCAGCAAGGCATCGCCTGCCGCATGACCGGCGCTATCGTTGACGGCTTTAAAACGGTCCAGATCGATAAAGACCAGCGCGTGACGCTGATGGGAGTTGTGTACCGTATGCAGCAATTGTTTCAGATGGTTTTCGAAGCTGACCCGGTTGGCCAGATGCGTGAGGTCATCATGCGATGCGCTGTAACTGAGTTGACGCAACATCTTGCGTGATTCGGTGACATCCTGAATCACCAACACGGAGCCAATGCTACCGCCGTCGAGGGTGCTGAGCGGCGTGATACTGTACTGAATATCGTAACTGGTGCCGTTACGACAATGCAGGACCACTTCTTGCTCCATCGCCGTGCGCGACATGTCGGCGCTGTAGATATTTTCCATTAGCGGGCCGTTATCACCGAAAGTAATGCGCAGCACCGTGAGCAACGGGATCCCTAACGCGCTCTCCTGCGACCAGCCGCTCATTTTCTCGGCCACCGGATTCATAAAGGTGACGTTCAGGTCGACGTCGATACAAATCACCGCTTCACCGATGGAATCCAGCGTAATATGCAAACGCTCTTTTTCCTGATACAGCGCCTCGTTGAGTTGCTTCACTTCGGTCATGTCGAGATTGATACCGAGCAAACGTTCCACTTCGCCGTCTTTATTCAGCACCTGGTTAGCCAACGAGCGGATATGTCGAATGCCGTCTTTAACCGCAATGCGGAATTCAAGTTTGAAAGGAACACGTGCCGCCAGCGAATCGCGAATGACGTTTTCGGTATGCTCGCGATCTTCAGGGACCACGCAGTCATACCAGATTTGCCAACTGGGTTTGATGTGCGCAGGAACCTCATAGAGATCGAACATGCGCTTATCCCAGCTGATCACGTCAGGCTGTAATTCCCATTCCCAGATGCCGATGCCGCCGGCTTCATTCGCCAGCGTAATACGCTCCATTAACCGCTTATTGATCCACTCCGTGTGCTTCAGGTCGTTGATGTCCTCAACCTGGGCAATAAAGTAGAGCGGGGTGTTATCGCTATGACGCACCAGTGAAACGGCCAGCAATGCCCAGACCACCTCGCCGGCACGGGTGTAATAGCGTTTTTCCATTGAATAACTATTGATTTCACCGCGCGACAGCATTTGCAACTGCTCAAGGTCGTTATTCAGATCTTCCGGCCAGGTTAACTGCTGGAAGGTCAGCGAGCGCAGCTCTTCCTGGCTGTAACCCAGAAACTGACACAAGGCTTTATTGGCCTGTAGCCATTGCCCCTCGGTGCCCACCAACGCCATACCGATAGCGGAGTATTCCATGGCGTTGCGAAAACGCGTTTCGCTCTCTGAAATGTGTTTACGCTCGGCACGAAACGCGTACATGACCATGGTCATCATGTTGGCCGGTAGCAGAATCATCAAAAACGGCAGCCACGGCATGCTGGACATGACAAACGTTTTCGAGGTGGAGAGCAGTGAAGGGTTGGCGGCCAGCATTAGCGAGACCATCATCACGGTACTGAGGAAAATCAGAAACGCTTCCATGCGTGGCAGACGCACGGCACTCCACATCAGCAAAACGATCACGCAGGTAAACGGCCATGGAAGATACATCATCGACAGCCAGCTAAACGCTAAGGTCACCAGCAGGGTGATGAGCGTTTCCAGCAATAAACGGGGATCGCGATGACGCAGCAGATAGTGCGGCTTAAACAGCAAACCTAACGGTACCAACGCGAGCGCGCCGATGGATTCTGAAAGCACCCAAATTAGAAACGTATTTAACGACGTTTCACCTGGAAGCAGCAGCCACATCAAAAAACCGCCCAGCAGCGGCGGGACCACAGCACTACCGAATGCCAGACGCGCCCAGTCGTTAAGATTTTGTAAGGGATTGTACCAGGGCAACAGCCTGCGCAATAACATGGCGCCCGCAACGGCCTCAATAATATTGATGGCAGTGTAGGTGAAATTCAGCGTGTCGGTCGGGAAGAACAACAAAGAGGCACCGATGCTGCCCAGGGAGCATGCCAGCGCGATCCCCGGCCACATCTTTCCTGCATGACGGTAAAAAGCCACCATCATAATTGAGGTCGGGAACCACAGCGGTGCCAGCTGCGTGCCGTAACGGGACAGCTCCAGCGAGAACAACGTAAAGATGAACGCCACCAGACCTAAACTGGCCAGGCGCAGTAGAGGATGCGGTAAGGTAACTAAAACATGTTGGGATGGTTTACTCATTACCGCTTTACCCGAATAGCCGATGTCGCCGTGGCGAAGATGCCGGACGCATCATGTTTAATCTGTGATTATGCTAGTACAAACATTTTACAATTTATACGCCAGCTGCTCATAAAATAACACTCTCAAGCTATTAATTCCTAAGGTGGGTGAATAAATTATGTGCCTGCTTTAAAACTGACCATTTTAATTTGCGACAGGGATTGCATTGGTGCAGCCTGGGCTGGCGTCGCGCCGCTGAAATCCCTATAATTGCCGCGTTTGGCGTTTCGACGCCCCCTTCCTAACATCCAGGTTAATCAGGTCGCTAAATTTATGACTGATCAGTCTCATCAGTGCGTCATTATCGGCATTGCCGGCGCATCGGCTTCCGGCAAGAGTCTTATTGCCAGTACTCTCTATCGCGAATTGCGTGAACAAGTGGGTGACGAACATATTGGCGTTATTCCCGAAGACAGTTATTACAAAGATCAAAGCCATCTGTCGATGGAAGAACGTGTAAAAACGAACTACGACCATCCGAACGCGATGGATCACAGCCTGCTGTTCCAGCATCTGCAAACGCTGAAACGCGGTTCGGCGATTGAATTACCGGTCTACAGCTATGTTGAACACACGCGTACGCAAGAGACCATTCATATTGAACCCAAGAAAGTGATTATCCTCGAAGGCATTTTGCTGCTGACGGATGCACGTTTGCGTGACGAGATGAACTTTTCTATTTTTGTGGATACCCCGCTCGACATTTGTCTGATGCGCCGTATCAAGCGGGACGTCAACGAGCGCGGCCGCTCGATGGATTCGGTGATGGCGCAATACCAGAAAACTGTGCGTCCAATGTTCCTGCAATTTATTGAACCCTCAAAACAATACGCCGATATCATCGTGCCGCGCGGGGGTAAAAACCGCATTGCCATCGATATTCTGAAGGCGAAAATCAGTCAGTTCTTTGAATAAGTTCAGCGAATTGTGTACCGTTCAGTAATAACCTGGTTCACCCTTAACGCACCTGGCGTTAAGGGGTTGAAGCACGAAAGGAGAAAGTGCCATGCGTTTATGTGACCGAGATATTGAAGCCTGGTTGGATGCAGGTCGTCTGTCGATCAATCCACGTCCTCCTGTCGAGCGTATTAATGGCGCAACGGTAGATGTGCGTCTTGGCAATAAATTTCGTACGTTCCGCGGTCATACGGCAGCGTATATCGATTTGAGCGGGCCGAAGGATGAAGTTAGCGCCGCGCTGGATCGCGTGATGAGTGATGAAATTGTCCTTGCCGAAGGCGAAGCATTTTTCCTGCATCCCGGCGAGTTAGCGCTGGCCGTAACCTTTGAATCCGTGACGCTTCCGGCAGATTTGGTTGGCTGGTTAGACGGACGTTCGTCGCTGGCGCGTCTGGGCCTGATGGTTCACGTGACCGCGCATCGTATCGATCCGGGCTGGTCAGGGTGCATTGTGCTGGAATTTTATAACTCCGGAAAATTACCGCTGGCCTTGCGCCCGGGTATGCCGATTGGTGCGCTGAGTTTTGAACCGCTCTCCGGTCCGGCTGCGCGTCCCTATAATCGCCGTCAGGATGCGAAGTATCGCGACCAGCAGGGCGCAGTAGCCAGCCGGATTGATAAAGACTGATTTATTTTCAGTCCTTTGGGGATAGCATGAGACGATTTCTGACGACGCTGATGATTCTCCTGGTCGTGCTGGTGGCCGGTTTTTCTGCGTTAGTAATGTTGGTGAATCCCAATGATTTTCGCGCGTACATGGTGAAGCAGGTTGCTGCACGTAGCGGATATCAATTACAACTGGACGGTCCCCTGCGTTGGCACGTATGGCCCCAGCTTAGCATCCTCACCGGACGCATGGTGTTAACGGCTGAAGGGGCCAGCGAACCGCTGGTGCGTGCCGACAATATGCGTCTGGACGTCGCGTTATGGCCGCTGTTGAGCCACCAGCTCAGCGTGAAGCAGGTGATGCTCAAAGGCGCCGTTATTCAGCTGACGCCGCAGACTGAAGCGGTGCGTGGCGAAGATTCGCCCATTGCCCCGAAAGACAATACGTTGCCGGATGTTGCTGAAGATCGCGGATGGTCGTTTGACATTGCGCGCCTGCGCGTTGCTGACAGCGTGCTGGTGTTCCAGCATGAAGACGATGAACAGATTACGGTTCGCGACATTCGCCTGGAAATGGAACAGGACGCTCAGCACCGCGGAACCTTTGACTTCTCTGGTCGCGTAAACCGCGATCAGCGCGATCTGGCGTTAGCCTTTAACGGTAGCGTTGATGCGTCTGACTACCCGCATAACCTGGCGGCCAATATCGAGAAGCTCAGTTGGCAGTTACAGGGCGCCGATTTGCCGCCGCAGGGGATCCAGGGGCAGGGTAATCTGCAGGTTCAGTGGCAGGAAGAGAATAAACAGCTCGCGTTTAACCAGATTGCGTTGACGGCCAACGACAGCACACTGTCCGGGCAAGCCCGTGTGTCGCTGTCTGATAAACCGGACTGGGGCGTCGATCTGCGCTTTGGCCTGCTCAATCTGGATAACCTGCTGGTGCAACGTGACGCCGCGGCGGCAACGAGCGTCGAGGTGCAACAGGGGCAAAGCCAGTCAACGCTCGCGCGACCGGTGATTGCCTCCCAGGTCGATGCCGTGTCGTATCAGGGGCTCAGGGGCTTTGCCGCTGACATTGCGCTACAGGCAGACAAAGTTCTGTGGCGTAAAATGGCCTTTGATAACGTTTCAGCCAAAATGGCGAATCAGTCAGGCTTGCTGAGTATCACTGAATTGCAGGGGACGAGTGAGGGTGGGCTGATTTCGCTGCCCGGCAAGCTGGATGCCAGAAAGGCGCAGCCGCACGCAGTCTTTCATCCGCGTCTGGAAAACGTCGAAATCGGTACCATCCTGAAAGCCTTTAACTATCCGATTGCGCTTACCGGCAAGCTGTCGCTGGCGGGCGATTTTTCCGGTTCTGATATTGACGCGCAGGCGTTCCGTCACAGCTGGCAAGGGCAGGCCCATGTTGATATGAGCGACACACGCATGGAAGGGATGAACTTCCAGCAGCTGGTACAGCAGGCCGTTGAGCGCAGCGGCGGCGACGTGAAGTCTCAGCAGAGTCTGGACAACGTGACCCGACTGGATCGTTTTGTCACCGAGCTGTCGCTGGATAACGGCAAGGTGTCGTTGGATGAGATGGAAGGGCTGTCTTCCATGTTAGCGCTTTCCGGTAAAGGGACGCTGGATCTGGTTGAGCAGACGTGTGACACGCAGTTTAACGTGCGTGTGTTGGGCGGCTGGGATGGGGAAAGCAAGCTGATTGACTTCCTGAAAGCCACGCCGGTTCCGCTGCGTATTTATGGGCCATGGCAGGCGTTGAACTATAACCTGCAGGTGGACCAGCTGCTGCGTAAGCATGTACAGGATGAAGCGAAACGTCGGCTGAACGACTGGGCCGATCGCAACAAAGAGTCCCGTAGCGGCAAAGATGTGAAAAAACTGCTGGATAAACTCTGACGGATAATGCCGGATGACGGCGCGAGAGCGTCTCATCCGGCACGTCACCTACACTTCGTAATCCATCTCTTCGTCATTAGTGTGCAGCGGTATTAACTGGACCTTTTGCACCCGGTGGTTTTCCACCTGCAACGTTTTCAGTCGATAGTCGCCCACCTGCACTTCTTCACCGTTTTTCGGTATACGCTGCAAATATTCCATCAACAGCCCGGCAATGGTGTGATATTCCCGTTTCTCATCAAGGGGAATCGGGACGTATTGCACCAGATCTTCCAGCGGCATATGCCCGTTAGCCGTCCATGAACCGTCAGCATTTTTCTGAATGTCGTGGCGGGCGTCGATCTCTTCCACTTCATTCGGCAGGTTTCCGGCGATGGTTTCCATCACGTCGCTCAGCGTCACAAGACCCGCTAGGGAACCAAACTCATCCGCCACAAACGCAAAGTGGGTGCGGGCATTACGGAACTGCTCCAGCGCCGGCAGTAGCGGCAGGGTCTCCGGGAATACCAGCGGCTGGCGGATCAAGGCGCGTAGATCGAGCGGTTCGCCGCGCAGCGACTGTTGCAGCAGGTCGATGACGTGTACCACTCCGAGCAGTTCTTCCTGCTCATCTTCTCCGGTGACCACCAGACGCGTGTGCTGGTTTTTCTCCAGCAGGGCGCGGATCTCCGCTTCGGGTGCGTTAAGGTCGATATGCTCAATATCATGGCGCGAGGTCATAATGCTGCTGACGGTGCGCTGATTCAGATTCAGCACACGTTCAATCATCCAGCGCTCCTGCGGGGCAAAAATCTGACCTTCATGATGATCGGCCAGCATGGCTGCTGTTTCAGCATCCAGTTCGGCATCTTCTTTTTGTCCACTCAGCAGACGCATCACCGCCTCAGCGGTACGCTGGCGCAGGGTATGATTGGCTGACAGAAAACGGCGGCGGTTAAAGATGGCCAACTGATTTAATGCCTCAATCATGACCGAGAAGCCGATAGCTGCGTACAGGTAGCCTTTTGGAATACGGAAACCAAACCCTTCGGCGACCAGGCTGAAGCCGATCATCAGCAGGAAGCTAAGACACAGAATAACGATGGTAGGGTGGCTGTTGACAAAGCGGGTCAACGACTTGCTGGCCAGCACCATCAGGCTAATGGCAATAATGACGGCAGCCATCATCACGGCCAGATGATCGACCATCCCGACGGCGGTGATCACCGAGTCGAGCGAGAAGATGGCATCCAGCACCACGATTTGTGCGACCACGCCCCAAAACTTCGCGCCTTTACGCTGGGTGGGGTTATCGCTGTCTTTCCCCTCCAGCCGCTCATTGAGCTCCATCGTGGCTTTGAACAGCAGGAAGAAGCCCCCGAAGAGCATGATCAGGTCCCGCGCGCTAAAGCTCAGATCCCGAATGCTAAACAATGGGGTGGTCAGCGTGACCAGCCAGGAGATTGAGGCCAGCAGCAGCAGACGCATCACCATCGCCAGCAGGAGCCCGGTAATACGCGCCTTGTCCCGCTGGGCTGGAGGTAATTTCTCCGCGAGGATGGCAATAAAAACAAGATTATCAATGCCAAGAACAAGTTCGATCACGATTAGCGTGACGAGTCCGGCCCAGATTGACGGATCGGCAATCCATTCCATAGTAAAAATGATACCCATAGTTGTATGACAATTGTCACAATTCGATCATGGATAAAGCCAGCGAAAAATGCAATGCCGGGAACGGATTTCTCTGTTATTGATATCCGACAGTCAGCCGAGAAATAGCCTTAATGTTGCTGCAGGAAATAATTTTTTAACGCGGAATATATTTAGGAAATATCGCAGGTGGTTTGTTTTTTATATTAGCACTGTCAATATCAATAAAATCCTAAAAATATTCAAATTTCATTCTTAATATTAATCTTAAAAGCAAGAGGTAGCGGCGTTGTTATCTTGCCTGCTATTCCTTTAGCTGCAACAATTCTTTCCGTATATAACAAAAGGCCTATTTCTTCCTTGCTCCGTGCTGCATTTCCTGATGTGACGCGGAGAAGGGTATGGCGAAAATAAAGGGGAAGGTAAAAATTTAAATTAATCAGTGCATTGGTAGCTAACAAAGCCAGGGGCGGTAGCGTGCCTGGCCGCCTGATGAACAGCCTGATTTATTCAGTCAACAGACCGAAGATGAATTCAATATTTTTAGGATTGATGCCAGTTAAATTTCGTTTCAATTAACGGCAAGGTAAATGTGAACAGGTGAAACTGCCATTTAGAAAGCACGTGATAATGACTCTGCCAAAGTGATAAATAATCAATGATGAAATCCAAAATTAAATTGATACCCGTCCTGGTGTCGGTGATCTTGATAAACGGTTGTACCGTACTACCGGGCAGCAATATGTCGACGATGGGTAAAGACGTGATTAAGCAGCAGGACGCTGATTTCGATCTCGACCGCATGGTGAATGTTTATCCACTGACGCCCCGACTGGTAGAACAATTACGCCCACGGCCGAACGTCGCCCAACCCAATACTTCGCTGGACCAGGAGATTTCCGGGTACCAGTATCGCGTTGGCCCGGGCGATGTCCTGAATGTGACCGTCTGGGACCATCCGGAACTGACCACGCCAGCGGGGCAATACCGCAGCTCCAGCGATGCCGGCAACTGGGTTCAGCCCGATGGCACCATGTTTTATCCCTACATTGGCAAAGTCAACGTGTCCGGGAAAACGTTGGCAGAAATCCGCAGTGATATTACCGGGCGCTTAGCGAAGTACATTGCTGACCCGCAGGTGGACGTTAATATCGCCGCTTTCCGCTCGCAGAAGGCTTACGTCTCCGGGCAGGTGAACAAATCCGGCCAGCAGGCCATTACCAACGTACCGTTAACCATTCTCGACGCCATTAATGCCGCTGGCGGCCTGACCGAGGCGGCGGACTGGCGTAACGTCGTGCTGACCCATAACGGTCAGGAGCAGCGAATTTCACTGCAGGCACTGATGCAAAATGGCGATCTCAGCCAGAACCGACTGCTTTACCCAGGCGACATCCTGTTTGTTCCACGTAACGACGATCTGAAAGTCTTCGTAATGGGGGAAGTGAAGAAACAGAGCACCCTCAAAATGGACTTCAGCGGTATGACGCTAACCGAAGCGTTGGGCAATGCGGAAGGGATCGACCTGACCACCTCCAATGCCAGCGGCATCTTCGTCATTCGACCATTGAAAGGCGAGGGCGCACGCAACGGCAAGATTGCCAATATTTATCAGCTCGATATGTCCGATGCCACTTCTCTGGTGATGGCGACGGAATTCCGCCTTCAGCCTTACGACGTGGTGTATGTCACTACCGCACCGGTCGCCCGCTGGAACCGTTTGATCAATCAGTTGCTGCCGACCATTAGCGGTGTTCGTTATATGACGGATACGGCCAGCGACCTTCACAACTGGTAATCGACATGTTTAACAAAATATTAGTTGTCTGCGTGGGGAACATTTGCCGTTCCCCAACGGCAGAGCGCCTGTTAAGGCAATTTCATCCGGCGTTGACGGTCGCCTCTGCAGGTCTCGGGGCGCTGGTGGGCAAGGGCGCCGACCCGTGTGCGGTGAGCGTGGCGCAGGCACATAACCTGTCGCTGGAGAATCATTGTGCGCGGCAAATCTCAGGAAAAATGTGCCGGGATTACGACCTGATCCTCACCATGGAGAAGCGGCACATTACCGCGCTGTGTGACATGGCACCGGAGATGCGCGGCAAGGTGATGCTATTTGGTCACTGGGACAGTGAGCGCGAAATACCTGACCCGTACCGTAAAAGCCAGGATGCGTTTGACGCGGTGTACGCCTTACTTGAACAGTCTGCCCGCCAATGGGCTCAGGCACTGAACGCGGAGCAGGGAAAACAATGACAGAGAACGTAAAACAGTCTGCTGCGTCAGCAACCGGCAATGATGAAATTGATATCGGCCGCCTGGTCGGGACGGTGCTGGAAGCGCGCTGGTGGGTGCTGGGTATTACTGCGGCCTTTACGCTGTGCGCGGCCATTTACACGCTGTTTGCCACGCCTATCTACAGTGCCGATGCGCTGGTGCAGATTGAGCAAAACACCGGCAACTCACTGGTACAAGATATCGGCTCGGCGTTGTCGAATAAACCACCCGCCTCGGAAGCCGAAATTCAGCTGATTAAGTCGCGGCTGGTGCTGGGGAAAACGGTGGACGATCTGGATCTGGATATCGCCGTCACCAGGGAGACGTTCCCGCTGTTTGGGGCGGGTTGGGACCGGCTGATGGGCCGCCAGAACGAAACGGTTAACGTGACGACGTTCACCTTACCAAAGGCAATGAATGAGCAAACGTTCACCCTTAAGGTACTGAATGATAAAAGTTATCAGCTGATCAGTGACGGCGGTTTTAGCGCCCAGGGTCAGGTTGGACAGCCGTTAAACCACGGCGGCGTCACGATGCAGGTCAACGCTATTCATGCTGCTGCTGGCAGCGCCTTTACTGTCAGCAAATATTCCACGCTGGGCATGATAAACGCCCTGCAAAACAACCTCAGCGTGACGGAAACCGGCAAAGACACCGGCGTTTTGAGCCTGACGTTCACCGGCGAGGACCGCGAGCAGATCCGCCAGATCCTTGACAGCATCACCCGTAACTACCTTGAACAAAACATCGTACGCAAATCCGAAGAGGCCGCCAAAAGCCTGGCATTTCTGGCCAGGCAGTTGCCGGAGGTGCGTAACCGTCTGGACGTTGCCGAAAACAAACTGAACGCCTTTCGTCAGGATAAAGATTCGGTCGATTTACCGCTGGAAGCCAAAGCGGTGCTGGATTCGATGGTCAACATTGACGCCCAGTTGAATGAACTGACGTTCAAGGAGGCGGAAATCTCCAAGCTGTTCACCAAAGCACATCCGGCTTACCGCACGCTGCTGGAAAAACGTCAGGCGCTGGAAGATGAGAAAGGCAAACTGAACGGTCGGGTGACGGCGATGCCAAAAACGCAGCAGGAAATTGTCCGTTTGACCCGCGATGTGGAGTCCGGTCAGCAGGTCTATATGCAATTGCTGAACAAGCAGCAGGAACTAAAGATAACCGAAGCCAGCACGGTAGGGGATGTGCGTATTGTCGACCCGGCCATTGCTCAGCCCGGCGTGCTGAAGCCGAAAACTGCGCTGATTATTCTCGGCAGTATTCTGCTTGGCCTGATGCTATCAGTGGTCGGCGTGCTGCTGCGTTCGCTGTTCAACCGCGGTATCGAAAGCCCGCAGGCGCTGGAAGAACAGGGAATCAACGTGTATGCCAGTATTCCGCTGTCGGAATGGCAAAAAGCGCGTGATAACGTGCAGACCATTAAAGGCATCAAACGTTACAAGCAAAGCCAACTGCTCGCGGTGGGGAACCCCACGGACCTGGCGATAGAAGCGGTGCGCAGCCTGCGCACCAGCCTGCACTTCGCCATGATGCAGGCGCGCAATAATGTGCTGATGCTCACTGGCGTCAGCCCATCAATTGGCAAAACCTTTGTCTGTGCCAACCTGGCGGCGGTGATCAGCCAGACCAATAAACGCGTGCTGCTGATCGACTGCGATATGCGCAAAGGGTACACGCATGAGTTGCTGGGCACCAATAACGTCAACGGTCTGTCCGACATCCTTGTGGGTAAGGGCGATATGGCCACTTGCGCCAAACCGACGTCTATTCCTCATTTCGATCTGGTCCCGCGCGGTCAGGTGCCACCCAACCCTTCTGAACTGCTGATGAGCGAGCGTTTTGGCGAGCTGATTGCCTGGGCCAGTGCGCGCTATGACCTGGTACTGATTGATACCCCGCCCATTCTGGCGGGGACCGACGCGGCCATTGCTGGCCGTGATG
>OJJJ01000716.1_pt1 | contig 12976 bp, 14 predicted proteins | sample 1596311 | NCBI WGS metagenome assembly OJJJ01 (sample SAMEA4350140, study PRJEB24818) | metagenome | biome: human; feature: gut; material: faeces | place: Denmark | collected 2013-09 | reverse complement strand
ACTTTGGACATTAAAACATGTTTTAATTCAGTCTTTAAAACTTCTTCACCCATATATGCCATTTATTACAGAAGAGATCTTTGGTACTTTACAAGACGAAGAAGAATCTATTATGATTTCAAAATGGCCAGAATATCAAGAAGAATGGAGTTTTGAAGCAGATGAATTTGCGGTAGAAATCATGAAAGGAGCAGTAAGAAATATTCGTAACCTTCGTGCGGAAATGAATGTAGCTCCAAGTAAAAAGGCAAAAGTTTTTGTAGTTTCTGAAAAAGAAGAAATCCGCAATGTATTTGAAAATGGTAAAGTATTCTTTGAAACTCTCGCTTATGCAAGTGAAGTTTTTGTACAAGAAGATAAGGCAGGAATTGATGAGGATGCTGTATCAACAGTGATTCCTGATGCCGTTATTTATATGCCATTTGCAGAGCTTGTAGATATTGCCAAGGAATTAGAACGTCTTGAAAAAGAAGAGAAGAAATTAATCGGTGAAGTAAAACGTGTCGAAGGAATGCTTTCTAACGAGCGTTTTATGAGCAAAGCTCCACAGGCAAAAATCGATGAAGAAAAAGAAAAATTAGTGAAATATACAAGTATGTTAGAACAAGTAAGAGAACGTCTTGCGCAATTAAAGAAATAAGAAAGATAACGGGGCTGTCCCACTAAGCGGATATGAGTTTGCTTAATGCGACAGCCTCAGCATCGTTTTACGAAAGGTTTTAATAGAGAGCTTTTTGTGTTTCAAAAAGTGTGTGCGTTCTATGAGGGAGTGAAAATCATAAAATATGAGACAGGAATACACCTATGAAGAAGCAGTTGCTTATTTATTAGAAATCCCAAAATTTGCAAAAAAAACAACAAAAGAAAATTTATTGAGGCTGTTGGAGCGATTAGGAAATCCCCATTTAGCGAAAAAGGCAATTCATGTAGCAGGTACCAATGGAAAAGGTTCTACTTGTGCTTATATGAATTGTATTTTAATGGAAAAAGGGGAGCATGTGGGTCTCTTTACTTCCCCTCATTTAATTGTATTAGAGGAACGGTTTCGAATAGATGGAGAGCCTGTAAATAAAGAAGAATTTTTAGAGTGCTTTTGTTCCTTTAAAACGGCCATGGATCAATTAGTAGAGGAAGGCTATCCTCATGTTTCTTTTTTTGAAGGAATCTTTGTCATTGCCACTTTAATTTTTGAGCGACATAAAGAGATTACTTATGTGATTTATGAAACAGGGCTTGGGGGAAGGCTTGATGCTACCAATGTGTTACAACCAGTCATTACTGTCATTACTTCCATCGGAAAAGATCATATGCAGTATTTAGGAAATACAATTTTAGAAATTGCAGGAGAAAAGGCAGGAATTATAAAGGAAAATACGCCTGTTGTCTATTTAGGGGATCAAGAGAGTTCTTCCATTATTTTGGAAAGAGCTGTCGAAAAAAATGCAAAAGCCATTGTACTTTCAAAAGAAATGATTAAAATTCTGAAAAACAATCAGAAAGCTATTGATTTTTCTATGAAGAATCGATATATTAGATATGATAGTCTAACGATAGACACTTGTGCAGAGTATCAAGTAGAAAATGCGGGACTGGCTATTTTAACTCTTTTTGAATTATGTTCGGATCTAAAGGAAGAAGAAGTAAGAAAAGGGTTAAGAAATATGAGATGGTCTTGTCGTATGGAACAAGTGATGGAAGATGTCTATATTGATGGGGCTCACAATGAACCTGCAGTGATACAATTGGTTAAAACGGTAAAAAGCAATGGAAAAGAGGCAGGGCTTTTATTTGCAGTAGTAGCGGATAAAGATTATAAGACAATGATTACGTTGTTGACAAAAGAACCTATCTTTTCCTCCGTATTTATAACAGCCATTCGTGGGGAAAGAAAAGTGGATCCAGAGAGTATTGCGAAACAATTTCGTTCTATGGGACAAGAAAATGTGAAGATAATTTCAAAAAGCAGTAAAGAAGCGTTTTCAAAAGCTCTTGCATGGAAACAAAAGGAAAAAAATAGAATCTTATATTGCGCAGGCTCTTTATACTTAGCAGGCGAGCTAAGCGAAATGATAAGAGGAGAAAAGGAGTGACAGCGGTGATTAATTTTGCAGAAGAATTGAAGAAATTTCAGCCAGTTTCCGAAGTTGATCCATCGGAAAATGCAATTTATAAAGACGATTTAAAAGACATGACAGATATCATGTTGGAATTAGCAAAAGAAGCGCAAGAATTAAAGTCAGGCAAGGATAATTAGGAGGCAGTCGCAATGGATTGTATGAAGTGTCATAGTGCAATTCAAAAAGATCATACATGCCCAACATGTGGTGTGAATGCAGATTTTTTTAAAAAAGCATATAATACGGCAAATTATTATTATAATAGCGGGCTTGAAAAAGCCAAAATCCGTGATCTTTCTGGGGCTGTTTCTGATTTAAATAAGGCATTAAAATATAAAAAAGAATTGACAGATGCAAGAAATTTGTTAGGTCTTGTTTATTTTGAAATGGGTGAGACAGCAAAGGCAGTAAGGGAATGGAAAATCAGTTTACATTTTCAGCCAAGTGATAATTTGGCACAGACATATCAAAGTTATATTTTGGACAACCCAGGTCGTCTTGATAATGCTAATCAAGTGGCAAAAAAATATAATCAGACATTGACTTATATGAAACAAAAAAATGATGACATGGCGTTCATTCAGATTAAGAAAGTACTTACATTGAGTCCGAATTTTATTAAAGGACAATTGCTTTTAGCTTTTATGCATTTAAAAAATGATGAGAAAGAAAAAGCGAAAAAGATATTAGAAAAAGTTTTAAAAATGGATACGCATAATATGACAGCGATTCGCTATTTGACAGATATTAATGGAAATAGCAATGGAATCGCGCTGAATGTGAGCCAAGAAAAGAAAGAAGAAAAAAAAGAAGAGCCAGTGAAAAGACAAGTGGATAAAAAAGTGAGTGCTCAACCACTTGGTTCTTATAAAGAACCTGTTTCCAATATGAGAAACTTAGTTTATATTTTCATTGGATTTGCAGTCTGTTTTCTAGCCATGTGGTTTTTAGTAATCCCAAGTAAAGTGTCATCCACAAAGGAAGCGATGCAAAAATCTCAGACAAGTGCAGAAGAAGAATTAGCAGCTAAAAATGCAACAATTACTAGTTTAAAAGAGAAAAATAAAACATTAACAACAAACAATAAAAAACTTACAAAAGAACTAGAGACTTATCGTGGCGATGACGCAAAAAGTCTTTATGATCGTCTTCTTTTAGCAAGTCAATACTATTATGATAACGATCGAGTATCTGCGGCAGAAGAGTTGATTCAAATTAAAGAATCCGATTTAAAGACAGATACAGCGAAACAAGTATACCAAGATCTATGTGAAAATACACTAGAATATGCGTCTCAATCTCTTTATGGACAAGGATGGAACCAATATAATGTTGGAAATTATGATGAAGCATTAGAGCTTCTTAAAAAATCCTATGAAATGAATAAAGAGAATACAGAATCTCTCTATTTTATGGCAAGATGCTATGATAGAAAGGGAGATACAAAGAACGCAAAAAAATACTACAATTTGTTAATTAAGGACTTCCCAGGAACATCAAGAGCAAATGATGCTCAAGGGTATCTTAATACATTAGAAGCCAATAGTTAACGATGAGAAATGCGGTAGTACGCAAATAGAAGTAATTCTAAAGCAGTACTACCGCGTTTTTTTTTAACCTTTTTACTTATAAAAACTCAATTATCATGGATAGAAGAAAGAAGTGGAGGAAAGATTATGGATATTGAAATTTCACAAAATGGAAGCTGTCTTATTGCAGCACTTTCAGGAGAGCTTGACCAACATATGGCGGATGCCATTCGGGGAAGAATGGATTATGGGCTACTACAAGCAGGTGTAAAAAATATGGTCTTTGATTTTACAGAAGTCAGTTTTATGGATAGTTCAGGTATTGGAATGTTATTAAATCGCTATAAACAAGTGAAAAAATTTGGAGGAAACCTTTATTTAACTGGCTGTAATCAAAACTTGTTTCGTTTGATAAAACTATCTGGTTTGGAGAGAATTGTTTTACTAAGAGATAGCATAGAAGAAGCGGTCTTAGAAGCGAATAATTAAAAATAAAAAATGGGAAAGAAAAGGAAGGCAGGAAACTGTCTAGGAGGAAAAGATGAACAACAAAAACCATATGAGAATTGAATTCGATAGTAAATCTGAAAATGAAAGTTTTATAAGGACAGTAGTCTCTGCTTTTTTGATCAGTTTAGATCCAACAGTAGAAGAGTTGGCGGACGTAAAAACCGCCATTTCAGAAGCCGTTACAAACTGTATTATTCATGGGTATGAGGGAAAAGAGGGGGTCATTGTCGTAGAAGCCACAATAAAAGGGAAAGAGTGCTCTTTTCTTATTAAAGATTTTGGCGTTGGAATTGGAAATATTGAACAAGCGATGGAACCTCTTTACACTTCAAAGCCTGAAATGGAGCGTTCTGGGATGGGATTTTCTTTTATGGAAGCCTTTATGGATGAAGTGGAAGTAGACTCTCGATTAGGAGAGGGGACAACAATTTATATGAAAAAGGTAATTGGTGAAAATGATAGATGAAAACAGAGCACTTTTAATTCAAGCGGTACAAGGTGATAAAAAAGCAAGAGAACAACTTGTAACGGATAATATAGGGCTTGTATATAGCGTTGCAAGAAGATTCTTGAACCGAGGATACGAACTAGAAGATCTGTTTCAAATTGGCTGTATTGGTCTAATGAAAAGTATTGATAAATTTGATATACAATATGATGTGAAATTTTCCACTTATGCGGTGCCAATGATTACAGGAGAAATCAAACGATTTTTACGAGATGATGGGATGATTAAAGTGAGTCGAACATTAAAAGAAAATGCAGGAAAGGCTCGCATTGCACAGGAGAAGTTTATGTATGAATATGGGCGAGAGCCAACCATTTCCGAGTTAGCAAGCTGTATTGAGATTCCAGAGGAAGAACTAGTGGAAGCATTGGATGCCAATGTGGAAGTGGAATCCATTTATAAAACCATTTATCAATCGGAAGGCAGTGATATTTGTCTTGTGGATCGATTAAAAGAGAAGACAAATGCCAACGAAACAATATTAAATAAAATTACAATAAAAGAATTGATGAATACATTGAATGAACAAGAACAGGAGATGATAAGATTACGATATTTTGAAGAAAAAACTCAGACGGAAATTGCAAAAATGTTAGGAGTATCTCAAGTCCAAATTTCGAGAATGGAAAAAAAGGTGTTATTAAAATTGAGAAAAGAATTGGATAAATAAAAAGTCAGAATGAAAAAGAAAGATAAGGGAGGAATGGACAATGATTTTATGAATAAAAAGGATATTTTCTTGCCATACTAAGGAAAACAAACAAGAAGGTGAGAAAAATCTATGGCAGTTATTTACATCAAAATCGAGCAAAGTAATTGTGTTCGGGAGCCAAAACTTCGGATAAAAAATATTGCAAGTATTTATTGTCAAGATCCAGAACTTGCACATCAGGCTGGAGAGATTGAACTTTATCAATTTCGAAAACAAGAAAATGGGAGAGAAGTCTTTTCTATTTTAAGAGTGATTGAGTTAATAAAAAAACAATGTCCGGAAGTAGAAGTTGAAAATATGGGTGAAAATGATTTCATTGTCTATTATAAGCCACCAAAGAAAGAAAAAAAATTTGTTTTATGGAGTAAGATTTTATCGATCTGTCTTGTCTCTTTTTTTGGTGCTGGGTTTTCCATTATAACTTATAATAACGATGTGAATACAGAACAAGTATTTGGAATGCTTTATCGGCTTGTTATGGGGCAAGAAGCAAATGGTCCATCTATTTTAAGTCTTACGTATTCCATTGGTTTGTTGGCAGGTGTTATGGTTTTCTTTAATCATGCGGCACAAAAACGGTTAACCGATGATCCAACACCATTTCAAGTACAAATGCGCTTGTATGAAAGAGATGTCAATGATACTTTTATTAAAGGTGCAGGAAGGAAAGAGGAAGAGATCGATGTTGGTTCGTGAAATAGTTTTAGGATTTTTAGGAATATGTGCAGGATTTACAGTGGCAGGAGGATTTGTTGCATTAATTTCAATGCTTGGTGTAATCCCTAGGTTAGCGAGTGAATCTAAGACAGCTAATCAAGCTATTTTATATGAAAACAGTTTAATTGCAGGCGTAACACTTGGCAATATTCTCTCTCTTTATTCTATTCGAATACCATTCGGAATTGTCTTTTTGGTTATTTTTGGATTGTTCTCAGGAATTTTTGTTGGGTGTTTGGCAGTTGCGTTAGCGGAAATTATTAATACCTTTCCAATTTTCTTTCGTAGAATGTCGTTAAGAAAAGGAGCGCCTTACGTTGTCTACGCCCTTGCAATTGGAAAGGGCGTTGGAGCTTTTGTACAATTTTTCTTAGCAAAATAAAAGGATGAAGTATCGGATAAAGAGAACAGAAAACGTGAAATAAGAGAAAAGAATGATTTGGAGGAAACTATGAGAAAAGAACCAACAAAAAAAGAATATAATGAATATGTGGAGCAAATTACCCCAGTTCATAGCTGTTTTATGAACTGTGTGAAGGCATTTTTTATTGGAGGAATTATTTGTACCATAGGACAGTTGATTTTTCAATTTGGCAAGGAGTTTGTCGGATTAAATGAAGAAGATGCTAGTGGATATGTAACGTTAATATTAGTGTTATCTAGTGTTGTTTTAACAGCATTTAACTTATATTATCCAATTGTAAAGTTTGGTGGGGCAGGGGCATTAGTTCCAATTACTGGATTTGCAAACTCCGTTGCATCACCAGCCATTGAGTATCAAAAAGAAGGACAAGTCTTTGGAATAGGGGTGAAAATTTTTACGATTGCAGGCCCTGTTATTTTATATGGAGTGTTTACATCTTTTTTAACAGGGCTTATTTATTTCCTATGGTCGATATTCCGTCACTAGAAAAGATAGCATAAGAGAAAGGAGTTCTCAATGAAACAAGGAAAGCAAAGTATTTTGTTTGAAAAAACACCTTATATTAGAAGTTGTGCTTCCATTGTTGGAAAAAAAGAAGGAGAAGGTCCTCTAGCACAATTTTTTGATAAAATTATCGATGATCCGACATTTGGCGAGGAAACATGGGAGTTAGCAGAAAGTCGTTTTCAGTTAGAAGCCCTTTCCCTTGCTTTAAAAAAGGGAAAGATAAAAAAAGAAGATTTGCGTTACCTGTTTGCAGGAGATTTACAAGGACAGATTACAGGAACCACATTTGCTATGAAAGATATCGGTATTCCTATCTTTGGACTTTATGGAGCCTGTTCTACAATGGGAGAGTCATTATCCTTAGCGGCTATGACCGTATCCGCTGGTTATGCAGATGAAGTGGGAGCGCTTACGTCAAGCCATTTAGGAAGTGCGGAAAAAAACTTTCGTTTTCCACTAGAGTATGGAAACCAAAGACCGCTTAGTTCTACATGGACGGTAACAGGTAGTGGAGCGTTTATCGTCTCTTCTTCCCAAGGAAGTGTGAAAATTAAAGGAATTACAACAGGAGTCATTAAAGATTATGGCATAAAGGATTCCATGAATATGGGTGCAGCTATGGCACCAGCGGCAGCCGATGTTATTTATCAAAACTTACAGGATATGGATTGGCAGCCAGAAGAATATGATCAGATTGTCACAGGAGATTTAGGAAGCGTTGGAAGAGAAATTTTAATTAAACTATTAAAAGACAATAGTTATGATATTTCAAAGATTCATATGGATTGCGGAATGAGAATCTTTGATGATGAGACACAAGATACTCATGCAGGTGGATCTGGTTGTGCTTGTAGTGCGGTGACTTTAGCGGGATATTGTATGGATAAGTTGATGAAAAAAGAATGGCATCGCATATTATTCGTTCCGACAGGTGCTTTGTTATCCACTATGAGTTTTAACGAAGGACAAAGTGTGCCAGGGATTGCTCATGCCGTTATATTAGAACGTCAATAAAGTATGCTGTTGTGCAAGAGAAAGGATAAAATATGGTATATGTAAAAGCATTTGTGATAGGAGGAATCATTTGTGTCCTCGCACAAATTTTAATGGATAAAACGAAGATGATGCCAGGAAGAGTGATGGTAACTCTTGTTGTTGCTGGATGTATTTTAGGAGCATTAGGGGTTTATGAACCTCTGACTGAGTGGGCTGGATGCGGAGCTACAGTTCCTCTAACAGGATTTGGCTATAATCTGTGGAAAGGGGTAAAAGAAGCCATCGATATTCATGGATTTTTAGGATTGTTCCGTGGTGGATTTAAGGCAGCTGCATCTGGAACGGCTAGTGCCCTTATTTTCTCTTATATTGCTAGTTTGTTGTTCCAACCAAAGATGAAAAAATAAAATTATTTTTTGAAAAACAAAAAAGAAAAAGCATTTCTTGTATTACTATTTTTACAAAAATGCTTTTTTTATGTTTATGATTAAATTCCAAAGTCATCGAGATCCGTTGCTAAATATTGAATCGCTTGTTCAATATTTTTTTCTTCTAAGGCATTTAAAATGTTTTTATGGCATTTCATATCAGAAGGAACAAGGATATTATCCCATTTATCCCAATAAAATTGAGCATAGGCTCGTTTCAACAATTCCATAGAACGCTTCAGCTCTTGATAAGCATAGGAGCTCCCAGAAAGAGCAATCAATTGAAGGTGAAAATTTTGGTTAGAATCCCAATGAGTAAAAATATCTTTTTTTGGTTCATTGCATAAAATATCTACCTTTTTTAATTCTCCGATTTGTGCTTGGGTGATTTTTTCATAAGAGAGACGTAAATATCCACTTTCTAATATGAGTCGATATTGCAATACTTGTTCTACCATTTCTTTTGTAAGACGAATGACCTCATAACCATATCGGGGAATGTTTCTTAAAACACCTTCGTTACATAGCGTAATTAAGGCATCACGAATTGGAGATTTGCTACAACCATATTTTTCTACCAATTCTTTTTCATTTAAAATTTGATTTGGTTTGTATTCGCCAGAAAAAATGCCTTCCAATATTGAATTATAAATAATTGTTTTTAAACTTTTTTCTGTTTTCATTTTTATAAGTCCAGTTCTTTTCAAGTGAAAATGTTTATAGTTACAAAAATATCATAACAAAATCTAAATGAAAAGTAAAGAATTCGACAAAGAAGAAGACAATTGACTTTTTTAGAAAAACACGATATATTTAAAATATGTTACTAATATGATTACTGATATTATCAGAGTGTTTTTCAGAGTTTGAGACGGATAATGAGAATGAAAAATGGAGGAAACGAGTTTCTTCCTATAAGCTATGAAAAAGAGAAAACAATAAGAAAAAGATAAGAGGAAAGAGGAAGAAGGAGACAAATGAACAAAGATATCGTTAGAAACTATATTGAAATTTTAAAATATGAGCTTGTTCCAGCACTAGGGTGTACAGAGCCCATTGCCATTGCTTATGCGGCTGCAAAGGCAAGAGAAGTGCTTGGTGAGATGCCGACTTCTATGGAACTTTGTTGTAGTGGAAATATTATAAAAAATGTCAAAGCCGTAACGGTTCCAAATTCCGGAGGATTAAAAGGGATTGAAGTAGCTGGAGTATTAGGCGTACTTGGTGGCGATGCAAATAGAGGGCTAGAAGTATTAGAGAGCGTGACAAAAGAACAGATTGAAATGGCTAAAAAGTTGATTGCAGATGGCTATTGCACCTGTTCTTTAAAGGAGGAAGTGGAAAATTTATATATTAGTGCGAATGTAGTATCAAAAGAGCATAGTGCGGAAGTTACCATTGTCAATCGACATACATTGATTACAAAAATTGTAAAAGATGGACAAGTATTATTGGAAAATTCTATTCATGAAGAGGCAAACGAACGCTTTGATAAATCAAAATTAAATGTAAAAGACATTTTAGAATTTGCGGATACGGTGCCAATAGAAGAGATTAAGCCGATTTTAGAGCCACAAGTGGAAATGAATACAGCGATTTCAAAAGAGGGATTAAAAAAAGTGTATGGGGCACAGGTAGGAAGAACGCTGTTATCCACTTATGGAAGCGATGTTTGTACAAGAGCAAGAGCAGCGGCAGCGGCGGGATCCGATGCAAGAATGAGCGGTTGTTCTTTGCCAGTTGTTATCAATTCAGGAAGTGGAAATCAAGGCATGACAGTATCCCTCCCTGTGTTAGAATATGCAAAGGAATTACAAGTGAGTGAAGAAAAAATGTATCGTGCTTTGGCAGTCAGCAATTTAATATCCATTCATCAAAAGAAATACATAGGAAGTCTTTCTGCTTATTGTGGTGCAGTAAGTGCCGCTTGTGGTAGCGGAGCAGGCATTACGTATTTATATGGCGGAACTTATGAACAAGTGTGTAAAACAATTACAAATACGATTGCTAACGTTGGAGGAATTGTTTGCGATGGAGCAAAGCCTTCTTGTGCTGCTAAAATTGCTTCTTCTGTTGAAGCGGCTATTTTAGCTCACAATATGAGTATGAACTCTTGTTGTTTTCAGGCAGGAGAGGGAATCGTTGGGGAAGATGTAGAAGATACCATTAAAAATGTTGGATATATCGGTCGAGTTGGAATGAAAAAAACCGATGTAGAAATTTTAAATATTATGATTGATAAGACGTCTGTATAAAAAAAGTTGGATTTTGTTTGGTGACAAAATCCAACTTTTTTGTTATTTTTAATTATCTTCTTCTACCATGCGGTAACCAACACCGACTTCGGTAAAGATATATTTTGGCTCCCCTGGATTGCTTTCAATTTTACGACGAATATTAGCCATATTGACACGAAGAATTTGGTTATCCTTTAATGCATAAGGTCCCCAAATTTGAGTAATAATCGATTCATATGTCATGACTTTACCTGCGTTTTGGGCTAAAAGTGCAACAATTTTATATTCAATTTGTGTTAAATGAATTTCTTCATCATTTAAGGTAATTAAATATTTATCAAAGTTGATGCAAAGATCGCCAGAACGATAGGTTGTCTTTGGTAAGTTGGTAGAGGAAGTGGCTGATAAATGGTGACGAAGAGCAGTACGGATTCTTGCAAGCAATTCATAAGTACCAAAAGGTTTTGTAAGATAGTCATCCGCACCATAATCAAGAGCCTCTACTTTGTCTTGCTCTCGATCACGAGCAGAGACAACAATGACAGGAACACCAGTCCAACTACGAATCTCTTTTAAAATATCCATACCATCCATATCAGGAAGTCCAAGATCTAAAAGAACAAGATCTGGACAATGAGATGAGATCATAGAGAGAGCAGATTGTCCCGTATACGCTTGTAATGCCTTATAGCCATTAGCGAGCAATGTTGTCGCTATAAAGTTACTAATGCCTTTTTCATCTTCTGCAATGAGAATTGTTGTCTTATTCATAGTTAAATTCCTCCATAGGCAGGGAAAATTCAAAGCAAGCGCCTCCCTGCTTTTCAGTGTTGTTATTATAACCCCTAATTGTTCCATTGTGTGCCTTTATAATCGTCATACAAATGGAGAGTCCAATGCCCATTCCTTTATAACTGTCTTGGCTCTGAGAAGAATAAGATGTGTATCCATCAAAAAGATGATCCAGTTGTTCTGGGTGTAGACCCTGTCCATAATCACGGATTTGGAATACAGCGTTATTCTCAGAACGAGAAAGTGTAATATCAATTGGTGAAGGACAGCCAGAGTGATGAACTGAGTTTTCACATAAGTTAATAATCACCTGTTCAATTAAAGTGGCGTCCATTGGTACCATGAGAAGTTCGTCTGGAATTTTCACATGGAATTCGGTATTTGGGCATCGTTTTTTTAATTTTGTGACTGCTTCAGCAATAATCTCTTCCGCAGGTTCTAGTGTTGTTTTTAGTTTGGTATCACCTTCACGAATTCTTGTGACAGAGAGTAAATTCTCGACCATATGAATGAGCCATTCACAGTCATCGCGAATGTCAGATAATAATTTCATCTTTGTATCGTTATCGAGAATATTTTGATTGTCCATAAGTGTCGTTGTGGAACCAAGCATTGTTGTTAACGGAGTACGAAGGTCATGAGAAACAGCGCGAAGTAAGTTGCTTCTCATTTTTTCGCGTTCGGATTCAATCATCGTCTGTTTTTGAATTTCCTTTAAACGAAGTGATTCTAATACAGTAAGGGTTCTTGCAGTGATAAGTTCCACAAAACGAGAAAATTCGTTGATTTCCATTTTGATTGGTGTAATATCGATTGCAAGTGTTCCATAATATTCAGAAGGAGAATCCAATGGAAGATAATACCATTGCCCATCAAGGCCAGTTTTATGGCAAGCTTCTTCTGGACGATGAAAAATAATATTTGTATGAAAAAAGTTTTTGAAATGAGAGACGGTAACAGAAATTGCTTGTTCATAAGAAGTAACAGCAACTAAGTCCTTCATAACAAAATAAAGTTCTTGTGTATTTTTTTCTTTACGTGATGCATCTTGTGCATGTTGTTTTAGTTCTACAGTTGTAATATTAACAAGAAGTGCAGTTGCGGACATAATTAAAAATGTAATTGGATATCCATCAAGTGTAAAATCAAACGAGAAATACGGATATGTAAATAGATAATTTACGCAGAGTACGGAAAAAAGAGAGGCAACAATCCCCCAAATATAACCGTCTGTTATCCGTGCAATAATGACAATTGCGAGAATATAAGTGGATACAATATTAATTCTCCGAAACTGATGGTCAAAGGCTGCCGCTAAAGTAGCTAGTGCTAAAATTGCTATTAAATAAAGAATATTTTTTAGCCATCGTTTTCGTTTCTCTGTTGTAAAAAAATAATTTTTCATCTGTTGTTTCATCATACTCCTATCCTCCGAAATTAAATTATACAGAAAAAGTAAGAGAATGCATAGAGGTTCCTTTGGAAAAGATGTTAAGAAA
>OJJJ01000708.1_pt1 | contig 13135 bp, 10 predicted proteins | sample 1596311 | NCBI WGS metagenome assembly OJJJ01 (sample SAMEA4350140, study PRJEB24818) | metagenome | biome: human; feature: gut; material: faeces | place: Denmark | collected 2013-09 | reverse complement strand
GTTATAGGAAGGATCTACCCAACGCAGGGTCGGTTTACCTGTCGCAGACGTTGTTTGCTGCAAGCCGGAATAATCTTTTAAAAAGCCTGAATACTGTTCGGGAGCCGCGACTTTTGATGAACAACCCGCTAACGCCAACAGACCAGAAAGCACTGCAACTTTAAAAAAAGTGTGGGTACGCATGATGGAATTCCATGTTATCTGCAAGTATGCATTTGAAGTTATAGCAAAAACGAGGAGGACTTGTTGTGGCAAAAAATGACGATGGCAGCACAAATTGCGAAAAGAGTGCCCGGCCATGTGCCGGGCAGTGAAAAACGACTATTTTATATCCACCTGCCAGAACAGATGTTTGCCAAACGGATCGATTTCATAGCCTGTGACCTCTTTGCGCACCGGTTCGAAAATCGTCGAATGGGCAATCATCACCGCGGGCATTTGATCGTGCATCATCTGCTGCGCCTCTTTGTATAGCGCCACACGTTTATCATGATCGGTTATCGATTTTGCCTCGGCGATAATCTTATCAAACGGCTTATAGCACCATTTCGATGAGTTCGAGCCGCCATTCGCAGAGGTACAGGTAAAGAGTGGGCCGAAGAAGTTATCCGGGTCGCCTGTCGCCGTTGTCCATCCCATCAGGGCTGCCTGGTGTTCACCGCCTTTCACGCGTTTGAGGTATTCACCCCACTCGTAAGTGACAATCTTCGCGTGGACGCCGATTTTCGCCCAGTCTGCCTGAATCATCTCGGCCATACGTTTGGCGTTCGGGTTATACGGGCGCTGAACTGGCATTGCCCATAAATCGATACTCACGCCGTCAGCAAATCCGGCCTCTTTTAGCAGGGCTTTTGCTTTTTCAGGATCGTAGTCGTAATCCTTCAGTTCGCTGTCCGCACTCCAGACGCCCGGCGGCAGCAGGTTCTTCGCCGCTGTCCCCGTGCCGTGGAACACCGCGTCAATAATGGCCGGTTTATTGATCGCCATAGCCAGTGCCTGGCGAACGTTGACGTTATCCAGCGGCGGCTTCTGGGTATTGAACGCAAGGAAACCGGTATTCAACCCGTCCTTACTCATCAGGTTGATGTCTTTGTTCGCCTTCATACGCGGCAGATCGGCCGGGTTCGGGAACGGCATAACCTGACACTCATTTTTCTCCACTTTCGCAAAACGCACTGACGCATCGGGCGTAATGGTAAACACCAGGCGATCCAGTTTTGATTTGCCCTGCCAGTAGTCCGGGAAGGCAGTAAACAGGATACGGGAATCCTTCTGGTACTGTGCCAGCTTAAATGGTCCGGTGCCAATCGGCTCCATATCGACCTTTTCCGGCGTTCCGGCTTTCAGCATCGCGTCGGCGTACTCTGCTGAGAGTATCGAGGCAAAATACCAGGCCAGATCCGCCACGAACGGCGCTTCCGGGTGTGCCAGCGTAAAGCGCACGGTGTGGTCATCTACCTTGTCGATGGCGGTAATCAGGCTGCCAAACTCCAGACTTTCGAAGTTGGAATAGCTGCCGTTGGAGACGTTATGGTACGGGTGGTTGACGTCTTTCTGACGCATGAAGGAGAAGATCACATCGTCAGCGTTAAAGTCGCGCGTCGGTTTAAAGGCTTTGTTGCTCTGGAATTTCACGCCCTTGCGCAGATGGAAGGTATAAACCTTGCCATCCTCGCTTACCTCCCAGCGTTCCGCCAGGCTCGGCACCAGCTCCGTGGTTCCCGGTTTAAAATCCACCAGACGGTTATAGACCGGCACCGCGCTGGCATCCACGCTGGTGCCAGAGGTATACAGTTGAGGATTGAAATTTTCCGGTGACCCTTCGGAGCAATACACCAGCGTTTTTGCGGCGACGGTGGAACTGACCGTCAGTGCAGCAAGCGCCAGCGTGAATGTTGTCAGTTTGCTTTTCATCGTTTATTCCTGTCTTTTTAATTCGACGGCTAATTAATTCTTTTGCCATTTCATAAATAACATTAAAGTGAGAATGCAAACACCTGATAAAACAAAAAAGAGAGAATCACTATGCGCTCCGCACTTTCCAGACAATTAACGCACCGCTTTTTCCGCTATCTCGCCATCACCAGCCAGAGCGATGCGAAAGTGAAAACCCTTCCCTCAACGCCAGGCCAACACGACATGGCGCGAGAGCTGGCGAAAGAGCTGGCACAGCTGGGTTTAGACGACATTGTGATTGATGAATTTGCCACGGTAACGGCCGTAAAAAAAGGCAATGTTGCGGGCGCGCCGCGTATTGGTTTTATTACCCATATCGATACGGTTGACGTCGGTTTATCACCGGATATTCATCCACAAATATTAACGTTCACCGGTGAAGACCTCTGTCTGAATAAAGAGAAAGCGATCTGGCTGCGGGTGAAAGAGCACCCGGAAATTCTGGCCTATCCCAACGAAGAGATTATTTTCAGCGACGGGACCAGCGTATTAGGCGCAGATAATAAAGCGGCGGTAACCGTGGTAATGACCCTGCTGGAAAACCTGACGCCGGAAGATCGGCATGGCGATATTGTGGTCGCGTTTGTGCCGGATGAAGAGATCGGCCTCTGCGGCGCAAAGGCGCTGGATCTGAAACGCTTCGACGTCGATTTTGCCTGGACAATTGACTGCTGCGAGCGGGGGGAAATTGTTTACGAAAACTTTAACGCGGCAGCCGCCGAAGTACGCTTTACCGGCGTGACGGCGCACCCGATGTCCGCCAAAGGCGTGCTGGTGAATCCACTGCTCATGGCAACTGACTTCATCAGCCATTTCGACCGACAGCAAACGCCTGAGTGCACCGAAGGGCGTGAAGGCTATATCTGGTTTAACGGCATCCAGGCGGGGCAAAACGAGGCCGTGCTGAAAGCGAATATTCGTGATTTTGATAAAACGCAATTTGCTGCCCGCAAGCAGCACATTGCCGATGTCGCAGCGGCGATCGCCGCACAGTATCCAACAGCCAAAGTGGAATACCACATTGAGGATACCTACAGCAATATCAGCAATGCCATTGGCGAAGACCGCCGCGCTATCGACCTGATGTTTGAGGCAATGAAAACGCTCGGGATCACCCCGAAACCAACGCCGATGCGCGGAGGCACAGACGGAGCCGCACTTTCAGCTAAAGGGCTGCTCACCCCGAACTTCTTCACCGGCGCGCACAACTTCCATTCGAAGTTTGAGTTTTTACCGCTGTCGTCGTTCGAGGCGTCTTACCACACCGCCCTGCAGCTTTGCCTGCTGGCCGCCCGTTAAGCGGGCTTACGCGCCAGCATGGTGGCAAAACGCAGCTTGATGCGGTTACCGTTCTCGTCGGTGCGGTGCAGTTCACCGACCTCTTCGTTGTATTTCAGCAACGACCAGCCTTCATAGTAGTGGCTCAGTTCCTGAGGTTTGAAGGCGAACGGGAAGCCCACGGTGCACGGGTAATCCGGCGTATCCATCGCGGCGACAATCAGGTTATAGCCGCCCGGTTTGGTGCAACGCTGCATATTGGCAATAAGACCAGGGATGGTCTTTGCTTCCAGGAACATCAGCACCACGGTGGAGAGAATAAAATCATACTCGCCGTCAAAACTCAGGCTGTTGAGATCTTTAATCGCCGTTTGCAGACTGGTAATGCCTTCCGCCGCTTTAATGCGCTCGATGTTATCGATGCTCATCGGGTTTTTGTCCCACGCCGTCACATCGTAACCGTTAGCCGCGAGGTAGAGGCTGTTACGGCCATTTCCGCAGCCCAGATCGAGGGTTTTGCCCGGTTTAACGATCTCCGCGCTGTACAGCACCTCTGAATGGGTACGCGTCAGACCATACTTATCGGTGAAGTAGCTTTCATCAACAGTCATTATTTTTCCTCAGATTGCATAAGCAGTGCTTTATCAGTGCGCACCAGGAGTTTGCCCTGCATCAGCAAGATAAATGTACGAACCAACAACATCGCAATGATGATGTTGGTGAAAATAAACAGCGGGATCGCTATCGCATGGAAGAAACCCGACGGGCTGCTCTGTCCCAGATGCAGGCCGGTGGTTGCCAGGGCTGATACACCGAACGAGAAGCTCCAGAACGAAGCATTAAACGGCTGCGACAAATACCACGGCATCAGGCGCAGCATAAACAGCAGTTGCAACAAACCATAGCCGAACAGCATTTTGGCAAAGGTATCGGCCTCACCACCGTTGACGCTAAACCAGGCGCTACAGGCCACCAACGCGGGGGCCAGTTGAATGCCCAATGAAGTGCGCAGGGCTGGAGGCAGTTCTCCGGCGCTGCGCAGGCGCTGCAAAATCACCGGCTCAAGGCTGAGCCAGGAAAAGACGCCTGCCCCCAGAAATACCAGACCGGCATCCCTGAACCCTAACGCACCGCAGGCCATTGCGCTGATAAAGTTGTTTGCCACGGTCGGCAGATACAAGCCCGGCGTGGTGGCCTCCTCCGGGTGCTTGCCACGCCAGAGTCCGGCGCTTTGCCAGGCGGAATAGCTCAGTTGTATCACCACGCCAGTGCCGAACAGCACCAGAGAAATGGCACGACACCAGGGCACAAAACCGATCGCGACCAGCATTGTCGTGGCCGGAAAAAGACTCACAAAACTGCTCATCACCGGATGACGCATTTCTGCCATGACACTATGCGGAAAACGCACCGCACGGCTGATAAACGCCACCGTCAGCAAAAACCAGACGGCCACCGCCAGCCCAACCAGAACATCCCCTGGCCAGCGAGTGACTGGCCAGAGCGTGCTGGCATAGCGCCAGGCGAAGCCCATCCCGATGATCCCCAACACCATGCCAAAGTAGCCTGCGGGCATGTTAAGGACCTGTTGAGGATTGTTAGATTTATGCATTTATTTTAAAGTTTAAAATGTATTTTAAATGCCATTTTAAGGGGTTTCGACAGTGGATGCCAGCACTTCGAAAACCCTAATCTTTGCTACGTTTAGTTAAGACGCTTATCAGAGATCACATAATGAAAAAGTACCGACTCAGCGAGGAAACTCGTCTCTGGCACTGGCAAAACGGCGAGACAGTATCAACGGCCACGCTCAGGCAGATTATTGCCACGGCTGATTTTAACGATATCGTCAGCGGGACGAAAGGCGGCTGGATCGAGGATGAGAGCGCCCTCGCACAGGACGGAAACTGCTGGATATACGATGAAAACAGCGTGGTTTTTGCCGGGGCAAAAATCGTCGATAATGCCCGTCTCACCCAGCCCTGCGTGATCAGCCATCATGCTGAGGTTGGCGGCAATAGCTGGCTGGATGCCGCGCAGGTCAGCCACGGTGCAAAAATAAGTGACAACGTCACTATACAGCAATCCGCTATCCGCGGCGAGTGCCACATTTATGGCAACGCCCGCATTCTTCATCACAGCCAGGTCATCGCGGCGAAAGGGCTTACGCCCGACCACGAACAGATCCTTAAGATTTACGATAACGCCACGGTGAGCCAGTCCCGTGTTGTACATCAGGCGCAAATCTACGGCGACGCCATGGTGAATTATGCCTTTATTGAGCACCGCGCAGAGGTGTTTGATCGCGCGGTTCTCGACGGAAACGATCTCAATAACGTCTGGGTTTGCGACTGTGCCAAAGTTTATGGCAATGCGCGTCTGATTGCAGGCCAGGACGATGACGCTATCCCCACCCTGCGCTACAGCTCTCAGGTGGCGGAAAACGCCGTTATCGAGGGTAACTGCGTGATCAAACATCATGTACTGATTGGCGGACAGGCGTGGCTACGCGGAGGGCCCATTTTGATTGACGATAAAGTCGTTATTCAGGGGCGCGCGCGCATCTTCGGCAACGTGTTGATCGAGCATCGGGTTGAAATCACCGATGATGCGGTTATCGAAGCCTTTGCGGGAGAAAGCATTCATCTTCGCGGGGAAAAGGTGATCAATGGGACTCAGCGGATCACCCGCACGCCCCTGCTGGGCGCGCTATAACGCCTGTCGACGCTAACCTCATTCAGGCCGGGTATGGCGAAGCCTTTACCCGGCACATTTCACGAGATTAACGCATGATGCGATCGTCAACGTAGTTACGTTTGTCCGGTGCGGGCGGGAAATACTGATACAGCCATGTTTCACTGATGGCATCACCCTGACAGCGCAGGAACATGCGCATATCTACCGGCTCCGTTGAATCCGACGTTGGATACCAGTCAAACAGAATACGATACCCGTCAAATGGCTCAACGTAGAGGATCTCAACCTGCTTCGCTTCGCCGCTGGAGAGGGTGATCACCGGTTCAATCCCCTTCGGTGCCGCCGCCTTCAGATCGCCACCGACAAAATCAATGGCAAAACGACGAGCCCACACTTTCGGGTAATTTTCACCCGGTGCCCACCCTTCCGGGAACCCACCCATACCGGTGCGTGTGGCGTAGACATTTGCCAGCGGTGAACGGACCGGAGGCTGCGCGCTCCAGTAGAGGCGATATTTGAAGTTAAGCTCATCACCCGCTTCCACCGTTTTTTCCGGCTGCCAGAAGCACACCACGTTATCGAGTGTTTCACCGGTGGTCGGGATCTCCATCAGACCCACAGAGCCTTTCCCCCAGTTGTTGCGCGGCTCCACCCACAGGCTTGGACGCTTGTTATACCAGCCCATGATGTCCTGATAGTGCGAGAAATCGCGGTCAAGCTGCAGCAGACCAAAGCCTTTCGGGTTCTTGTCCATGTAAGCATTGAACTGCAGTTTCTGCGGATTGTTCAGCGGGCGGCAGATCCACTCGCCATTACCGCGCCACATGGCCAGGCGGTCAGAATCGTGGATTTGCGGGTGAATGGTGTCGCACATGCGGCGTTCGTTATTGCCGCAGCTAAACATACTGGTCATCGGCGCGATGCCCAACTGTTTGATGTCTTTACGCGCATAGAGATGGTTTTCCACCTCCATGATCACCTGGTTCTTCTCGCAGTGGATCACAAACTTATAGGCACCGGTGATACTCGGGCTGTCCAGCAGCGTATAAACGGTAAAGGTCGTGTCGCCTGGCTTGACGGTTTCAAACCAGAATGCGGTGAAATCCGGGAACTCTTCCGGCGTGTCGGTAAAGGTATCTACCGCCAGACCACGCGCAGACAGGCCGTACTGGTAAGTATCATCCACAGCACGGAAATAGCTTGCCCCCAGGAAAGAGACGATATCGCGACGCGCCAGTTCAGGCGCTTTAAAGGCGCGGAAGCCCGCAAAACCGAGATCGCTTTGCCCTTCCAGTTGCCGGGTATCAACACCCGTATCGCCATAGCTGAACAGCTCCGGCCGGAAATGGATCTCACGCGCCTGGGAGGTCGCCTGATCCAGGGAGAACATGCGCACGCGGCGGCGGAACCCCATTCCCATATGGAAGAACTGCACGTCCAGCTGACGGCCTTCAATGTTGTTCCACAGCGACTGTTTCTCATCGTACCGAATGGCGTTATAAGCCTGTGGCGTCATAGTCGCCAGGGTTTCCGGCAGCGGACGCGGCGCACCTCCCCACGGAGTTTTCGCCAGGTCGTGAGCCATGGATTGCAGCACGGAGAAGTCAAAACGACGGCTCTGACCGTCGGCGATGTCGGAATCAGCAGCATATGCTGCCTGGGAAAACAGTGAAGCGAGGCCAGAAGTGCCGCTCAGGGCAGCCATTGCCAGCGAGCCTTTTAGAAAACGTCTGCGATTCATGCCTGAGAAAACGTCCTTATGGTCGTGTGAATGAGTTTCGCGCCCGGCGAAATGACGGCAAGAAAGAACGCACAGCCTAAACAAAAACGGTTAAGAATCCAATTGTTGACCGGCGATTATATGCACAAACTAAGAAATATTTTATGTCGACCAGAACGGCCTGAAAGTGGTGTAAAGAAAGGTATAAAAAAGCCCCAGTCAGACATCAGTAACTGGGGCCAAACGAGGCGGTTATTTTACGCTGACATCGATACCCGGAAAGTACTTATCAGCGAGTTTAGCGATCGTGCCGTCGGCACGTACTTTATCTATTGCGGCATCAAGTTGCTTTTTGGTGGCCTCATCCCCCTTACGCAACCCAAAGCCGATACCACTGCCGAGGATCGTGTCGTCAGACACGGGTTTGCCGATAAAGCCAAACCCTTTCCCCTGCGGCTTGCTCAGGAAACCCGCCTGCCCGGCCGCTGACATTACCAGCGAGGCATCAATACGGCCATTCAGCAAGTCTCCCCAGGCCATATTCTGATCTTTATAAGACACCACGGTGACACCGTGCTTTTCCCAGTGCTCTTTTGCATAGGTTTCCTGAATGGAACCCTGCAGAACGCCGATGGTTTTACCTTTCAGCCCTTCAGGCGTCGCCTCTACCGCCGTACCAACTTTACCCACTAACTGTGACGGAATACGGTAGACAGGCTGCGTAAAATCAATACTCTGACGACGTTGCTCGGTGATGTTCATCGCCGAATTAATGGCATCGAATTTCTTCGCCACCAGACCTGGGATCAGTGCATCAAACGACGTTTCAACCCAGGTGCATTTCAGAGCTGCAGCTTTACAAATCGCATTACCCAGCTCAATGTCGAACCCTTCCAGTTCGCCGGAGGCGTTGCGGCTCTCAAACGGCGGGTATTCAGCTTCCAGGCCGTAACGTAACTCGGTGGCAGCGAACGAAGAAAATGCACACAGCAGTCCCATGCCGACAACTAACGCGCGTAATTTCATCTCAAACTCCTTAGCGTGGTTTAACCCGACACAGGGCCTGGGCACCTGCCCGTAACGTCGCCTCATCTTTCGCAAAAGAGAGACGAATGAATTTATTGTCTGTGCCATCCGCATAAAACGCCGACAGCGGTATCGTGGCAACGCCGCACTCGATAATCAGCCGTTTCACCATGTCGCTGTCACGCTCATCGCTGAAGTGGCTGTAATCTGCCAGCAGGAAGAACGATCCGGCGCTCGGCAACAGCTTAAACGGTGAATCCGTCAGCAGATTTTGCAGCAGATCGCGCTTGCGCTGATAAAACGCCGCCAGGGACAGCCAGGTTTGCGGATCGGTCATATGCTCGGCAAACGCGTACTGCATTGGGGTATCGGCAGAAAACATCAAAAATTGATGGACCTTGCAAATCTCGTCCATCAGGTCTGCTGGTGCAACACAATACCCCACACGCCAGCCGGTCACGTGATAGGTTTTTCCGAAAGATGAGATAATAACGCTACGCTCCGCCAGTTGGGGATGCGTCGCCATTCCGTGGTGCGGCTCGCCATCAAATACCACGTGTTCATACACTTCGTCAGACAAAATAATGATATCGGTGTTGCGCGTCAGCGCCGCCAGCTGTTGCAGGTCATTCGCAGAGAAGACCTGGCCGCTCGGGTTATGTGGCGTATTGATGATGATCATCCGCGTTTTTGGCGTGATCGCCGCGCGCACTTCATCCCAGTTGACGGCAAAATCCGGCACCGTCAGTTTGATCGCTACGGGCGTTGCGCCCTGCAGGCGGACAATCGGCGCATAGCTGTCAAACGACGGCTCAAAGTAAATCACCTCATCGCCCGGATGCACCAGCCCGCTGATGGCCGAGTAAAGCCCTTCACTGGCGCTGGCGGTCACCAGCACTTCACTGGCCGGGTCATACTGCGTGCCGTAGAGCGTAGCAATTTTTTCTGCGATACGTTCTTTCAGTGGCTGCAGGCCGGTCATCGCCGCGTACTGGTTGTGCCCGGCTTCCATGGCTCGGGTCACGCCGGCCACCAGTTTTGGATCGCAGGAAAAATTAGGCGCGCCCTGAGAAAGGTTGATGGCGTTATGCTGCGCGGAAAGCTGGCCGATAACGGTAAAAATGGTCGTACCCACATCAGGCAGTTTTGAACGTGTCTGCACCGGCGTTCGTAAAGTCATCCTCTATCCCTTCTCATGAATATTGCATAACTATTCAAACAACAAGTCAGTTGTCGGGACAATCGAATTGTTGTCATAATAGCCATGAGAAAAATGCATACCTGAGGTGTTTATGTCGCGCCGTTCATTCCCGCTCAATGCCGTAGACGCATTTTTAGTCACTGCGCGGCATCTGAATCTCACCCATGCCGCCGGAGAATTGTGTCTGACGCAGGGGGCCGTGAGCCGTAAAATTGCCTCTCTTGAAGCGTGGTTCGGGTTTCCGCTCTTTGAACGCCACGCGCGCGGTTTACGCCTCTCTTCTCAGGGCAGCGCCCTGCTGCCGGAGCTGCAATCAGCCTTTGAGCACCTGCTGACCATCGCCGACCGGGCCCGCGCTCACCAGACCGTGATTCGCCTGAAAGCGCCGACCTGCGCCATGCGCTGGCTGGTGCCGCGTCTGTTAAAGGTGGAGCGTGAGCAGCCGGACCTGCAAATTGCACTCACTACAACGACCGATCATAACGTCAATTTCAAAACGGAGTCCTATGACGCGGCCATTGTCTTTGGCACACATATGAGTGCGGGCGATCTGCTGTTTGAAGAGGCGTTAACGCCGGTAATTAGCCCGCTGCGGTCGGGCGTGGCGCTGGAGTCGCTCACCTTCCTGCATCCCACAAGGGATAAGACCGACTGGTCGCTGTGGCTAGCAAAACAGGCGATACCGACTTTTACCATGCACAAAAATCAACACTTCGATACGATGGATCTCGCCATTACGGCCGCCATCCAGGGACTGGGCGTGGCCATTGCCGATGAAACGCTGGTGGCGGAAGATATCCGCGCCGGACGGCTGTCGCGGCCTTTTGACTCAAGCATTAAAACGGGTGCCAGTTACCGCCTGGTAATGCGCGACACGCAAAGCGACGAGAATGGCCTTATTGCGTTTCGCGACTGCCTGCTTAGTCGAGACTGACGTGGTGTTTCATTACCCGTTTGAAAAGGCTCATTCGGGCGCGCATAAAACGGTTTTCAAGCCTGAAACCTGCATGTTTATTCACACCTATACGTAACAGAACGTCACGTCCTTTACGGCACGCAGGCCAGTGCGTTGGCCCCGGTAAGATATCGCGAGTCCCTGCTTCACGTGCGAAGTTCACCCAATAATCCGCGACCTGGGCAGAAAACTGGCGGTCGCGTTCGTTCACATAGTGGCGCGAAGGCTCCACTTCACCGAGTGTGTCAAACACATAAGGCACTTCGTTGCCGTGCCAGGCACCGTTAATGTAGGTCGCGTGTTCGGCTTCTGCCACATAGTCAAACCAGTAGCGCCAGCACAGCCCGCCAACGCGCTGCTGCGCCTGCATGACAACGTAGCCCATAGTGGTAAAAGCCATATCCCGGCAAACCTGCCGCCCCAGTTCTTCATCCCCCTTCACGCCAGGATAAAGCAGCTTAATCAGCCCCAGACCAAAACGTCTTTCGCGGCGAAGTTTTTGAATCTGCCCGGCGAGATCAACGCCGAACACCGCCATCACGCTCGCCTCATCGCTGTTCGAACCGATCATCACCGGAACAGGATGCTGGCGGGCAGCAAAGAAGACATCAAGCATGGCCTCCGGCAGAACGCAATCCCCCACAATGGGAGCCGGGGCGATATTCAGCGGTGACTCAAGCGGCCAGAACGCGTCAGCAGGAATGGCGCGTAGCTGTTCTGCAGTGGCATTCTCAAGCCCAAAATGGCGGGCCAGCGCTTCCCCTTGTTTCAGCGCCTGTTCACGCGGCGTATCCGGCAAGGTATACCCGCTCTGCACAATGGCTTTGTGGAACAATCCTTCCGCCAGAGGGGATGCCAGCAGCGAGAGCACGCTGCGCGCACCGGCAGATTCCCCAAACAGCGTGATGTTGTCAGGATCGCCACCAAACGCTGCAATGTTGTCTCGCACCCAGTTAAGGGCCGCGATTTGGTCAAGCAGTGCAAAGTTATGCACCACGCGATCGTCTTCACCTTCCAGTGCAGGATGCGCAAAAAAACCGAGATGGCCGAGCCGGTAATTGATCGTCACCACGATCACATTACGCTTTGCCAGCGCCCTGCCGTGATAGGGAGGCAGGCCACCCGCGCCGATGGTAAACCCTCCGCCGTGCAGCCAGACCATCACCGGCAGTGGAGAAGCACGCGAGACGGGCGACCAGACGTTAAGGTAAAGACAATCTTCGGAGAACTGGCCGGGATCGCCGCCCCCCAGTTCCTGGCAATATTCGCTGTTTTGCCAGCTTGATGCAGAAAATGCCGTCGCCTGGCGCACGCCCTCCCGGTTTTCGGGCGGCCGCGGAGCGCGCCAGCGCCATTGACCAACAGGCGGTGCGGCATAAGGGATGCCATACCACGCATACACATCGTCATCAGTGAAACCAATCAGTGCGCCCTGGCGCGTTTCAACCACAGGGGCGGAGGGATTTTGCATACCGGCCTTCTTTTTCCATCACACCCCTGAAGAGTAACGATTTCAGAGCAAACCGCAACGCTGTTTGCTGCGGGTTTCCGCCTCCTGGTAGAGCGTGAACTCGTCATGCACCGGGCGGCCCAGCGCCGCTTCGAAAGCCTCGCGGCTGGCATTGCCGTGGCTGCGTGCCTGGGTTTCGTTGCCGAGATTTGACTGGAAAATCCCTGCCGCGCTGACGGGCAGAAAATCTTCATACGTGATCGGCTGCGCCACCACCCAGCCCCGCTCGATCAGCGGTTGCGGATCGTCGCCAGGACGAAAGGCGTGACGGTGCGCCTCGCCTGCAGGTGTCAGACGATAACGGAAATAGGCCAGTTCCTGTCGGCGCAGAAACATCTCGCTGTCCGGGAAGGCACTGAACATGTCCCGCAGGTGAAGCTGGTGCGTCAGGTTGTCTTTGCCCGTCCCGGCCTGTCCGAGCAGGCTGTCGTACAGCTCACGGCCTTTTGGCGTGAGTGCCACTCCCCGCTGTTCAATCTCACCGAAACGCGCCGTGTGCGTGCCTTTATGTTCGCCGGAAAAAAGTACCGGCTCCTCCAGCGCCTTAAAGCTGGTCTGGCGCAGCAAAATAGGCACTTCACGACGCGGTGGCCCTTCAATCAGAATTTTCGGCTCAATGCCGTACTTCGGCATCAGTTCCTGCACCCGGTCGATATCCAGCGTGCGCGGCGTAAGATGGTTAATGTGGCAGCCGGGGAAGCAGACCACATCGGCAATCAGGCGGTGCTCATTGCTCAGGGCCAGGCACGTATCCTGATCGACCGTTGCATGGCGGTGCCAGCGGGACGTTTC
>OJJJ01000706.1_pt1 | contig 13180 bp, 12 predicted proteins | sample 1596311 | NCBI WGS metagenome assembly OJJJ01 (sample SAMEA4350140, study PRJEB24818) | metagenome | biome: human; feature: gut; material: faeces | place: Denmark | collected 2013-09 | reverse complement strand
GCACAGACAGATAACCATAGTTGTATTATAGCAGAGGGAAGGGGTGGTTGTGCATGACTAAATTCCAGTACGGCATAATAACTAGAATTTACTTGTGCAAACTGGAATTTACTATTTCATTTTACGAACAGTTGAAAAATTGCCAACGTTTACTTGACACAAACTTTTATATGTTTAAATTTGCAAAATTATATAAAAATATGTTAAAATATAATTGGTAAGATATAGAAAAATATTTTATCATTTAATTGTAAAGGAGGATAGTATAAACAAAACAAAAAAATTAATTAACGATACTAGGAGGATTAAATGAGTAAGAAATTAGTTAAGAAAATTATTATGTTATTATTGGTAGTAGTTTTATCATTTTCAAGTAGTAAACTTATTTTTGCCGAAAATGTAGCCAATGTTGAAGAAGTAGAATACTCACAAGAAGCTGCACTTGAAGCGTATAATAACATCTGTGAGGGTTTGTCAATTGATTTTTCATATGAAAACAACGACCTACCTGACGAATTAGGTGGATTCTATTTGGATAAAGATGTACTAGTGATTCAATTGACAGATTCTAGCGATGAAATAAAAAATAAATATTTAAGTTATTGTTACGATTTTAAGGATGTTGTATTTGAAGAAGTTGCTTATTCTTATAAATATCTTAACAGTTTAAAAAGTAATATTTCTTCTTTATCAAGAAACTATCAATTGTATGAATATTATGTTGATGTTTACAGTAATACATTAAAAGTAGGGGTTGACAAGTCAGATTTAGATTCAATTACTAATATTAGTACTTATTCTTCATCTCCTATTACATTTGTTGAATCGCAAACAGCCATGCCTACAGCAATGAAGGGAGGCGAGGAAATAAGTGGAGGTAGTCCATGTTCAATTGGATACTTTGGAACTTATGGTGGCAAAAAAGCACTACTGACTTGTGGACATACTAATAAAAAAGATACAATTATTAAATATAATGGAACAAATATTGGAAGTGTTACTTATCAAAATTTAAAATTATATCCTGATCCTGTAACAAAATATCCTTGTTCTTATGGAGATTTCTCTGTAGTCAACATAAGTAATAGCACAGTAAACACTTCAAATATGGTAGTAGGATATGGAGGGTTCAATGCAACGATTGATGGTACTGCAACTATAGTAGCAGGATTACAAATAAAATATGGAGGCTACAAAACTACTTTTGGAACTGGAACTGTTACTAGTACTGAAGCTTCAATAGAATTTACTGATCCAACCGACTATACAAAATATGTTGTAAAAGGTTTATGTATAGTAACACCTACCACAAATTTTGTTCAAGGGGGCGATAGTGGTGGAACGGTATATACTACAACGGCAGCAAATAGAAATTGTGTTGTAGGTATTGTAACAGGAAATAATAAAGAAAAGAATATTTGGTATTTTACTCCGAACAAATACATTGAAAGTGAAGGTTTTACTTTTAATTAATTTATTGCAAAATCCAGTTATAGAAGTATATTATATATAACTGGATTTTGATTTCACTTTATTTTAAAGGAGACATAAGTTGAAAAAGTTTTTTAAGTTTTTTATTGTTATTTTATTTATTGTGATAACAATCGTAATTTATATGCATTATTTAAAACCACGTAGAGATTATTCTAGTGACAAAAATTTTAAGACATGGATTGACATTAAGAAAAAAAGTTTTTTTGATAATGAAGCAATAAATATCATGTTAAAAATGAAATATATTGGAGAAAAAGAAGAATTCGACGTTTTTAAGACTCAACTCCCATTCTCTTTATCAATTTCTGGAAATAATGGTTTTTATTCTAAAATTGAATCTCCTAATACCTTTGGGACACAAAAATATTCGTTTAAAAAAGGCGAAACTATTACGATGGATTGTTCAAACTACGGATTTTATGATTATTTCGAGGCTATGAATATATTTAAGGGATATGAACATACAGAATCAACAAATAAAACGGGAAGCGAATTTGTGTTACCACCAGGAGAGTATACATTAACATTAACAACATGTTATGAGGATGAGTTATCTGACGAATCAAAGCATAAACTTGTTGCAACAGAAAATATCAAAGTAAAAGCAAAGAATAATAGAGAACGTATACATGAAGTAAAGAGTTTAAAAGAATTTAATTTAGATGTTAACTTGGATAAAAATATATATGAGGTTGATGAAATCATACGCATTTGGTCTAGTATGACTTATTGTGGAGGGGAGAAGAGTTTTATATTCCCTTATATTAGTTACTATCCTCTACAAATATACATTTATGATGATAAACATGAAAAACTTGAATTAGATTATTCTATTTACTTTAATTTAGATGAAGGTAGAGCGCTTACGAATACTAAACCATTGTACTATGCGCCTTTTACTAGGTTAACATTGCCTTCTGGTAAATATACTGCGGAGTTCTTATTTTATTATCCTAATGAAGATGGCACAATTATTACGGATGTTATTGAGAAAGATTTTGAAGTTGTGCCTAAATCTATTAGTTGATAATTTGTAGTAAATAGATTTAACAGCCAATTTAACCAGCAAATAAATTCTTCGTCATTCAATCTGGAATAATACTACTATCACTTTTTATTACACCATCATCATTCTTAAACGAACGTTCATAATACTGTAAGCGGTCCAAAACATGGCGTAGTGAAAAAACAGCCCCATGATTGTATGATTAATGATAACAGTGCCTGCCCCCCCGTTATCTCTGCTTTAAAAAATAGAAAATATCCTTATTATCAATCTACCTACAGAATTTCGTTATTTATTATGTTGTAATTCATGAAGAAGATACTAAGATTATGGAAATTAGACGTTTTCTTTACAATAAGCAAAATCGTGATTCAAAACTATAAAATAACGCAAGAAGGACCATCCTGTCATCTCTTCCAGGATGGTTTTGCTTGTGTTCCTAATTCCTTAACAGTAAGAGACCTATTTAATTATATCCTAACGATTATTTACCGGTCCACTTATTATATTATTTCTCTAAGCACAATGGAATCTATCTGTCAATCCTATTTTCTCATTGTTAACAATTTGTTAACAGTGCCTGACCCCTTTTATTTTCGTCTCTTTTATTTTCGTCTTTGGCTTGAGAAGACAAATTTCCAATTGTTCTCCTCTCTGCCTCATATGAGGTTAATGCACCAATCATTCTTGGAACCATTTCCCATGATGAAAAACTAATATTTAAGAAAAATTTTCGCCTTCTTCTTTGGTGCATTCTACAATCACTGGAATAATCGCAAAAACTGAAATCTACCCCGAAATCATGCAAATACAAGGATTCCAACCACAATTGATGTGATTGGCTCTCTTCTTACTTTTTTAATTGAATACAACTTTTAATTCGATGGTTAAAATAGATTCTCAATAGAATCGATTGTTCACCGAATTAAAGCCTAAAAATGCATAATTGTACATAATTATGCATTTTAAAATTCTTATACACACTTTTACTACAATCTGAGAGCAGTCCTGTGACGACACTTCTCTCAACATCAATTACTTTACTTTCATTAGTTCTCTATAAATTTCATATAATTCGTCATTTTCCTTTAGAACTGCAAGTTTTTCGTCAAAATCTTCTAAAAGTGATATATATTCCTTTTTGTTATCAGTTCGTGTTTTCTCACCATTGATAAATTCATAAGCTCTCTCTTTTAAATTTTCTTTTGTTTCTTCCTTTTTCGTAGAAGCTTCTTTTGTTTTCTCATTTACGGTACTCTTACTATAATCAAACTCTTCTTTTGGTGTTTTATCTTTCAAGTACCGTTCTTTATAAAAATGGTCGACACACAACCACCCTATAGATTCTGTAATTGCTGCAGCTGTAATTGCATTACTTGCATTACCAATTCCAGGCACCCAACCCCATGCCGCCTGAGCAACGCCTCTACCTACAAAATTCCCAATAAAGCCGCCCAATAACCCCTTTGCTATACTTTTCGTAATTTCCTGCTCGAACACCTTTCCCAATGAAACAATCATAGTAATTTGTATTGGAGTAATAACCGCATTATCTGCTAAAGGAATCTGTGCCAAGCCTGCTCCAACACCTGCTGCTGAAACACTTGCTGAATGAATAATTACATGACATGTTTTTTGTTCTGCTGCCGATAATGTATATTTTGACTTAGTTATTTTCTTATTTCTCATACGTCTATCTCCTATTTTTTCTTTTCGCAAATTATCCCTAAATCATTAATCAACTTATACAGTCTGCCCATATTGATATTTTTGTTACTATATTCATCTGGCCATCCTATTGAAAGTACTTCACCGCGTTTTCCTGATGATATGTAACCAACATTTCCATAGCTATGTAATAGCTTTATCTCATTTCTATAGATTAGTAAAAGTCCTTCACTTGTCAGAGCAAGATCACAATCTTTCTTAGTTTTATCATCAATAATTCCCAGTGTTCTTTCTTTCAGACCTCCAGCATCTAATTTAGTATTTTCAAAATATAAATCAAATTCATTGTTTCCAGGAATCAAAATATTTGCATCACTTGTAATTCCTTGCATTAATTCTGAAGCTGCTAGCTTAACCAAGTTCTTCATTTCTGTAATACGATATTTACGATCACTTTCATTAACTCCATCTAATCCAAAAATCTCATAACTTAAATACGCCTTTACCTCTTTTGTCCGTTTTTCATCAGAACTCCTACTACCACTTAATGAAATATCATACTTTTGACAAAATTCTGCAAGATTATATTCAGCTTTTTCCACACTTTCCATCGAAGTCATATTATCTATCGAATTCATAATAGTTTCTTTTAGATCTGATAACAATGTTCCCATCAATTCTTTAAAGCTGATCTCTCTCTGTAAAGTAATATAATCTTCAAAAGTAAAACTATTTAAATTCATACTATCTTGTATTCTCTTCAATATTGGACGTTTATGAACAATATTTGCTCTAACCGATATTGTATAAACATCATGGTTCTCTGACTTCTTCCAGAGTTCAAAATCATCACACGCATCCATAACTTCATTCAATATATCTATGTACTTAAACCTAAATCCGACTGATGCTAGTTCATGAATGAATTCGTCACTTTTTGCAGAATCCATCAACACTTTTTTGAAATCGTCTTCTCTCCTCATGATTGCTTCCTCAGTATATGAATAATAATCATCATGTGAAGAATATCCATACGGTGCAGGCATCACAGCATTAAATTTGATTGTAAATTTTCGTGATAATTCATTGATAGCTGAACGATAATCCATCTGCAACAAAATTTTCTGCTCAATCAGATATTCTAATTGCAGTTTTGAGTCTTCTTCGATTCTTTCTGGCATAGGGAACAAATAATCTGAATTATTTTCCCCAACTCTCAATTGCAATGTCTTGTAATCGAACTTCGATGTCTTACTACTTCCATTCAAGTACTGGCTAACATAAATTCTGCTTAATAGTTTTGCATTAGTTATTGTATTGTATTCTTCGTTTACTAACTGCTTGAGCAAATCTGCCGCAGCATCAGTATTTCCAATTTTCAAATATGCGATTGTGCATAATTCTTTAACGTCAAGTGAGTTACCCGACATATCTACCGCAATACGAATCAATTCATCAATCTTTGGCTTATTGTCTGGATTTTCTTCTAGTAATAATAAATCAATGTATTCTAGTGCAAACGCTGACGTCATTTGGTCTTCTCTTAGAATATTAAACTTATTAAGGTTCGCATATTTTTGAAAATGCATTTTAGCTTTACGTCTATATACATCTCTTTCCCATGCTTCTAATGGTAAATCCTCATTCTCCGCAATATAGCAAGCTGTATGTCCAAAGAAATACCAAAATGGAGGGAATGCCTCAAATTTATTTTGAATTGCCTCTAATCTTACATACTTTCTCAATTCATCCTGATCCATTAGTATTTCATTATATTGTTTGATTTGTTTTTCTGTTAATCTTAATCGGTCGTCAAAGTTATACTCTTCTGCAAGTTCCCATGCTGTTGTAAATAGTTCTCTTCTAAGTGCATTAAATTGTTCTATAGCCGTTATTCTTAGTTCTAATGCCTCCTTTTCCTTCTCATTCAACGCATTCTTCTTTTCTTTCCGATAATTCATATATCCTATTCCAACCTGACTAGCCAAAGAGTAAGCAATCGCAACTGGACCACCTGCAACAATTACATTCAGATTTGGAATCGCTGACCATATTGCGTTTTTCATCCTTTGTTGGTACTTTTTTTCTATCTCTGTCTTTCTGATTTCCTGGATTCTAAAAAAAGTAATTGTATTAAGTAGTTCTACCAGGATATTTTTCAATGCATCTGCTTTGGGCATTTTTTCCAAATTCAAATTATTAAGGATTGCATCATATTCCTGTTCCAATATATATACATCATTATAGTCAATGATTTGGGACACAGAAACCGTACACATATTCAAAGCATACACTGCCCTTAATATACTCTGGTCCATATCTTCTATCCCGTTTTGAGTCATTACGTTATCCATCCTTCTTCCTCCACTCTAAATGTCTATCTCTATAATTATTGGTAAATGGTCTGATACTTCTTTTCGATATGTGTCATATTTTGAATTCTCGTCCTTAATATGCTGTTCAACCGCATTTATTGCACGAGCACTTCCCTGTATGATTTGTCCGCCAACTCTTTCATCATATGAAAAGTGATCATAATTACTTGCAAATCCATCCTCATTACTTTTCAGTGTCGTTAATTCATCCTGAACTGTATAAATAGTGGAATAAGAATTTTCATTTGCTATGGTCATTCTCCCTTTACTATCGAAGCATGCCACTGACGGTACAAATGCTTTCTTAGCTGCACTTGTTTTCAGATTTAAATTGTAATCTCCCAAAATAATGGTATACGGAGATGTACAGTTTATATCCTTATAGTATTCACTAATCCTTGGATAAATCTGTCCAGCTAATATTTGAAATTCATGATTTCTCATTGCAATTGCTCCAAAATCCAAATCAACATCCAAATTATCTGCACTTGGCTTTCCATACACAATATGAGTTGTTATCAACCTTATTTCAGTTGGTCTTCCTTTTACTACAAATCTTCCATAACATGGATCTCTCATCAACCGAATCAGTCCTGAATCATTGTCTGTTCTATAATTCCTCCATATTCTCGGAAATACTTTATTCCCTTTTTCATCAATAGGTAACTCAAACTTAGTTGTATTCCACAAAAAGGCATAACCCTCACCTCTAGAATCTCCACCTAAAAAAGGATAATTTTTCGCACTTGTCTCTGGATCTCTCCAACAAATATCCCATTCTCTTCCCAATCGACTTTTTAATGAATAATCATATGCTTTAGCTTGTCCTGAAACGCTTTTAGAATTAACGCCAGTTAATATTTTCCCTTCACTTAGTACTTCCTGCATTGCAACAATATCTAAATCATTATCCCGTATAATAGATACAATACGATCCAAATCACGTCCTGTAGCCAATGAAAGATTTTTCACATTAAAAGACCCTACTTTAAATGGCATTATCGCTCCTCCAATACTTCAATTTTAGTTCCCTGACTCTTAATCCACATATTAATACCATTCCCAAACACTTCTGCCGATACGATAAAAAACCATCTTCTTCATTAAGAACTTTTGCTGTTGGTAAACGGTCTAAAATTGCATCAATATCGTCGCCAGTGTATCTAAATTTAACTTTTTCTAACTTACCACCATACATAAACTGAATTCTACCTTTTCTAAACGATACCCTTTGTTATACCTGTCATAAACAACCGAGTTTACGTAACCAACTCATTCACTGTCTAAATCCAAATAATTTCGAATGTCATCAATATCTCTTTGAATGCTCCTCTCATTCACACCATAATTAACTGATTCCTCGGATTTCTTCACCATATATCCGTTCATCAGCTTGGTAATTTCGCACCTCACTCTTTCAAGGATAACATATGTCCTTAAATTCGTCCATTGATCATGGGTAAGGATACCTGTATATTTATATAGAATGCCAAAGCTTCTTAATGTTTCAAGATCCTTTTTTTTTCAGAACTACAATACAGTACATTTTGAGATGTACTGAAATTTCTAATGTAGGTTAGTTTTCCATCGGCCTTTATTGGTGTTACATCTGTACAGATTTCATCAGCCGTTAAGAGAGCATTTTCAATACGCTCACAGACTTTTTCGCATTTTTCACTAAACGTGTTGCAAGCATTGTAAATACAGCCTGTTGATATTTTAAGACTGTCTCCTGACAGAGAATTGATGAACGTACAGATTCTATCATTTGCAACGACACCCTCGCTATACAGGAAAGCCGCAATGGCTTTGATATTTTCACCATAGCAAACGTCGCCCTTGAGTTCATTTGGAATATGAAACTTTACGTTATTATCCGCATATATCCTATATTCTGTGGCAATCGTCTGTACCTCAAGATCAAGTTTATATCTTGTGACATATGCTCTTCCTGGCGCATAGGTACCAATTTCTTTCATGCGGTGTTGAGAAACCCCTTTTTTAATCTTATCCTAAGAATTACTTTCAATACCGTTGAAAAGCAATTATCCACATCAGATGTAAAAAAGCAAATATACAAAGTTTTTTATACACAAATATAACTTTATTGGGTGAGAACACTGAAAAAAATTTCGTCACATTTTTTTAGGGTGTCTGAACTGTTACGATCTGTTCTTAGATAAAATAATATATCTCCTCTTTAACATTGTCTAAACATGGTATAATATGGTATATTTTACCTAGAATGATAATTCGATATGAAAAAACTACATAGTACTCATTTCGGACTATCAAATAAAAATAAATCTATTGACAAACTATCAATTGATAGTTACAATCATATTATAAAGGAGTGTCATTGATGAATCCTAATGTATTCGTTTCTAGCGAAGATGAAGTAATTTTTTTCTTAAATGAACTTAAGAGTGTTTTATTGTCCGAAAATTTTAATTTAGATGTTGATTTAGATATACTACTCAAAAAGAAATGTGAAGCAGCAACTGATCCTTGCACTACTGGAAACACGATGCTGGCTTTAGAGTATGACAGAGAAGATATAAAAATTGAATTGTTAAACTTGACCGCAACGGACTATTATGAAACTATTATTGATGATAAAGACAGTTCATTACCTCTCTTTTATGCATTTTCAAAAAAGGTAAAAACTAAAGATGTATATATAAAAGTTAAAATAAGAGATAAGAAAAACAACAAAGTATTCTGTGTTTCATTTCACTTTCCAAGATATCCATTACATACAAATCCATATTCATTATAAATTTGTATATTAAGTAGAAAGGGGTGTTTGTATGACACTAGATAGTGAAAATATATTAGGTAAAGAGGAATATGACTGCCCGTTTTGCGACAATGTTCATACCGTACACGTTTGTAAAAGGTTAACCGAAGCACTCGTAAAAGACAACGTAGTTGAATATGAAGAAGTATATTATTTGTGTAAGCTACAGAATGAGGAGTTTGTACCTGCGAAAGTTGCTGATGATAATTTATTAAAAGCAAGAGATTCGTATAGAATTAAACATGATTTACTTACATCAGACCAAATAAAAGAAATCCGACAGCATTATGATATTAGTCAAAAAGAGTTATCAAACATCTTAGGATGGGGTGATATTACAATTCAAAGATATGAAAAAAAGACGATACAAGATGAAACCTATGACAATATTTTGCGAATGTTTTTATCTAATCCTACATTTGTACTTGGATCACTTGATAAACATAAGTTTAATTTTGATGAATTTAGATATAATGTAATTAGAGAAAATATTAAAAAGAATATTAAAGAACAAGGGAATGTCTATTTAAAGAAACAAGAAATAATGAATTCTTATATTGATTTTGAAGAAGAAACTGATTTAAATGGTTATAAAGTATTAGACATTACAAAAGTTTCTAATGTGATGGCTTATTTTGCTCATTATGTAAACAGATTATATAAAGTTAAATTGATGAAATTGTTATGGTACAGTGATAGTATCTATTTCAAGCGTTTTGGAAAATCAATGACGGGTTTAGTCTATCAACATCGCCCCCTTGGTGCAGTACCAATCGGATATAATGAAATAATTTGTATGCCTACTATAAAAATAGTCGAGGAACTTATTTGTGACGATATCGCTTATAAGATACTCCCTTCAGGAGACATAAGCCTCTCTTCTTTTGAATTAAACGAACTCAAAGTATTAGAAGAAGTTGCCACAAGATTTAAAGACATTAAGGGAGCAGAATTGAGTGAATATATGCATAAAGAAATAGCTTATTTAAAAACTAAGAATAATCAAATTATTCCCTACAGTTTAGCAAAGGAACTATTCGATTTTTAACTATTTATACAAGACTCAATAGATTTTCATTGGTACATTAGCAAATCCATCATCACATCCAAGATAGCTTTGCTAATGTACTTTGGTGAGACAACACTACCGCACCTGGGTGAAGGTCTCGATTCTCTCGGCAAGTTAACAGTGCCTGACCCCTTCATCTTTACTCTGCTCCATCCATTTTAAGGACTGCTTTCACTGTTTTTAGAATAATCTTTATATCCGTTTTGAAACTCTTCTGATTAATATATTGAATATCAAGTTCTACCCATTCATCAAAACCAACGTTGCTTCTGCCACTACACTGCCAGAAACATGTAAGTCCTCCTTTGACCATAAGCTGTTGTTTATGATATGCGTTGTATCGTAAAATTTTCACCTTGGCGAGTACCATAACATCGTAAAATAAACCTCATGATTCGTCCCCCTAGTCTTCATATAATCTCTCGGAATCTCTAAGCCAGTTAATACAAGGCTTTTACCTTCTTAGTTACAACTATATACTGTTTCCATTAACAGTGCCTGACCCCTTTTTTGCATTAGTTACAAGAATATGAATATTTTGACATATATTATCATCACTTTAGACATTGACATATCTTAGATACTACGTTAGTGTTAATGAGATAAATTCACCAAAAACAATCAAGTATGGAGGTATTCATAAATTGAAAAATTTATTTAACAAACTACGAACGATAAAATACAAACTAATTGCAATGCTAATCGCCATTAGCCTAATCCCTGTGCTAATAACTGGAATTAGTTCCTATCTTATATCATTTGATATTCTAACTAAGAAGTTAGAAACTACTAGCACCCAAACTACAAAAGAAATTACCCGAGGTATCAACAATTATTTTACAGGTATGTCCAATCTATTAGAAGTCCTTGCTAACGATACCAATATGATCGAAGCGGATAACAGCGATAATCTAAGCTTTGGAAAGGGCTTAATCACAAATATTAAGGCCACGGATCCTAATATATTAAATATTTATATTGGAACCGAACGGGGACTATTTTATACCGATCCTTTTACGCAAATTCCGAGTGATTTTAATCACAAAACAAGAGACTGGTATCAAAAAGCTGTACAAGCCCCTGGCACCATTATTATCTCCGATCCCTATACGGATACAGCCTCTGGAAATCTAGTTGTTTCACTTACCCTTGCAACGCAAAAGGCCGGTAAAGTTACAGGAGTTGTAGGTATGGATGTAGATCTAAGTGAATTTTCTACTTCCTTATCGGATATTACGATTGGCGACGATGGTTACATATACATAGCAGATCAGAATGGACAAGTGATTTCCCATCCGGATACTACGCTCATTGCTTCTAACATTATTACCACGCTACCTTATTGGACTGAAATGAAAGATCAATCTAGCGGTTTTTATAACTATACATATGAAGGTCAAGATAAATATGCAATCTATAATACAAGCGAAGCGACTGGTTGGAAAGTGATTGCAGGGCTAAATCACTCAGAACTCACAAAGGATACAAATCCAGTTCGCAATACCTTAATACTTGTATGCTTAATTACCTTCTTAACAGCTATCTTTGTTGCTATATTATTTAGCACACCAATCGCCAAGAATATCCAGCACCTATTAACTTCGTTTGATCAATTGTCCCACGGAGATTTAACCACTAGAGTTATGATTCGTTCCAAGGATGAGTTTCATCTATTAGGTAGCCATTTTAATGATATGGCAATAAATATCTCCGGACTTATACATAATGTTAGCGATGTTTCAACGTCAGTACTTGATTCTTCCGTAACACTATCCAGTATGGCAGAGGAAACGAATGCTTCCATTAATGAGGTTACACGAGCAATTAATGAAGTAGCAAAAGGTGCAACAGAACAAGCACAGTATGCTACGGCAAGTGCATCGAATATCTCTGACCTATCAGATAAGCTTAACAACATCGACGAGTCTACTAACATTATAGATGAGCTATCAAATAACGCAAACAAACTAACGCTTCAAGGTCTAAGCCGTGTTGAAACTTTAATACAAAATTCGAACAGCACCATGAAGTCTACGGCTAATGTCTCTGCATTGGTGTTGGAAACTAGTGAAAGTATGAAGCAAATTGACAACATTTCCAATACGATTGACAATATCACAGCACAAACAAATTTGTTATCGTTAAATGCATCCATTGAAGCTGCAAGAGCTGGTGAAAGTGGCAAAGGCTTTGCTGTCGTTGCCAATGAAATTAGAGCTTTGGCGGAACAATCCAAAAAATCCACCGTCCAAATTAAAAAAATAATCGAAGACATCAATCATAAAACTACACGCTCGGTAGAAGCCATGGAAATCACAAACCATAATGTTAAAGAGCAAGTTCAACTTGTAAATCAGACCCAAAACTTATTCGATGAAATCATGGAAGCAATTCGTGTATTATCTGCAAAAGTTTCTGAGATTAAGTATAGCACCGAAGAAATCTCTGATTATAAAGAAAACGTAGTGAATCAGATCGAGAACATATCCGCCGTGTCAGAAGAATCTGCTTCAGCAACCGAAGAAGTAACTGCTTCTTCCGAACAAATCTCAGCTACAATGGACGAAATCACACAACACGCACTTGATTTGCATCGTTTGTCTGAAGAACTCCAAGAAAGAATCAACAGTTTTACTTTCTAACAATGACTTAATATTCGATAAGTTTCCTTACAATACAGAAAGAACGAACAGTTCCCACTCGTTCTTTCTGTATTCAAACTATACTTTTGTTCACAATTTGTTCATGGTGCCTGACCCCTTTTATTC
>OJJJ01000705.1_pt1 | contig 13222 bp, 11 predicted proteins | sample 1596311 | NCBI WGS metagenome assembly OJJJ01 (sample SAMEA4350140, study PRJEB24818) | metagenome | biome: human; feature: gut; material: faeces | place: Denmark | collected 2013-09 | reverse complement strand
ATCTGCAACCATGAAAGCAGAGTAGAATCCAAGACTGAAATGACCGATAATCTGATCTTCATTTGTTTTATCTTTATATTTTTCTAAAAATGCTTCAGCTCCAGAAAAAGCGATCTGGCAAATATATTCATCGACTTCTTCAGCTGTCATACCAAGACCGTTATCGATGAACTTAATGGATTTATTTTCAGGGCTTACAACTACATCGATGCGATATTTTTCGTCATCAGCAGGAGTAAATTCTCCCATCATATCTAGTTTTTTTAATTTTGTAACGGCATCACAACCATTGGATACTAATTCACGAATAAAAATATCATGGTCGGAATAGAGCCATTTTTTAATAATTGGAAAAATATTTTCGCTATGAATAGATAAACTACCTTGTTTACTTGCCATAATAAAACACTCCTTTATTTTTGCTAAATGAAATATTTAAAATTTTATATCATTATCTTTTGTCTTATACAAAATCGTTACACGCTATTTTTACTTTCGATATCATAGGATATAAGAAAGACAAATGTCCACAATAAGAAGGAATCGATTTGCTTCTTAAAATCCTCATAGTGTTTATTGTAATACCTTTAAATTTGTATGTCAAGAAAAAATTAGCACTCATTAAAAGTGAGTGCTAATAAGTTGTGATAATTTCTATAGAAAAAAGTGCAGAGAAGTATCAAAGAGTACGAAATTATGTTTTTTTATTTTAATCAACTAGCATAACCCATTTTTAAATATTAGTTCTGAACAATAATAACAGTTTATTTTGTATATTTTTGAATATAGACAGATTTTATTACTCATGATATTATAAATTTGATATATATAACAATACGACTATTTAATTTCGGAAAGAATGTGATATTGTGAATAAATTAAATCTAATGTTTCGTTTAATTATAACACTTGTTTTAATCACTACTCCAGTAAACACTTCCAAATTTTCAATAAATTTAAATCTAAAACCAACTAAATTTAAAGTAGCACAAGAATTTGATTTTGATAATAATGATATAACCTATGTGAAAGTTGGAAAAAATAAAATAAAAATTACAAACTATTTATATCAATGGTATTCTCCTGTGTGGTCTGATAAAATTACAAATTGGAAGCAATATGAATATATTTTAAAATATAATAAACAAATATATTTTTCTCCTAATATGAAAACAACACCCAAAACTTTAAATATTTTAAATACCCAAAATAAAAAAGGGATTTTTTTAAAAAAAGGGGATATTATTAAGATTAAATTTAATGGAGCTGTTTCAACTAATAAATTTGAATTGGGCTATATCTATGGAAATACAATTAGTAAATCATATTCTACACAAAATGGTACATTAGCAATAAATATACCTAAATCTGATAATTATTATTTTTATTTATTAAATCTCACTTTTGATTCAATAACAGTAAATAAAAAGGAAATACAATTTCAAATAAAGGAGGTTAATACAGAATGAATAAATTCAAATATTTAAAAAGGGGTTTAGTAATTCCGCTTATAATTTTTTGTCTTTCTCTTTCCAGTATAATAACAGTACAAGCAAAAAGTTTCAATGAATGGATATATACTATTTATGATGAAAATGGGAATATTATTGAATCAGGAAAAACAATATCAAATGATGACGAGAGACAAAGTTGGGGAAGTCAAACATTAAAACCTAATCAAATGGTAGTTTTTCAATTTTCAGATTCTTCAGACGGAATGTTGGATCCAGATGATGTAGTTACCATTAGTTATACCCTAGATCGAGTAGCAAAACACATGGTTAGAATATCACATCTAAGTACATACACAGACTATGATTTTACTCTTAGAAGTAATACATTTACTTATAAAGCTGAAGCTCCATTTCGAACGGGTTATGCTTTTGCTTTAAAAAATAAATCACTTGATTCAATTAAATTAGAGTATTTTTCTGTAATTTTGGAAAATTAATTTTAACAAAAACGAATCACAAAAGTAGAATAATAAATAAAAATAATACAATCAAGTTTTATACAAAAAAAGGGGATGCGCACTAATTTTTAGTGTGGCAGCCCCTTTTGGCTGTTATTTTGAATGAACGTGAGAAGTTCGAAGAGTGTACTTTTTAGTGTTTATGAAAAGACAGTGGAATGAAACGATAATAGAAGAAAGAAAACAATGGGAACGAGTAAGGAAGGTAGCATATTTAAAGTTTTACAGTCACGAATTTCTAAAATACCAAGACCAGAACTAGCGATTAAAAATCCACCTACAATGGAAATTTCCGTGAGCAATTCTTGTGTTAAAAAAGGAGACAAAGCTTCAGCAAATAGATAAATACTACCTTGCCACAAAAATAATACAATGGCGGATAATCCAATACCTAAGCCATACGTAGAGGAAAGAACCATAGAAGTGACAAAATCAAGAGTGGCATTGGTAAAGAGATAGGAGTTATCTCCATAAATGGCACTTTGAATCGGCCCTAGAATGGACAAAGTACCGATGCAAAAAAGTAGGATGGCAGTCGATAACCCTTTTGCTAAATTGCCCTTGGAAAAACGGTTTGTTACGTTATGAAATCGTTCTTCTAAATCAAGAGCAGTACCAAGTAAATTTCCAATGGCAAGGCTTGCAATAAAAAGAACAGGATATTTACTATTTGGCATATTTTGTACAATCGAATAAACACCAAGCCCTGTTGCAGCAAGTCCCATAGAAGTAAAAAGTGCAGAGTGAATTTTCGGATTCAGCCCTTTTTTTATAAGACTCCCCAGCAATGTTCCAGTTACAATTGTAGAAACATTTACAATAGTTCCTAACATAAAAGATTCCCCTTTCTATTTTTTATAAAAATAGCTGATAAAAAAATGAAATGATGTACAAGAGTACAGTTAAAAGATATTATAACGCTTTTTATAGGGAAACGGAATTATTTTTTGTGATTCAAAAAGCCGTTTCTTGTGATTTAACTTGGTATCCGCTATAATAAAAAAATAGGATAAAGAAAGATATTTTGAGATGGAAAGAGAGTAATCAAATGGAAACAATACAATTATATAAACAAGATGCATATAATAAAACATTTAAAGCGACAGTGCTTCAATGTGAAAAAGAAAAAGATTATTATCAAATCACACTGGATCAGACTGCATTTTTCCCAGAAGGGGGAGGACAGTATGGAGATCGAGGGTTTTTAGATAATGTTATAGTTTTCGATACCCAGATAAAAGAAGGTGTGGTTTATCATAAAACAAAAGAGCCGATAGAAGAAGGACGAGAAGTCATTGGAAAGATTGACTGGGAACGTCGTTATTGTTTTATGCAAAATCATTCTGCGGAGCATATGATGTCTGGATTTGTCCATCGACACTATGGTTATCAAAACGTAGGATTCCATTTAGGGGAAGAAGAAATGACATTGGATTTTGATGGGATTTTAACGATGGAGCAATTGCTCACATTGGAGAAAGAAGTCAATGAAGCTATTTGGGAAAATAAAGAAGTGATTGTTTCGTATCCCACAAAGGAAGAGTTAGAAACCATCGATTATCGAAGTAAAAAGGAAATCGAAGGGGATATGCGAATTGTGACCATTGATGGGGTGGATTGTTGTGCTTGTTGTGCTCCTCATGTTCAAAAAACAGGAGAAATTGGTTTTGCAAAAGTCATTTCTGTTCAAAAAAATAAAACAGGAGTTCGAGTGACCATGATAGCAGGACGATGGGCGTTACAAGACTATGGAAAAAAACAAGAAGAAGTCCATGAAATATCCAAAATGCTTTCTGCAAAAGTAGGAGAAGTGGCAAAAACAGTAGCTAAATTAAAAGAAGAAAAAGAAAAATTAGAATATGAACTTGTTGCTTTACGCCTTCAAATGATTCAACAAAAAGCAGAAAAAACTCCGATTGTAGACGGCATTGCTTGTATGGAAACAGAAGGATTATCAGGAAAAGAAGTGAGAGAAGTTTGCAATTGCTTGATGGAAAAGGCAGAGATTGGAGTTGTGTTGAATCGAAAAGAGAAAGATGAGGAAGAATTTCAATATAGTATTGGAAGCAAGGAACAAGACGTTCGTCAAATTTCTATTTTATTAAAAGAACAGTTAAATGGAAGAGGAGGTGGACAACCAAAGATGATTCAAGGAACAGCTGTTGGAACGAAAGCGCAAGTAGAAAAAGTATTAATGGATTGGAGAGAACAAAGAGATGAGTGAGAAGAAGCTATCCGTTGTTGTATCCGTTTATAATGAAGAGGAAGTGTTATTTCACTTTAAACAGCGAATGGAGGCCGTTTTAGAACAATTGAAAGAAAAAAATCATTGGAAATATGAAATTTTGTTTGTCAATGACGGAAGTAAAGACGAGAGTCCAGAAATTTTAAACCAATTTGCCAAGAGCCATTCATGGATAAAAGTCGTGCATTTTTCAAGGAACTTTGGACATGAGTCAGCGATGATTGCGGGAATTGACCGAGCAGAAGGAGATTTTATTATTTGCATGGATGCGGATTTACAAAATCCACCAGAAGAAATTCATCGGATGATTCAACAATATGAATTAGGATACGACGTTGTGCTGATGGCAAGAAAAGAAAATAAAGATGCGGGGATTTGTAAAAATATCGCCTCAAAAATGTTCTATGGCGTTCTTAACGCAGTCTCCTCTGTGAAATTTGAACAGAGTGTTTCAGACTTTTTTGGAATTTCAAAAGGAGTCGCACAGATTTTGAGAAATAAGTATCGAGAAGTCAATCGATATTTAAGAGGATATATTCAAAACGTAGGATTTCAAAGGGTGATTTTAGAATACAAAGCAGAAGATCGAGTTGGTGGTCATAGTAAATATTCTTTTAAAAAGTTATTTAATGCAGCCCTTGATGCGCTTACTTGTTTTTCAAAAACCCCTTTGCGAGCAGGACTTTATGTTGGAATCATCTCTGGAATTTTAAGTTTCTTTTTAATTGTCTATTATGGCGTCTCTTATTGGATGCATGGAGAAGGAAATGGCATGATTCTTCTATGCTTTTTCTTATTTTTATTTTTCACTGTGCTATTTCTTGTCCTTGGAATTATGGGAGAATATATTGGCGTGTTGTTAGAAGAGGTAAAGGATCGACCGATTTACCTTATAAAGGATGAGAGAAATATAGAGAACGAAGAAGAAAATAGGAGAGAGGAAGCCTAGTATCAATCGTTTGAAAAAGCACCTAAGTGGTAGAGTTCATAAACTTTATCATTAGGTGCTTTTTATGGAATAAGGGGAATCCTATATAAAATTTCAATTATAACTTTCGATAAAATTTTTGTTCCAATAGTTTTTGAGCATTTTTAAGAGACTCCGTTGGAGAAATAGCGCCACTGTAGGTTGTTTTAATTGCCATCCCTAAAATGCCAAGGAAATTTCTTTCATCAAATGGTTCAGGAATCTCATCGGGTTGTCTTTTACCACTAGCACAGGAAAAACTTTCTTTTGCTAAGGTGAGCCATGGAAACGTGTTAATAACTTCATAATTATCATAGGTCTTTTTGCAAGAAGAAACACCGCCTAATAAAGCACCAGCAGAAGAGATAGGCTCACTACAAAGCCACTGAATAAATTGAAGGGCTTCCTTAGGTTGCTTTGAGTAACGAGAAATTCCAAGAGAACCTCCTCCAAGGACTGGGTTTTTACCAGGGATAAATGCATAACCAGTTTTTCCAATCACTTGAGAATTAGGAGTTAATAGGTTCGAAGCAAAGTTACTATATAAAATCGCCATAGCGGTATCTCCTTCTGCAAACTCCGTTGCTGTTTTTGACCACCAGTTGGAATAGTTTGGATTTGTAAATGGTTTTAAATCGACGAGAAGTTGTAAAGCCTTAATTGCATGCTCAGAATCCAGATGGATATTACGATCGGCTTCGTCATATAAGTTTGGTTGCATGCTAAAGAAGCGTGCAAGAAACTCTGAACTAGCAACACCAGCAGATCCTAATGTTAAAGTAGCACCATATTCGACTGGGGAATGTGGGTTATACTTTTTCGTGAAAAATTGGGCGATTTGATTAAATTCTTCAAAGGTAGATGGTGGTTTTAGTTCTGTTTTATATGTCTCAAAATACATACGACGATAGATTGTATTTTCAAATAAATCTTTTCGATAATATAAAATTTGGGCACTTGGTGAAAATGGTAGTGCATATAGTTGGTTATGAACCGTCGTATATTTATGCTCAGTTCCTTCTAAAAAAGAAGGAAGGACTTCTAAAATGTTAGAATCCAATGATTCAAGAGGTAAAAGTAAATGTTCAGCAAACCAAGAGAGCCAAGTAAAATCAAGACGGATCACATCAAAGATAGATAGGTTGCCAATCGTATCAAAATTGCTATACATTTCTTCATACGAAGAGATGGTAATATTAATTGGGATTCCTGTTTTTTTCGTGTAAAGTCTTGAAAGGTTTTTAATAATTTTTGTTTCAGGGCTATCTAATAATAATAAATTTAATGGTTTTGCATCGGGAACAAAATCGTGTTCAGGAAGCCAACGACGAAAGCCATCATTTTCAAGAATCCATGTTTTATGAGAGTCTTTTTTCTTATCTTTTACTTGTTTAATAAGCCGTTCGGCCGATAATTTACCTAGTTGGGGATAGTTTAATTCATATTTTGTAAAACGACTTCCCGGTAATGTAAACATAGAAGAAAGTGTATAAATTTCTAAAGAAGTTTTTGGATCAAAAAATGTTTCTAAAATGCTTTTAATTTCTTCTGCAAAATCAAAGTTGGATGTCACAATAGCATCGGGCATTTCGTCATCAAGGAGACGAAAAATATTTTGTTTCTTATGGTAATGATCCGTTTGAATGTGAAATAAATTACAAGAGGTATCAAATCCTTTCATAAATCCAGAATAAAATTCCGCTTCATGAGGAAGAGATAAACGTCCTGTTAATAAAGAGATGGAACGATAGCTTTTTTTATTTACTTTTTGTGCCATTTCAAATCCAGCCTTAAAAAAATCAAATCCAATAAAAGGAGCTGGAAAAGATGGTTTTCGTTCGACAAATAAAATGTGATCCATTAGATTATTATTTTCATCTAAATAAGGATTTTCTGCATTGGAAACACATTTTGTGATAGTGGCGATGCCAAGAGCCATAGAAGCACGGACTTTCTGGGCAATTTCTGCCTCGTGGGATTCACTGTTATGTCTCGTAAGATAGAGGATAACAGAATAATTGTGAGATTCTGCGTATTCTTTGAAACTTAAATAAAAATCTAAGTAATGCTTTGAACTGATATTTGGTAAAATAACTGCCAGAGTATCGGTATGTCCCTTTCGCAATAGCTTTGCTTTTTCATTTGGGATATAGCCAAGGCGCTCTGCAGCATCTAGTACTTGTTTAATTTTTTTACTGCTCACGTTCCCTTTATTGTTCAATACATTTGAAACTGTACCTTGGGATACATGAGCTTCTTTTGCAATATCTTTTATCGTAATCATAAAAACTCCAATATATTTATTAAATTTCTAATAACTTATACTCCCTAACATAACCGAAAAAATTGTCATAATAGTATTATACTATATTTTTTAGAAAAAGTAATAAACTTTCAAAAATTGTTATTTTTATCTAAAACAGAAAGAAGGAAATTATGACGTTATAAAAAATATTTGTGAAAAATAACAAAAAAAGTAAAGAAAATATAAAGAAAAATAGAAAAAACGAAGGAAAAAATAGAAAAATTAAAAATTTAAAAATTGACACGTTTTAAAAATAATGATATATTGAAGACGAAAAAAGTAAATTACTGGAAAGAAATGCGACAAAAAGATAGAAAAGTAAAGGAGGATAGTGAAAAAAAGGGGAGAATAAGAGTATTTATATAGAAATTGAAACGATTTAAAATAGGACGGTTTTATCCAAAGTCCAGAGAAATGACGAGGAGGAAGTCAGCAAATATGTGGAAAATAAAGAAAATAAAAAAGAGGATAGCACTATTATTAGCTGGTGTTTTATTACTAACAGGGTGTGGTGGTGGAGCCGCTAAATATGGACCAGTCAATAAAAACGGACAGCAAGGTGTAAGTAAAGATGGAAAACTGCATTTGACTTTTTATTTTCCAGTGCAAGTAGGAGGAGAGACTGCAAAATTAATTGAAAACATTTGTAATGATTTTTCAAAAGAGCATGAAGATATTGTTGTCGATCCAATCTATACAGGAAACTATGATGATACAGTTACGAAGATACAGACAGCGATTCAAGGAGGAACACCACCAGATGTATTTGTAAGTCTAGCAACCCAAAGATTTACAATGGCATCTACAGGAATGGCAATGCCACTGGATGATTTAATTGAAGAAGATGGAGAAGAAGGACAAGCTTATATTAATGATTTCTTAGATGGATTTATGGAAGATTCTTATGTAGATGGAAAAATTTATTCCATTCCATTTCAAAGAAGTACCATGATTGTTTTTTATAATAAAGAGATGTTTCAAGAAGCAGGACTTGATCCAGAACAGCCACCACAAACTTGGGATGAAATGATTGAGGATGCAGTGAAATTAACAAATAAAGAACATTATGGTGTTGGAATCGCTTTAAATTCAGGTTCTGCTCAATGGGGATTTACTGCTTTGGCACTGCAAAATAGTGAGAATGGCGAGAATTTAGCTACAGAAGATGGATTCCATGTTTTATTTGATACACCAGGTAATGTGGAAGCATTGCAAATGATTTTAGATTTACAACAAAAATATAAATGTATGCAACCAGGGATTGTGCAATGGACCGATTTACCAACACAATTTTTAGCAGGACAGGTCGGTATGATTTGGCATACAACAGGGAACTTAGCAAATATTAAAGAAAATGCAGATTTTGAATTTGGAACGGCATTCTTACCAGCAGGAAAAAGACAAGCTGCTGTTACTGGAGGAGGAAATTTCTACATTTCAAATGGGCTTTCAAAAGAGAGACAAAAAGCCGCATGGGAGTTTATTAAATTTGCAACCGATACAAAAAGAGCGGCTCAGTGGAGCTTAGATACAGGGTACGTTCCAACAAGACAATCTTGTTATGATACCGATATGATAAAAGAATATTATAAAGATTTTCCACAGGCAAAAGTGGCTTATGAACAGATTGCTATTTCAGGGTGTGAGCTTACAACCTATGGGGTGTCTGAAATTTGGAGAGTATTAAACGATCATATTCAAGCAGCTGTTACAAACGATATGACACCAGAAGAAGCATTGAAAGAAGCACAAAAACAAGCAGAAGAGATTTTAGAAGAGTATGAGTAATCATTCTATAAAGTTAGAAGAGTATTGTTGGGAAAGGATTGAGAATCTCTATGAAAGTGAGAACGAGAAAACAAAGAGAAAGAAGAAATTTATTAACGGCTTGGGGGCTTGTGGCACCAGCGCTTGTTTTTATGATTTTATTTACTGTAGTGCCTGTGATTCGAAGTATTTGGCTTAGTTTTACGAAGTTCCGATTTGGAATGGAAGCTCCAGAATTTATTGGGCTTCAAAACTATATAAAATTAATGCATTCCACATTGTTTTGGAAAATTTTTGGGAATACCATTTTCTTTGCCATTATTACGGTTCTTCCAAGTATGGCAGTAGGACTTGGTTTGGCGATGCTGGTCAATCGAAAGACAAAAGGGATTGGATTTATAAGAACTGCATATTTTTGCCCTGTTGTTATGCCAATGATTGCCATTGCCAGCATATGGCTCTTTATCTATATGGCCAATAATGGTTTATTCGATCAATTGCTAATCAAACTAGGGTTAGAGCCAATGGATGTATTATCCCATCCAAATACCGTGCTTCCAGCGATGGCTGTCATGTATATTTGGAAAGAAGCAGGATATTTGATGGTATTTTTCTTATCAGGAATTCAAGGAATCTCCGAAGAAGTGATGGAAGCGGCACGTATTGATGGAGCAGGAAGTTTTACCATTTTTAAAAAGATTACACTTCCGCTTCTTGCCCCTACTTTTTTATTTGTATCAACAGTAGCATTTACGAACAGTTTTAAGCTAGTGGATCATGTCGTTGTTATGACGGAAGGTGCACCGAATAATGCCAGTACACTGCTCCTTTATTATATTTATCAACAGGGATTTACAAATTTTAATTATGGAAAATCTTCTACCTTGACTGTTATTATGCTTGTCTTATTAATGGTGATTTCCTTACCAAGATTTTTAAGCCAAGATAAGAAAATTCACTATAATTAAAAGGAGAACGATATGAGAGAGAAAAATTTAAAGGGAAAATTAATTACTATTTTTTCAATTGTTTTAGGATTTTTGTGGTTAGCCCCTCTTATCTGGTTAGTTGGTACGGCACTGAGTGAGCCAAGTATTAAAATGTCTTTTTTGCCAAAGACAGGTTTTACATTGGATAATATCAAATATGTGTGGAATGCGATTCCTTTTGGAAAATATTACTTAAATACAATATTTTTGGTCGTCTGTACATTTGCGGTTCAATTTGTAACTTCTACAATGGCAGCCTATGCTTTAGGGGTTATGAATTTTAAAGGACAAGCCATTGTATTTGCTATTATTTTTATGCAAATTATCATTCCAAATGACGTGTTGATTACACCAAACTTTATGATGATTGCCGATTTAGGATTAAATGACACCAAACTTGGAATTATGTTGCCGTTTTTTGGCAGTGGTCTTGCGATCTTTTTAATTCGACAATATTTTAAAACCATTCCAAAAGCACTAGCAGAGGCAGCAAGGCTTGATGGTGCTACTACATGGCAGACAATTTGGAGAATTTATATGCCTTGTGCAAAACCTGCCTACTTATCTTTTGCCGTTATTTCTGTTAGTTATCATTGGAACAATTATTTATGGCCTTTAATCGTAACGAACTCTCCTGAAAATCGCACATTAACCGTAGGACTTGCTATTTTTGCAAAATCAAAAGAAGCGAATATGCAGTGGGCAAATGTATGTGCAGCTACATTAATTATTATTTTGCCTCTTTTAATCGCATTCTTTGTGGCACAAAAACAATTTATGAGTAGTTTTGTAAGTTCAGGAGTGAAAGAATAAGGAAAGAAAGAGTACATAGATTGTTATAAAAAATATGGAGGTGGTAAAATGGATTTAAAATTTTTGGGATATGGCTCTGCATTTAATCCAAAACTTGGAATTACAAATGCCTATTTTGAACAGGAAAAAGATTTGTATTTGTTAGACTGTGGTGGAAGTGCTTTTGAACAATTAATGAGTCTTTTAGACTTGAAACAATATGATACAATTTACGTATTGTTAACACATTTACACGCGGATCATGTAGGGAGTCTCGGGACTTTGATTTCCTATGAATATTGTGTATGGAAAAAACAAGTAGTTGTTGTCTATCCAGACGAAACGATTATAGATTTATTATCTTTGCTTGGTATTGAAAAAAATTTTTATCAATATCACTCAGCGTTACCAAGTAATTGTACAATAAAAGCAACTCCGATTCTAGTAAAACATGCAGAAGAAATGAATTGTTATGGGTATTTATTAGAAGATCAAACAGAGAAAATTTATTACAGTGGAGATTCTGCTGATGTAGCAGATATAGTAAGAGAACAGTTTTTAAAAGGAGAAATTCAAAGAATTTATCATGACACATCCAGTGTTGAGTCAAACAGTCATTGTTATAGTAAGAAACTGGAGGAGGCATTTCCAAAAGAGTTTCGTAAAAATATTTATTGTATGCACTTAGATTGCCAATGTGAAGAAATGTTAAAAGAGAAGGGATTCTCCGTAGTAGAACCAGAATAAGGAAATAAGGAAATAAAAAAATAAAATAGAAATAAAAAAGTTATTGGAAAGGTGATGTAGAACGAAGAAGATAATATTTGTTTTATGTCACTTTTTTTATAGAAAGAGAGTTTTCACGGAAATAAAAAAGTAAAAAAGAGGAGGTATTCGATGGAAGAATGGTTAACAGAGCATATCGTATTACAATTGGATTTTGTTGGACGAATTTTATTAGCAGGAATTTGTGGTTATGCCATTGGACTAGAGCGACAGACAAAAAGAAAAATGGCAGGGCCAAAAACCCATGTTATTGTAGCACTTACCTCTGCACTTATGATTGTTCTTTCTAAATATGGATTTAATGATGTATTAGGGGATTATATAAAATTAGATCCTTCTCGTGTAGCGGCAGGAATTGTAACAGCCATTGGATTTTTAGGCTCAGGAATGATTTTTTCAAGAAACAATAATGTCATTGGGTTAACTACGTCGGCAGGGATTTGGGCAACGGTTGGTGTTGGAATGGCCATGGGAGCGGGAATGTATTTAATTGGAGTTTTGAGTACCGCTATGATTATTTTTGCAGAAGTATTTCTTGGAAGAAAAAATAATGTGTCAGAAAATGTCGAAGTAGAAAGACAGATTGAGATTACCTATATTGAGGAAGGAAACTCAGAAATCAATGTTTCCTCTATCTTACAATCTGGATTTGATGAAAATGGATTCCAAGTCGAAAAAGTACAAATAAAAAGAGAAGAAAATGGGATTACAAAAATTATTATTTCCGTGTGTTCGGATGAAAAGACAAATCCTTTCTTTTTGACAGAACTGATGGATCGCTATAAAGAAATCATAAAAGTATCCTTATAAACGATGGGGCTGTTCCATTAAGAAAATTTCATACAAAAGATAGGAATGATTCATAGAAAATACTCTATACCTTGTATGACTTAAACTTAGTGCAACAGCTCCATTATTTTATGTTAGAGTTCTATAGTATTCGGTTTATAATTCTTCAAATGCAATCTGCTTTGATTTTAAAAATGCTTTTAAATTATGATCCCATACTTGATCTAATGTTTTATCTAAAGTAAAAACTTTTAAAGAAGTGCCACTCGTACAAGTGAGAGTGCCGTGCTCAAAGTGCAGATTAAAAAACAATCCATTAATATCAGATGTCTGTAGTGGTAAATGGTTTAAATCGATTAATTTTTGAACGTTATAAGGTGCCATCATAAACACGATACGGAAAGACAGAGGAGTCTTTTTTCCTTTCATAAGAGAAAAAAGAAATGCCCGCTGTTCTTGAAAGTAACAGTGGGTACGCCCTTCTAATTTTTCCTGTTCTTCGGTATCGTAAAAATCTGTATTAATTTTCCCGTCAATAACATAAGAAGCGCCTGTTTTTATCGTTGCTTCATTTAAAAGAAAGCGATCAAATGTTTCTTCTAATAAAAGC
>OJJJ01000704.1_pt1 | contig 13225 bp, 13 predicted proteins | sample 1596311 | NCBI WGS metagenome assembly OJJJ01 (sample SAMEA4350140, study PRJEB24818) | metagenome | biome: human; feature: gut; material: faeces | place: Denmark | collected 2013-09 | reverse complement strand
TCCACTTCCGGTTCACCACCTAAAGAGATTCGGTTGCCTTTATTCAACATAGCCTTCTGCGTCACTGGGACGGGGTCGTGTTAGTTTATTCCGAACAACCCGCCCACCAGTAAGATGGTCTCGGCCGCAGCTTCGTTTTTGCAATACCACCGCCGCATCGCTCGCAGGCTTCACCGTCGCGGTGAAAGACTTTAAAGCGAAACAGCGCCCCGTGATGCTTATTCTCATCAGCCAGTCCACGAGTGTTATAGGATAAACGCGGAATATCGAGCAGCGCCTGCGCCAGCGCGTCCAACTGTTGTTCGCTCAACTGCGACGCTTTATGTTGCCCCGTCAGCCCAACCTGCCAGAGGATCTCTACCCGCAGGTAGTTACCCAATCCCGCGAGAAACGTCTGATCCAGCAGCAGGCCGGAAAACTGCCGATTGCGAAAACGCGGTGACAGCAGACGCGTTTTGACTTCAGCGGGTGTTAAGTGCAGATCCAGCACGTCCGGCCCTACCCGCTGCAGGAAGGGGTGGGTAGTGAGCTGTTCTGACGTCAGTATTTCGATATCCGACGCGCTATAGAGCAGGATAGTTTTATCGGCGGTTTGCAGCCTGACGCGCAACACGCGGGTAGTGTCCGGAATATTCCCCGTGTCCACTACCCGCCAGACGCCGTACAGTTGGTTATGGCTATATAACGTCAACCCATTGGAAAAGTGGGTGAGTAAGGCTTTACCCCGCGTTTCGAGCTGGGTAATACGCAGCCCAATCAGTTGAGATTGGTACGGTTTTAACTGCTCAAAGGCAAACCAGACATCCGTCAACGGTTTGCCTTTGACTGCCGCCTCCAGGGTATCCGCCGCGCGGCGGATCTCCGGGCCTTCAGGCATAATACTGTCCTTTGTTAATGAGTTGCACCGCCCGTCACGGCGATATCGCGCTCCACCTGTAACGCCGTGACGATGGCGATTTCCAGCGCACGACGCACCGTATCACTCGCCATACTTGGCGCACCAGGATGGGCTGCAGCCTGCTGTGGCAGATAAGGGATATGAATGAATCCCCCCTTCACCGTCGGCGTATTTTGCAGTTTGTGCAGCAGCCCATACATCACATGGTTACAGACGAAGGTACCTGCGGTTTGCGAAACCGATGCCGGAATACCGGCGCTGCGCATGGCCGCCACCATGGCTTTGATCGGCAGTGTGCTGAACCACGCCGCCGGGCCATCGGCCACAATCGGTTCATCTACCGGTTGCTGGCCACGGTTATCCGCAATACGCGCATCGTCCACGTTGATAGCAACGCGTTCAACGGTGATGTCTGTACGACCTCCGGCCTGACCGACCGCCAGCACCAGCGACGGTGACAGCGTATCAATCGCAGTATTGAGCACTGCCAGAGATTCGCCAAATACGCACGGCAGTTGGCGCGCCACGACGCGGCATCCAGCGATGATAGCATTGTCGAGCCCCGAGACCACTTCCCAGGAAGGGTTAACTGACTCGCCGCCAAAGGGTTCAAATCCGGTGATTAATACCGTTTTCATCCTTCCTCCTTACAGGAACATCAGGAAATACATCAGGAACACATTCACCAGCAACAGCAGGATGCCGGTCGGCACCTGCGCTTTAATCACCGCGTTTTTATCCGGCAGCTCCAGCAGCGCCGCTGGCACGATGTTAAAGTTTGCCGCCATCGGCGTCATCAGCGTTCCGCAATACCCGGAGAACATACCAATTGCCGCCATCACCGCCGGATTGCCGCCGTGCTGCAAGACGAGGATTGGAATCCCAATCCCGGCGGTCACAATCGGGAAGGCGGCAAAGGCGTTACCCATAATCCTGGGCAGCAGCGCCATGCCAATGGTGTACACCGCCACCGCAATAAAGCGGCTGTCCACTGCCAGATATTCCTGCGTCAGATACGAAATGCCGCTGCCGACACCCGCCGCCGTAAACAGCAGTCCGAGCGTGGCAAGAATTTGCGGCAGAATGAACGCCCAGCCGATGGAGTCCAGCAGACGACGCGCTTCCTGAATCGGCTGATGTGCCCGCTCATGGGTCATTTTAACCGCCATTGCCAGACCAATCAGCGAACCGGCGGTCATTGAAAACAGCGTCACCAGCGTGGCGTGATTCCCCGGCCCAAACAGCGCATTCTGTAAACCCGGAATATGATTGAACATCAGCACGCCGACAACAGTGACCACCGGGATCGCCAGCGCCGGGAAAAACAGCCGGTTGCCCAGTCGACTGGCGCTTTCTTCACGCTGTTGTTGCGTACGTTGATGGTAGCTGCCGAGCTTCACGCCGCCAAAACCGGCGATCAGCGCCAGTACGACCACCGCGATACCCACCGCGATATGCACCGTACGTTTATCGCCAAACAGTGAATAGGTCCAGTCACCCAGCAAAAATAGTAGACCATACACGCCCCAGAACAGACCGGTGGTTAAACGCCGGGGGTTCGCTTTGTCCTGCCAGGACATCACGGCCACAATCAACAAGACCGCACCCGCCAGCCAGTAGAGATAGCTTTGCTGAAAATTCATTTCGCTTCTCCTTTCGCTGCGGCATTCGCTTTCGCGACTTCTCGTTGCAGATAGCTATCCAGCCGCCACAAGCGCGCACCGTGGATCAGGAAGGCACAAATCGCCGTTGGGATCCCCCACAGGGCAATGTGCAACGGCTCGGTCTGGATCCCGCCGGACTCCAGCATAAAGTTGTGCATGAAGATGATTGCCCCAAAGGCAACAAAGATATCTTCGCCGAAAAACAGCCCAACGTTATCGGTCGCCGCTGACATCGCACGCAGGCGATAGCGTACAGAGCCTGGCAGTTCACCGTGATTTTTCTCAGCGGCCCCTTCTGCCATCGGCGCCAGCAGCGGACGCACCATTTGCGGATGGCCACCCAGACTGGTTAGTCCCAGCGCGGCGGTCGCTTCACGAATAAACAGATAGACAATCAGCAAACGGCCGCTGGTGGCGCTACGGATTTTCGCGATCCACGCCTGGGCGCGTTCTTTCAGGCCATGGCGCTCCAGCAGGCCGATGACCGCCAGTGGAATCAATAAGATAAACGGCAGGTTGCGGGTGTTGAGAAAACCTTCACCCAGTTTTTCGAGGATAGTGGCGATCGGCATATGCGCCGCCAACCCGGTGACGATCCCGGCAATAATGACCACCAATACCGGGTTAAAACGTAAAAGAAATCCGACCACGATGACGGCGATCCCCGTCAATGGCCAAAGAGAAATTACCTCTTCCATAATTCATTCCTGTTAAAACTCGTCATACTTCAAGCTGCAGGTGCGTTGACTGCGTTCGTTCACCCCAGTCACTTACTTCTGTAAGCGCCTGGGAACTCACTCACTGGTCATCTTCCTGCAACTCGAATTATTTAGAGTTTATGTTGTTGTGTAATATATTATTGTTTTGTATGGTAAATCTTATGCGCTAATTTCAATATTGCATGCATTAAACGCGCTGCGCAAACGGCGGGCAAAAGCGAGTGCGTGCTCACCATCACCATGAATACAGACCGTCTGTGCCGTGACATTGGCCCATTCTCCGGTCTGGCTTTTGACTCTCCCAAACTGCACCATTTGTAAGGTTTGCGCCAGCGCTTGCTCTTCATCTTCAATCAGCGCTCCCGGCTGACTACGCGGAACCAGACTGCCATCCGCCTGATAGCCGCGATCGGCAAATACCTCCTGACGCGTCTGCAGACCATAATGCTCGCCGGCCCGAATCAGTTCGCTACCCGCCAGCCCCACCAGCACCAGCGACGGATCGCAGGCATGCACCGCCCTGGCGATGGCATCGGCTAACTGTGGATCCCTGGCGGCCTGGTTGTACAACATGCCGTGCGGTTTGACGTGGCGCATCACGCCACCTTCCGCCCGGGTTATCGCCGCCAGCGCACCGATTTGATACAGCGTCTGGGCGTAAACCGTGTCGACGGGTAGGGTCATGGCGCTACGGCCGAAATTTTCCCGATCCGGAAAACTGGGATGCGCCCCCACTGCTACGTCATTTTTTAACGCTTCACGCACGCTTGCCAGCATGGTTTGCGCATCGCCGGCGTGAAATCCGCAGGCAATGTTGGCAGAAGACACCAGTTGCAGCAGCGCGGCATCATTTGCGCAGCCTTCACCGAGGTCTGCATTCAGATCAATTTTCATCGTTAAGTCGCCATGTTAATTGTTCCAGATAACGCTGCTGGTCGTGACGCGCCTTTAGCGCTTCCTCCAGCGAGCACTGAACAAAATGAATTGGCTGGCCGAGGGGAATTTGCGCCAGATGGTACATATCCGCCTCAATGATACAGGCGATGCGGGGATAGCCCCCCGTGGTCTGGGCGTCGTTCATCAGCACAATAGGCTGGCCGTTATGCGGCACCTGCACCACGCCGGGAAGCAGACCGTGCGACAACAGTTCTCGATCGGTAGTGCGCGTTAGCGGTTGTCCCTGCAGGCGATACCCCATGCGGTTACTCTGCGGGCTGAGTTGCCATGGCGAACGCCAGAATGACGCCTGCGAAGCTTCATCAAACTCATGATACTCAGGTCCGGGTAACGCACGAATGCGGTTCCCCCACATGAGCTGTTTTACCCCCAGCGGTCCGTTGAACCGTCGCGTGGAAACGCCCACCGCCAGCCTGTCGCCATCGCGTAACAGACGCCCTTCCAGACCACCGATGCCGACTTTCAGGTCGGTGCTGCACGACCCCATGACCTCGGGAACATCAATGCCACCCGCTATCGCCAAATAACTGCGCATGCCATGTTGCGGACGTTTTAGCGTCAGGCGTTGCCCAGCCTTCACCGGAAGTCGCCATCCGCTCCACACCGGGTTACCGTCTAAATGTGCATCACACCCCGCGCCGGTCAAGGCAAACCAGCTATCTGCGTCAAACTCCACAACCAACTGACCGAGCGTTATCTCCAGCGCGGCGGCATTTGCATCGTTGCCCACCAGCAGGTTGGCAACGTTCAATGCGGGCTTATCCAGCGCCCCACAGTGGCTGATTCCTGACTGGCGAAAACCGTGACGACCGCCGTCCTGGACGGAGGTGTACATACCGGCACGAATGATAGTTAACATACTCCCTCCTTCTGCGGTACAAAGCGCACGGTATCTCCTGGTCGTAACAGGATGGGTTCATCCCGGCGGGGATCAAACAACTTAATGGCGGTATGCCCTATCAACTGCCATCCTCCCGGCGTGGCGAGCGGGTAGATACCGGTTTGTGAGCCGCCGATACCGACCGAACCTGCTGGAACAATCAGACGCGGTTCCGCACGTCGCGGAGTATGCAGTTGTTCCGGTAAGCTCCCGAGATAGGGGAACCCTGGCTGAAAGCCTAAAAACCAGACCACATAGTCAACAGATGCATGCAATTCAACGGCCTGCTTTTCGCTTAATCCACTGTGTTGTGCGACATCGGCCAGATCCGGTCCCTGCTTTCCGCCGTAGGTCACCGGAATTTCAATAAAACGCGACTCCGGCTCCAGTGCTTCACTCTCCTCCCACCAGCGTTGCAGACGTTCAATGGCATCCAGCGCCAGGGTTTGCGGATTACGCAGCGTCACCGTGATATTGTTCATACCCGGGATCACTTCAAGCACATTCGGGGCATCAACCAGGCGCTGAGCCAAACCCCAAATACGTTTCTGGGTCGCCAGCGTAATGGGGGGTTCCAGTTCCAGAACCACCGCAGTTTCACCTAACAGATAACAACGCGCTCGCTGCACTTTCGTCCCTCTTTTTACAACCTGATTCATTAGGCGGGGTTAGGAATATCGATAAACGATACATCCAGCTCGGTATTTTCATTCAGCCATTCACTTAACGCCCGGATACCGCCGCGTTCGGTGGCATGGTGTCCGGCGGCATAGAAATGCAGCCCCTGCTCACGGGCTGAGTGAATAGTTTGCTCTGAGACTTCGCCGGTAATAAATGCATCAACACCAAAACGGGCCGCGCTATCAATGAAGCTCTGCCCTCCCCCGGTGCACCAGGCAACGCGCTGAATTTTTTCCGGCCCGCTATCGCCACACCACAATGGTTTACGCCCTAAACGCGCCTCAATCCACGAGGCAAATTCCAGCCCCGGCACCGGCATGGCAAGTTCACCCCACGGTACCAACGGCTCGATTTCACCCATCACGGTAATGCCCAACAGCGCCGCCAGCTGTGCGTTGTTACCCAGCTCCGGGTGAGCATCCAACGGCAGGTGCCAGCCATACAGGTTGATGTCATTTTCCAGCAGCGTTTTCAGACGATGGCGCTTCATGCCACGAATTACCGGAGATTCGCCTTTCCAGAAGTAACCGTGATGAACGATGACCGCATCAGCGCCCAGGCGCACAGCCTCATCCAGCAAGGCCTGGCTTGCTGTCACGCCGGTCACGATTTTATGCACCGTCTCTTTGCCCTCAACCTGTAAACCATTCGGCGCATAGTCGCTAATCGCGGCGCTGTTCAGTTTGTCGTTGATCAGTTGTTCCAGCTCGGTGTTTTTCATCATCGCCCTCGTTGTCATAATTTCTGCCTGTCCAATCAGCAATACTGCTTATGTAAAATAGCGTCCCCGCCTCCATTCGTCGATAACCATTTCACTGACACATCAAGAAACACTCACTCGCCGTTTGAACGTAAATTGCGTACCACTACGTGATTTTATTCATGTATATTTATGCAATCAGACAGCATATTGCAAAAATAATCAGATCTGTATCAAAGTTATAACTTCAAGGAAACACGCTCACGCAGTACGTTCATCCTGGCGTGAGGCATTTACTTCGAGAATAGAATGAATAAACACGCATCTCAGCCACGCGCAATTTATTACGTCGTCGCGCTGCAAATTTGGGAATACTTCAGTTTTTACGGCATGCGCGCCCTGCTGATCCTGTATCTCACCAACCAACTCAAGTACAACGATACTCATGCGTATGCGTTGTTCAGCGCTTACTGTTCGCTGGTGTATGTCACGCCTATTCTTGGCGGATACCTGGCGGATAAGGTCCTTGGTAATCGTATGGCGGTGATGATTGGCGCAGTGTTAATGGCGGTTGGACACCTGGTACTGGGTGCCAGTGAAATGGCGCCAGCGTTCCTATATTTATCTTTGGCGATCATTGTCTGCGGCTACGGTCTGTTTAAATCCAACATTAGCTGCCTGCTGGGTGAGCTGTATCACACCGACGATCCGCGCCGCGACGGCGGGTTCTCACTGCTCTACGCCGCCGGAAATATCGGTTCAATTATCGCCCCCATTGCCTGTGGCTATGTGCAGGAAGAATACAGCTGGGCGATGGGCTTCGCGCTGGCCGCAATTGGTATGCTGGCAGGACTGGTGATTTTCTTGTGCGGCAACCGGCATTTCGCCCACACAACCGGCGTCAACAAAACGGTCCTGTGTGCCAGAACGTTTGTTCTGCCAAACTGGGCCTGGCTGTTAGTGCTGCTGGTCGCCGCACCGCTGCTAATTACCGTTCTGTTCTGGAAAGAGTGGTCCGTATATGCGCTAATCGTCGCCACCGTCATTGGTCTGGCCGTTCTGGCTAAAATTTACCGTCAGGCACAAACGCAAAAACAGCGCAAAGAACTGGGGCTTATCGTCACGCTAACGTTCTTCAGTCTGCTGTTCTGGGCCTTTGCACAGCAAGGCGGCAGCTCCATCAGCCTGTATATTGACCGCTTTGTGAATCGCGATATTCTGGGATATTCCATTCCTACCGCCATGTTCCAGTCGGTTAACGCCTTTGCCGTGATGCTGTGCGGCATCGTGCTGGCCTGGGTCGTCAAAGAAAGCGTCAGCGGTAATCGTACCGTGCGCATCTGGGGAAAATTTGCCCTCGGCCTGGGGTTGATGAGTGCCGGGTTCTGTATTCTGACCTTAAGCGCCCGCTGGTCCGCCGCTTACGGCCACTCCTCGATGCCGCTGATGGTATTGGGGCTGGCGGTAATGGGATTTGCCGAACTGTTTATCGACCCGGTCGCCATGTCACAGATCACACGCATTGAAATCCCGGGCGTCACCGGCGTGTTAACCGGAATCTATATGCTGCTGTCCGGCGCTATTGCCAACTATCTGGCGGGGGTGATTGCCGACCAGACATCACAAAGCACGTTTGATGCCTCCGGGGCCATCAACTATTCCATCAACGCGTATATTGACGTCTTTAGCGAAATTACCTGGGGCGCGCTGGCCTGCGTGGCGCTGGTGCTGCTGATTTGGCTGTATCAGTCACTTAAATTTAAAAAACGCGCGCTGGCGCTAGAGTCCTGAATTAACAGGCCCGATGATGTCATATGGGTCGGGCCTGTTTTTTATCAGACGGTTACGCATTATTCGCTGCCAAATCCTCTTCAGCCAAACCGGTAATCAGTAATACCATTTCGCGATCTATTCCTTGTGCCAGCATGGTTAGCGCAATACGCAACGCGGCTTCTTGCTTACCTTGCTGTAGTCCTTGTTGCAGTCCTTGTTGCAGTCCTTCCTGTACTCCATCTAACCGTAACCGCTCCGCAATAGTCATCAGCCTCTCCTTGTGTTGGGGGATCCGTTGCGTCATCTCTTGCATAAATTCAGTGAAACGAGATTCATCGCCGGATTGCAGAATGTAATTAAACATCGCCTGTAGCTGCGTGTCATTAGTGCAACCTGTTAGTAGCAGTGTGCTCAGTTGCTCTACCAGCTCCATCAAATCCCGCTGACGGATATGCTTTTGCATCAGTTCCAGCAACGCCATTCGCCTGTGAGCCATGATGTCGTCATCTGGCACAACCGTTATATCCACCAGCGGAAATGCGCTAGCATAAAGTTGCTTTGCCGCCACGGGATCGGCGAACGCATCCAGCCAGCACAATGAATACGGGTACGGGCTTCGACAGCCATGATAAAACAGCATCGGAATAACCAGCGGTAATTCCTTGTGCCCGGCGTCCAGATGGCGCTGCATAGCTGCCATCGCATAACGCAGCAGACGAAAAGCCATATGCGGATCGGCTGAACTCTGATGCTCTATAACAACATAAACATAACCATCGCCTTCGCGTGTGTGTAAAGACCAGAGCACATCGGAGTAGCGGGAACGTAAATCAGCGTCGATAAAGCTCTCTGACTCCAGTTTCAGCGTGGATAAATCGCAAAGCGTCCGCAGAGAGGCCGGAAGGTGAATGTCGAGGAAATCGCGCGCTGTTTCGGGATGGCGTAAAAATGTTTTGAATACCGCATCATGCGGTGTGGACGTCGCTGGCGTTGTCATCGTGTTCCGTCACCTGAAAGAAGATGACAGGACTTTACTGCCCGAGCGTGACGCGTGCATCCAGGCATTCACAGCCTTGCGTACACGCTCCAATTCTAAATGCGCCCGGCAGCAACGCATTCATGCTACCGGATGGTAGTACGCAGAAATAAACCGCACGCTCACCCCTTGCGTGCCGCCTCGTAGGCCGCCAGCGTCGCTAGCCTGGCCTGCTTATGATCAATAATCGGACGGGGATAACTGAGGGTAACCTGCGCTTTTTCCGCCCACGTCCACGGATCGTGGATCGCTTTACCAGGTACGTCGTGCAACTCGGGAACCCACCGGCGGATAAACTCACTGTCGCGGTCGAACTTTTCCCCCTGAGTGGTGGGATTAAAAATGCGGAAATACGGTGCCGCGTCGGTTCCTGTAGACGCAGCCCACTGCCAGCCACCATTATTGGCCGCCAGGTCGCCGTCGATCAGTTGCGACATGAAATACTGCTCGCCTTTACGCCAGTCAATCAACAGATCTTTCACCAGGAAGCTGGCGGCGATCATGCGTAAACGGTTATGCATCCAGCCGGTAGCGTTAAGCTGGCGCATCGCGGCATCAACAATGGGGTATCCCGTATTTCCCGTCTGCCACGCCTGAAGATGCGCCGCGTTGTTCTGCCATTGCACACGGTCAGTCCAGCGAATAAACGGTTGATGTCGGCACAGCGCCGGATGGTAAGTCATTAAATGACGGTAAAATTCGCGCCAGATAAGTTCATTTAGCCAGACGCTCCCGGCACCGCCCTCTAGCGCCTTCGGCTGTTCGGCTAACAGACGGTTCAGGCATTGACGCGGCGACAACCCGCCCGTGGCCAGACTCGCAGACAAGCGACTGGTGCCTTCAATGGCCGGGTAATCACGCTGTTGCTCATAGTCGTTCGCGGCCTGCTGACAAAACTGGCGTAACTGCGCGATAGCCCGTTTTTCTTGCGCCGGGAAAAGTGCTGCATCAAAATCCTGCTGCGGATAATTCAGCGTGAGTGGCGTTAACGGCGCGGTGAGCGCCCCACTCTCCCGCACCATTGGCGCGCTAACACATTCCGGAATGCCGTCTTTAATTCGCTTCAGCCAGGCATTTTTAAACGGCGTAAAGACTTTATACATTTCATGATTGCCGGTCATAACCGCGCCCGGGGGTAAGATCACACTGTCGTCAAAGCCTTCGCACACGACGTCAGGCAACTGCTTCTCGACCCTTGCATCACGCTGCCGTTCGTTGATTTCATACTGATAGTTATAAAACAGTCGGCTGACGTCATGCTGTGCGCAAACACGTTTTACTGTCTCCACGCTGGCAGCAAAATCGGCAACTTCATGAAACAAGAGCGGGATCCCTTTTTCTGCCAACGCCGCATGTAGCGCATTCAACTGCACGCTGATAAACGCCGCCTGACGCGCAGACATATCATGCGCCGCCCATTGTTCTGGGGTGGAGATATATAGCGCCAGCACCCGGGCTGAACGATCCCGACACGCCGCCGTAAGAGCAAGATTGTCATGCAGGCGCAAATCACGCCGAAACCAGACCAGATGCGTGGTCATAAAACTCCCGCAGATAAATTAATTTTTGCCGCGCAAATCCAGAATTGCCGGCCAGAGTTCAAAATAACGTTGCCCGGACAGCCAGGTGTTCGGGTGCTCGGCCATATAGTGTTTGATGAGCATTAACGGCGCAAGCAGTGGCTGCGCTTCACGTCGATAGCTATCGATTATCGAGGTCAGTTCCTGACGTTGATGCAGATCGAGTTGATTACGGAAATAACCCTGAACGTGCATCAGGACATTGGTGTGATTACGTCGGGTTGCATTATTGAACAGCAAATGCGTCAGTCGTAAGCGGTACTCATTAAAAAACGCCTCAAGACTTTGCCATTCATGGATGGCCGCAACGAAGGGACCAAGTTCACGATACTCTGGCTGGGAATGCGCCAGCAGGATCAGTTTGTAGCGGGTGTGATAGTCAATCAACGCCCCACGCGTTAGCCCCCGCTGGCGAAGCTTATACAGTTCATGCAACGCATAAATACGCACCAGGGTACTGTCGTCAAACGGGCAGACTTCTCTGGCAGAACCACCAACCGCAGGTGCCGTAACACAGGTGCGGATACCCACAGGAATTCTCTTGCTCATTACGACTCCTTATCCGTTATTCGGGTAAGTGTAGACGTCCGTGCATAAAAAAACCGCCACATTGCTGTTGGCGGTTTTTTTAGCAATTACGATGACTTAATAGAAATCGCAGGTCGCTTTTTCAGCCTGATCCATCCACACCGGTTTATCACTGGTTTTCGACCAGACGCGGTGCAGGTAGCTGTAAAAACGGGCACGGTCTTTCCAGAACAGCATGACCGGCAGCGCCAGCACGCCCGCCACGACGGCGAAAGTACGGCGTAATAAGACAATGTGCGCTGGATATTCTTTATACAAGTCCATAATCCCCTCCCCTATATCTGTTCGGTGAATGGCACCGGAAAATAAATTTGGTTAACTGATGAAAATAATACCGCCTTGTGTGTAATTTTGCTACTCATCCGACCACTTATTTTTATCTATTGATGCTCCGTTTAGCCTGAAACTGTAATTAGGTTACATAAAGGTTAAATTAATACTAATCATTAGTTAAATAACGGTCTTTGCCATTTTTATACTTTTTTTACACCCCACCCGCCAATTTTTGCGAAATCTTTGCAACCAAAAACCTACGCTCTGGTTATCACATTGATGTCACAGGAGGTGCACCGTGAGTGCAGGCGTGATAACTGGCATTGTGCTGGTTTTTTTATTACTCGGTTATCTGGTGTATGCCCTGATTAAGGCGGAGGCGTTCTGATGGCGGCACAAGGATTTTTACTCATCGCCAGTTTCTTACTGGTGTTATTTGTCATCGCCAGACCGCTGGGTGCCGTGCTGGCACGACTCATCACCAACATCCCCCTTCCGGGCGTAACCGGTGTTGAGCGTATTCTCTGGCGCGGGTTAGGCGTTTCACAACATGAGATGAACTGGAAACAGTACCTGCTGGCGATCCTGATGCTCAATATCCTGGGTCTGCTGGTACTGTTTTCCCTGCTGATGGCGCAAAACTTGTTACCGCTGAATCCTCAGCAGCTCCCGGGGCTGTCATGGCATCTTGCGCTGAATACCGCCGTGAGCTTTGTCACCAATACCAACTGGCAGTCTTACAGTGGCGAAACCACCTTAAGCTACTTTAGCCAGATGGCTGGCTTAACCGTGCAGAACTTCCTGTCTGCGGCGACCGGTATTGCGGTGATTTTTGCCCTGATCCGCGCCTTTACGCGCCAGAGTATGAATACCCTGGGCAACGCGTGGGTGGATCTGGTGCGCATTACGCTGTGGATCCTGCTCCCTCTTTCTCTGCTTATTGCCCTGTTCTTTATTCAGCAAGGCGCACTGCAAAACCTGCTGCCCTATCAGTCATTCACCACCCTTGAAGGCGTCAAGCAGCTGTTACCAATGGGACCGGTTGCCTCGCAGGAGGCCATTAAAATGCTCGGTACCAACGGCGGCGGCTTCTTTAATGCTAACTCATCGCATCCGTTTGAAAACCCAACCGCCTTGACCAATATGGTGCAGATGTTGGCTGTCTTTTGCATCCCTGCCGCCCTGTGCTTTGCCTTTGGCGATGTCGTGGGCGATCGCCGTCAGGGACGCACCCTACTGTGGGCCATGTCGCTGATTTTTGTCATCTGCGTGGCGATTGTGATGTGGGCGGAAGTTCAAGGAAACCCGCATCTGCTGGCATTTGGCGCAGACAGCAGTCTCAATATGGAAGGGAAAGAGAGCCGCTTTGGCGTACTGGTCAGCAGTCTGTTTGCGGTCATCACAACGGCGGCCTCCTGTGGGGCGGTCATCGCGATGCACGACTCCTTCACCGCACTGGGCGGGATGGTACCGATG
>OJJJ01000703.1_pt1 | contig 13226 bp, 14 predicted proteins | sample 1596311 | NCBI WGS metagenome assembly OJJJ01 (sample SAMEA4350140, study PRJEB24818) | metagenome | biome: human; feature: gut; material: faeces | place: Denmark | collected 2013-09 | reverse complement strand
AGCCTGTTTTAAGTAAAGAAGGTATCTATGGGTGAGATTAGTATTACCAAACTGCTGGTGGTTGCCGCACTGGTCGTCCTGTTGTTTGGTACAAAGAAGTTACGCACGCTGGGTGGCGACCTGGGTGCTGCCATTAAAGGCTTTAAGAAAGCGATGAACGACGATGACGCGGCCGCGAAGAAAAGCGCCGAAGATGATGTCCCGGCAGAGAAACTTTCGCACAAAGAGTAATGGCAAGGCTGTAAGGCTTGCAAAAAAAACCGGCTCACGAGGCCGGTTTTTTGCTTTTCTGTAAATAAATATTACAGGTTTATTTCACTTCTTCGCCTTTCGCCTGCATATCGGCGTGATAAGAAGAACGAACAAATGGACCGCAAGCCGCGTGGGTAAAGCCCATCGCCATCGCTTCCGCTTTCATCTCGTCGAACTCATCCGGGCTAACGTAGCGTTGAACCGGCAGGTGATGGCGGCTTGGCTGCAGATACTGGCCCAGCGTCAGCATGGTCACGCCGTGGCGACGCAGGTCGCGCATTACTTCAATGATCTCAGCGTTGGTTTCCCCGAGGCCAACCATCAGGCCAGACTTGGTCGGGATATGTGGATGTGCTTCTTTAAAGCGCTCCAGCAGCTTCAGGGACCAGTTATAGTCGGCACCCGGACGCACCTGGCGATAAATGCGCGGCACGTTCTCCAGGTTGTGGTTGAACACGTCTGGCGGGGTCGCGGTGAGAATATCCAGCGCGCGATCCATACGTCCGCGGAAGTCCGGGACCAGCGTCTCGATCTTGATGCTTGGGCTTTTTTCACGGATAGCGGTAATGCAGTCAGCAAAGTGCTGTGCACCGCCATCGCGCAGGTCGTCACGGTCGACGGAGGTAATCACCACATAGCGCAGCGCCATATCGGCGATAGTCTGCGCCAGTTTTTGCGGTTCGTTGGCGTCAGGCGCAACCGGGCGACCATGAGCAACGTCGCAGAATGGGCAGCGACGGGTACAGATTGCACCCAGAATCATAAATGTCGCGGTGCCGTGATTGAAACATTCAGCAAGGTTGGGGCAGGAGGCCTCTTCACAGACAGAGTGGAGGCCATTTTTGCGCATCGCCGCTTTGATCCCCTGGATACGCGAAGAGTCGGCCGGAAGTTTGATTTTCATCCATTCCGGTTTTCTTAACAGCGCCTCGCGCTCTGTAGCCACGTTTTTAACCGGGATAAGGGCCATTTTATCGGCATCGCGGTATTTAACACCGCGTTCCATCACAATGGGTTTACTCATAGCGTGCGTGTTCCAGTTGCGAATATCGAAGGAAAGCGTTTCAATTCAAGGGAATGTTGTATTTATCAACTATTTTTGAACGAACGACAGGCAGTATATCATTGAAACGGTCGATAAAGCAGCCTGCCAGGTCGCCAATTTGTAAAATAGTTGTTGTTTTGTGCCTTTTGCCCCGCGTGTGGCAGGGGCTTGTGCTGAATGCACCTGTCAGAAGGCCTGACGGATGACGTTGATCACGTTTTCCAGAACCGGATCGCGCAGGCTTAGCTTGTTGTAATGTAGCGAAATTTCAACTGATTCGACATTCAACTGGCTCAATGAAATGCTCTCCAGCGGCCAGCATTTTCGCAGCAAATTATAGAGGCGTGAAGGCATGACACAAAGCATGTCGCTGCTGCCAATCAGGGCTGCTACGGTAAACATATTGTAACTGCTGAAGCTGATCTGACGCTCAGGGAAGAGTTCATCAAGACGCGGGCTTAATGGGTTTGCTCCTTGCCCTTCGGTAATAAATGACGCGTGTTCATAGCTGCGCAGATTCTCTAAAGTCACTGGCTGGCTAAGAGCCGGATGCTGTTGACGACAAACAAGCGTCAGGCTGTCGACATAGAGGACATTTTGCCCCAGCGCTCTGGCGCTAAAATTGTTGCTGTCGATAATTAAATCGGTCTGGAATTGCGCCAGCTGCGTTTCGGCTTCGCTGACGGGCACGTTGCGTATCAGCAGGTGTGGTACATGCTGTTTTACGGCCTGGTAGATGGCGGGCATCACCAGTACACCAAGCGAAGGAGAAGTACCAATGGTAATGGTTCTTTGCTTGTCGTAGCTGCCGGTTAAATCCAGTGCGCCCAGAATCGATTCCAGCCCCTGACTGATGTACTCATGAAGATGCGTAGCGTAGGCGGTCGGCGTGACACCCTGGCCTTTACGAATAAATAAAGGATCGGGAAATATAGCGCGCAGCTTTTGAATTGACTGGCTAATTGCTGAGGGTGTGAGATTAAGAATTTTCGCAGCATTAACGATACCCTTGTGGACATATACTGCCTCAAAAATAGTCAGCAAATTGAGATCAATATTACGTAAAGTCCGAAAAATTTGCGGCTTATCTTCTCCGCCGGGTTCATTAAGTCGTTTAGCTGGTAAATTATTATACTCCACGCTTTCACTCCGTATTCATTCATAACATGAATGATAGTTGAATTTATTTATTATGCTTGTAGAGATTCGTAAAGTGTTTCGTGTGTGTCACTTGTCTATCAAAAACAAACAGTTGTGTGGTTATCACACAAGGTACATGAAACCCGCAGGCGGTACTCTCTGGGGACTTAATAATATGTAGCGCTAATATGCGGGCGCTTCGAAAATATAGAATATGCGGTTTATTGTAAAGCGTAAATGCGGGAAATAAGCAGTGGCTCGTCAAATAATCGAGCCATGATGTATGATGTATTAAGCGGGGATATATTCGTATGGAGGATTGTTAAGTAGTGCTAACAAGTTGTTCAGCAGTACAGGACGAATATTATCAGGCGTGGCGGTTTCAACCCACTGACGCATTTGCGTCATTTCCATTCCGGCGTAGCCGCACGGATTGATTCGCAGGAATGGCGTGAGATCCATATTAATGTTAAGTGCCAGCCCGTGGAATGAACAGCCTTTACGAATACGCAGACCCAGCGAACAAATTTTCATTTCCCCGACATATACGCCCGGAGCATCAGCACGTGGATGGGCATCTATGCCATATTCAGCAAGGGTATTAACGACAGTCTGTTCCAGCAGGGTAACCAGTTCACGCACACCCAGCTTTCTGCGTTTAAGGTTTAGCAGTACATACATCACCTGCTGGCCGGGGCCATGATAGGTCACTTGCCCACCGCGATCGCTCTGAATAACCGGAATATCACCCGTCATTAACAGATGCTCAGCTTTTCCCGCCTGGCCCTGGGTAAAAACAGGGTAGTGTTCCACCAGCCAGATCTCATCAGGTGTAGTGTCATCGCGTGAATCGGTGAAGTCATGCATAGCCTGGGAGACAGGCTCATAAGGTTGCAGCCCGAGATGGCGGACAAGAATTTTATCCTGGTACAAAACTACGTCTCCGAAGACGAGGGAGAAAAAGGTAAGGGGAGTATATCACAGCGGGGGAAGAGGTTACCCGGCAAAGCGGGTAACCGCAGAGGACTACAGCACCATACGAACGATTTCGATATTGCCGAGCTCTTCGTACAGCGTCTCGACCTGCTCAATGTGGGTCGCAGTGATGGTAATAGAAACCGAGTGGTAGTTGCCTTTGCTGCTTGGTTTTACCGACGGAGAGTAGTCGCCCGGCGCATGGCGCTGTACCACTTCAACCACCTGATCAACCAGCTCAGGTTTCGCCAGACCCATTACTTTGTAGGTAAATGGGGTCGGGAATTCAAGCAGTTCGTTAAGTTTGGTTTTCATGTCAGCTCCGGCGTGTGTGTAAAAAATAATAACTCCCGCCACAGGGCGGGAGTTTTACTGATACGTAGTATATGGGGATCAAAATCACACTTTCAAGTGTTCAATTTTTAGCCAAACCAGTGATGGAACATCAATTTAATGTAATCAATGATTTTGCCGAAGAAATTGCCTTCCGGAATTTCTTCCAGCACCACGAGTGGACGCTGATCGATCGTTTTACCATCGAGCTGGAAGTTAATGGTGCCGACAACCTGATTTTTCTGCAGCGGTGCATGCAGTTCAGTGGTATTCAGCACATAGCTCGCTTTCAGATCTTTCATGCGGCCACGAGGAATGGTCAGATACAGATCTTTATCCACGCCCAGCGAAGCACGGTCGTTGTCACCAAACCAGACTGGCTCAGAGGCAAACTCTTTACCTGCTTTCAGCGGGTTCACGGTTTCGAAGAAACGGAAGCCCCAGGTCAGCAGTTTTTTACTTTCTGTTTCACGGCCTTTAAAGGTGCGACCGCCCATTACCGCAGAGATCAGACGCATCTGGCCTTCTGTCGCGGAAGCCACCAGGTTATAACCGGCTTTGTCAGTGTGTCCGGTCTTGATGCCGTCTACGTTCAGGCTGTTATCCCACAGCAGGCCGTTACGGTTGGTCTGACGAATGCCGTTGAAGGTGAACTCTTTCTCTTTATAAATAGAGTATTCGTTCGGCACGTCACGGATCAGCGCCTGGCCAATCAGTGCCATGTCACGTGCGGAGCTGTATTGACCTTCCGCATCCAGGCCGTGGACGGTCTGGAAGTGGCTGTTTTTCAGACCCAGCGCAGATACATAGCTGTTCATCAGGCCCACGAAGGCATCCTGGCTGCCAGCCGCGAAATCGGCCATCGCCACGCAGGCATCGTTACCGGATTGCAGGTTGATACCGCGAATCAGCTGGGAAACAGGAACCTGCATGCCAGGCTTCAGGAACATCAGGGATGAACCTTTAAACACCGGGTTACCGGTTGCCCACGCATCGTTGCCGATGGTCACCAGATCGGTCTCTTTGAATTTACCTGCCTTCATGGCCTGGCCGATAACGTAGCTGGTCATCATTTTGGTCAGGCTGGCCGGATCGCGACGGGCATCGGCATTCTGTTCTGCCAGAACCTTGCCAGAGTTGTAGTCGATCAGGATGTAGGATTCCGCGTCGATCTGCGGAACGCCAGGGATCATGGTCTTGATGTTCAGGTCATCCGCGTGAGCTGCAGAAAAAGCCGCTGCGCAAAGGGCCGTGGTCAGCGCCATGCGCTGCACAAAACGAGCAGAAAAAGTGGTCTTCATGGTCAGAACTACGACATCCGTGATGGAATTAAAAAAAGTGCCTTACTATAGCAAAAGCTATACAGGCAGGCATCCGACTTTAAGCATGAGTTTGTGAATGTGTTTTACACAAATTGACATTTCGGATACCGCCGATTAATTACTTTGCAACGGTTATGAACGACTGCAGTTGTGCTTCGCTTTGCAGACGCTGCTGCAGGGACGCCGCCTGAGATTTGCTGGCAAACGGCCCCATCTGAATACGCCAGACTGCACCATTTTGCTCAACGCGTCCAGGCACGCCGAACTGCTGGCTCAAACGCTGCTGATACTGCTGCGCACGAGCCTGATCGCTTACGGCTCCTACCTGTACCACAAAGCCACCGCTGGTTGCTGCCGGGGCTGACACCGCCGCACTTTGCGTGGTGGCTGGAGCCGTTACGGGCGCGGGCTGTGTTACAGGTGCGGCCACGGGGGCTGGCGCAGGCTCACTGCTTTCCAGCACGCCTGAGGCTAAGGTCGTTGGGGCACCGAGGAAGCCGCTGCTTTTCACCGGCGCACCCGTGCTGTCATCGCTATGCAACGTGTCATTGCTGATAGCCCGCACTTCGCCCTGCGGTTGAACAGGCTCTGCCGGAGAGGAGGCTCCACCCATGCCACCGCTTAAATCCGGACGTGCGGGCAGGGCGTAGGTTTGTTTCGCCACGGTCGTACAGGCTGTACCCGGACCGGAGAGCGTGCCATCCTGCGCCACGATAATCGGGTCAATACGAACTTTGGTGTTATTTGACGTGTTCAGGCGGTCAGCAGCAGCGCGTGACAGTGAAATCACCCGGTCATTTCCGTAGGGACCGCGATCGTTAATGCGTACCACGATCATACGGCCGTTCGCCAGGTTTGTAACACGCGCGTAGCTAGGGATCGGCAGCGTTGGGTGTGCTGCCGTGATTTGCATCGGATCGAACGTTTCGCCGGACGCAGTGAGGTTACTCCCTGGCTCAGCATCGTAAATGGCGGCAAAGCCTGCCTGACTGAACCGGGAAGGGTCCTGGACAATCTTGTAGCTTTTGCCGTCGCGCTGATAATCCTGGTTCGCGCTGGCATTCAGCGGTTCATAAATGGGATCGGCACCACTGATTTCAACAATCGGGCCATTGCAGACCGCAGGCTGCGGCGGCGCGACGGTTGCCTGTTGCTGACCATCATCACTTGTACAGGCTGCAAGTAAACTTGCAGCGATGCAGATCCCCAGCCACTGCTTACGCATTGCGATCCCCCTTGTTTTTATACGCTTTTTGACAACATTTTCCTGTGGGTATGGATCGACATCACGATACCAAACCCGGCCATCAACACGATCAGTGCCGAGCCCCCGTAACTGACCAGCGGCAGCGGTACACCCACAACCGGCAGGATACCACTCACCATACCAATATTTACGAAGACATAAACGAATAAAATCAGCATCAACCCGCCCGCCATCACGCGGCCAAAGGTGGTTTGAGCCCGCGCGGCAATCCACAGCCCACGCATGATCAGCAGCACGTAGAGCGCCAGCAGGATTAAAATACCAACCAGTCCTAACTCTTCCGCCAGGACCGCAAAGATAAAGTCGGTGTGGCGTTCAGGTAAGAATTCGAGCTGTGACTGCGTACCGTGCAGCCAGCCTTTACCGCGCAGGCCGCCGGAGCCAATGGCAATCTTCGACTGAATAATATGATAGCCCGCGCCCAGCGGATCGGTTTCCGGGTCGAGCAGCATCATTACGCGCTGGCGCTGGTAATCATGCATCAGGAAGAACCAAAGAATGGGGATAAAAGCCGCAACCAGCACGACTGCAATACCAATCAGACGCCAGCTCAGGCCAGACAGGAACAGTACGAACAGGCCAGAAAGTGCGATCAGGATCGAGGTGCCGAGGTCAGGCTGCGCCGCGACCAGCAGCGTTGGCAGAAAAATCAGCACCAGCGCAATGGCGGTATTTTTCAGCGAAGGTGGGCAGACATCGCGGTTGATAAAGCGCGCTACCATCAGTGGAACCGCTATTTTAGCAATTTCGGAGGGCTGGAAGCGGACAATCCCCAGATCCAGCCAGCGCTGTGCGCCTTTGGAAATGGCACCAAACGCATCAACCGCAACCAGCAGGATAATACAGAATATATACAGGTAGGGGGCCCAGCCTTCGTAGACGCGCGGCGGGATCTGCGCCATGACCACCATAATGACCAGACCCATCGCGATCTGGCCGATTTTGCGCTCCATCATGCCAATGTCCTGGCCGCTGGCGCTCCAGATGACCAGAGCGCTGTAGACCAGCAGCGCCAGCAGAATCAGCAGCATGGCTGGGTCGATGTGGATTTTGTCCCACAGCGATTTTTTATTTGGATTATCGGTCATGATTATTGGTCCTCCGCCGCAGCGGCTGCCGGGTTTTCAGTTGGCAGTTCGGTGTTGTTATCACCCAGCATAATGTGGTCGAGGATCTGGCGCATGATCGTACCCACAGCCGGGCCAGCACCGCCGTTTTCCAGAATCATCGCCACCGCAACCTGCGGGTTATCATAAGGGGCGAACGCCGTCATGAGTTTGTGGTCACGCAGACGCTCAGCAATTTTATGCGCGTTATAGGTTTCATTCGCTTTCAGGCCGAAGACCTGTGCCGTCCCCGATTTGGCCGCGACTTTATACGGTGCACCGGCAAAGTATTTGTGTGCTGTACCGTTCGGGCGGTTTGCCACGCCGTACATGCCGTCTTTTGCGATTTCCCAGAAACCGGAATGAATGTCACCCACCGGCGGTTCATGCGGCTGAACCCACGGCACTTTTTTACCGTCTTCAACCGTGCTTTGCAGCAGATGCGGAACTTTCACGACGCCATCGTTGATGAGGATCATCATCGCTTTGTTCATTTGCAGCGGCGTTGCCGTCCAGTAACCCTGACCAATTCCTACCGGAATGGTATCGCCCTGATACCACGGCTTTTTAAAGCGCTTCAGCTTCCATTCACGGGTAGGCATGTTGCCTGAACGTTCTTCTGCGAGATCAACGCCGGTGTAATGTCCGTAGCCGAATTTACTCATCCACTCCGACAGACGGTCAATGCCCATGTCGTAGGCCACCTGATAGAAGAAGGTGTCCGCAGACTCCTCCAGCGATTTAGTGACATTCAGATGGCCGTGGCCCCATTTTTTCCAGTCGCGGTAACGCTTCTCTGAGCCAGGCAGTTGCCACCAGCCAGGGTCAAACAGGCTGGTATTGCGATTGATCACGCCTGCGCTCAGCGCGGAGACGGCGACGTATGGTTTTACCGTTGATGCAGGTGGGTAGACACCCTGCGTGGCGCGGTTCACCAGCGGGGTATTTGGGTCCTTGAGCAGGCCGGAATAATCTTTGCTGGAGATGCCGTCCACGAAGAGGTTAGGGTCGTAGCTTGGCATGGAGACCATTGCCAGAATACCGCCAGTGCGCGGGTCGGTAACGATAACCGCGGCGCGGCTACCGGCCAGCAGGGTTTCGATATACTGTTGCAGCTTAAGGTCAAGCGTCAAATAGACGTCATGCCCTGCCTGCGGTGGCACCTCTTTCAACTGGCGGATCACGCGGCCACGGTTGTTCACTTCAACCTCTTCATAGCCGGTCTGGCCGTGCAGGACATCTTCGTAATAGCGCTCAATGCCCAGCTTACCGATATCGTGCGTTGCGGCGTAGTTAGCCAGCTTACCGTCTTTATCGAGGCGGTCGACGTCTTTATCGTTAATTTTGGAAACGTAGCCAATGACGTGGGTGAGTGCAGAGCCATACGGGTAGTAACGGCGCTTGTAGCCTTTCACTTCTACACCGGGGAAGCGGTACTGATTAACGGCAAAACGAGCGACCTGCACTTCCGTCAGGTTTGTTTTAACCGGAATAGAGGTGAAGCGGTGCGAACGGGCACGCTCCTTTTTAAAGGCGGCGATGTCGTCATCGTTGAGATCGACAACGTTTTTTAGCGCTTCCAGCGTATCCTGAACATTATCCACCTTCTCCGGCATCATCTCGATTTGATAGATGGTGCGGTTTAACGCCAGCGGCGTGCCGTTACGGTCATAAATAATGCCGCGGCTGGGGGCGATAGGCACCAGCTTGATACGGTTTTCGTTGGAACGCGTCTGGTAATCGGTATAGCGGACGATTTGCAGATTATAAAGGTTGGCGATCAGCACGCCGGTAAGCAGCAAAATCCCCGTAAAGGCGACCAGTGCCCGGCGCACAAACAGCGCGGACTCAGCCGTATAGTCGCGAAAAGAATTCTGTAGTTTCATCCGCTGCTTAATCTACCCTGGTCAGTCATTACTCGCGGTGATAGGGGTGGTTGGTAGTAATGCTCCACGCGCGATACAGACTCTCTGCCACCAGAACCCGAACGAGCGGGTGGGGCAACGTCAGCGCGGAGAGGGACCAACTTTGTTCTGCTGCCGCTTTACAGGCGGGAGATAACCCTTCAGGCCCGCCAATCAACAGACTGACGTCACGGCCATCCTGCTTCCAGCGCTCCAGTTCGTGCGCCAGCTGCGGCGTATCCCAGGGCTTGCCTGGAATATCGAGGGTAACGATGCGGTTTTTGCCTGCGGCAGCCAGCATCAGCTCACCCTCTTTATCGAGAATACGTTTGATATCGGCGTTCTTGCCGCGCTTTCCTGCTGGGATCTCCACCAGTTCGAACGGCATATCTTTTGGAAAGCGACGCAGATACTCAGTAAAACCGGTTTGTACCCAGTCCGGCATTTTGGTGCCGACGGCGACCAGCTGCAACTTCACGCATTAACCCCAGAGTTTTTCCAGCTCATACAGGCGACGGCTCTCTTCCTGCATGACGTGGACAATCACATCGCCGAGGTCGACAACCACCCAGTCAGCGGTCGCTTCACCTTCAACACCAAGCGGTAACAGCCCTGCCGCACGTGATTCCTGAACAACATGATCGGCAATCGAAACCACATGGCGAGTAGATGTACCGGTGCAGATAATCATGCAGTCGGTGATGCTGGATTTACCCTTAACGTCGATAGCGAGGATGTCCTGACCTTTCAGGTCATCAATTTTGTCGATAACAAAATCCTGGAGTGCTTTACCCTGCAAGTTTTCCCCCTGGGTGAATGAAATAGTGCTTCTGTGAGTTTGTAGCCAGACAGTATACCTGAACTGACGCCTGTGTCGGGACAAATGTCACCGGCCGGGCTTTTGAAGGCGGGTATCATCCCACCCTCCGCCTGAGATTGCATCGCCATTTTTGTAAAACAATTTCTGTAAAGCAATGATCGGCGGGAAAGTCTGGCAGCGGAGGATATCAGTATGGCTTAACCTGTCAAGGCAGGATAATCAATAAGGCGCGATTTCCTGCGTCAGTGCTATGCCTCTGCACTTTTCTGATACAACCCATGCTGGCGGATATATTCCAGCACCGATGCTGGCAGCAGATCGTCACAGGTTAAACCCTGTTGCAGGCGGTCACGAATAATGGTCGCTGAAATATCAAACCATGGTGTTTCGGCAAGATAGATTTTCCCGGCGGGCAGAGTATGCAGATCTTCTATATTGTCGGTGAGGTGTGTGTCGAGCCACTGCTGGTGCTGTTCTTCGCGCATGGTCAACGGGTAGCCCGGACGGCGGCAAACCAGCAAATGGCTGTTATCCAGAATGGTTTCGTACTGATGCCAGGTGGGGAAGTTAAGCAGAGAATCCTGGCCGATAATAAACGCCAGCGGTTTCTTCGGGCCTTGTTCGGCGCGCCACTCCTGCAGTGTCTGCGAAGTCCAGGAAGGGGTATCGCGGCGCAGCTCGCGTTCATCAAGAGTAAAAAGGGGCTTATCCGCAATGGCCAGGGACAGCATCTCTTTACGCTGTTCACTGGTGGCCTCTGGTTGAGGGCGGTGCGGCGGGACGTTATTCGGCATGATGATCACGCGCTGCAGGCCAATCAGATTCGCCAGGATTTCAACCGGCTTCAGGTGCCCATAATGTACCGGATCGAACGTACCGCCATACAGTGCCTGTAAAGAGTGCATATTATCCATCGATAAAAACGTCTGCCAGCGCCTTGTGGCACAGCAGCAGGGAAAGACTTTCCAGCTCAGCCCAGATCGACTGACCATAGTCCTGTTTCAGCGTCAGTTCGGCACGCAACAGAAGCTGTATTGCCTGGCGCAGTTGTTCATGGCTCAGGCGGTTTATCGCCTCGGTGGTCATTGCCCGGCGGTTTTGCCATACGCGATGTTTATCAAACAGCGCGCGCAGCGGGGTATGGGCGGACTGGCGCTTGAGATTAATCAGCAGCAGCAGTTCGCGCTGAAGCGTGCGCAGCAGAATGACGGGTTCACTGCCTTCAAGCCGCAGCTGCTGCAAAATATGCAGGGCGCGTTTACTCTTCGCTGACAACAGTGCATCCACCCAGTGGAATGGCGTGAAGTGAGCGGCATCGTTAACCGCCTGCTCCACGCGCGGTAGCGTCAGCTTGCCGTCCGGCCACAGCAGAGAAAGACGGTCCAGCGCCTGGGCCAGTGCCAGCAGGTTGCCTTCATAGCAGTAGCAAAGCAGCTGGTTCGCGGCATCATCCAACTGGAGATTATGCTGTTTAGCTCGCGCCGCCACCCATTTGGGCAGATGCGCCTGTTCTGGCGTCTGGCAGGTGACCAGCACCGCGTTGGCCGCAAGCCGGGTAAACCAGGCCGCATTTTCCTGTGCTTTGGTGAGTTTATTGCCGCGAACAATTAACAGAAGATCGCTGTGTAACAAGCTGACCAGCGTGGCGAGTTGTTCATTGATAGCGGCGTTGGGGCCATTTTCCGGCAGCAGGAGTTGAATGGTCTGGCGTGATGCAAACAAACTCATCGCCTGACAAAGCGAAAAGAGGGCATTCCAGTCGGTGTTGTTATCGATCTGAAACGTGTGATGCTCATCAAAGCCCTGAGTCGCCGCGGCCTGGCGAACGGCATCAAGACTTTCCTGAAGTAACAGTGGGTCGTTTCCGAGTAGCAGATACGCCGCGCGCAGCCCTTCATTGAGCTGCGCGCGGAGTTGTTCAGGATACAACCTGATCATCAGTTACCCATTGAGGTAGAAACAGGGGACGTACTGGCATCCGGTTGTTCGGTGATGTCAGAGCCTTGTTTCGTCGACGCGGCAATGCCTGGCAGTTTACGGATCAGCTGTTCCGCCGCCTTGTCATACATTTCGTTAATGATAATTTGCTGCTCGGCATCTTTTGCCAGTGCAGTTTGCGGGTTATCGAAGAACGAACGGTAGACTTTGGTACTGATCGGGTAAATGTCTTTGCCCGGAATCAGCACTGAAGCGCTGACCGACATCACCATCTGGTACTCAGCGGTACGGCCATCCTGGAAGATAGACGCCGTATCTTTGCTCAGGCTCATACCCCGAACGCGAAGAGACGGTACATCCTGGCGCAGCGTTCCTTTCTCGATAAGCTCAACGCCATTCAGGCGCAGCTGGTTACGAATTGCCCGGCTGAGCGGTCCATTCGGATCGGATGAGTCGAAGATCATCGTTTTCATCTGAGCAGGCACTGCCGTGGTATTGCGCAGATGCCAGCCACAACCAGCGGTGACAAGCACCGCCAGAGATAAGAGTATTGTTGCCAGTTGTCGCACGTTTCCTCCCGCGCTTAGCCAACGACCAGATTCAGCAGTTTACCCGGTACGTAGATCACTTTACGTACGGTAACGCCCTCAAGATATTTCGCAACCAGATGTTCCTGACCTGCGCGCTCGCGAACCTGCTCTTCGGTTGCATCGACAGCCACGGTGATTTTACCGCGCACTTTGCCGTTAACCTGCACCACGACCAGGGTGGTGTTTTCCACCATGGCGGATTCGTCAGCCACAGGCCACGGTGCGTTGTCGATATCACCTTCGCCTTTCAGCTCCTGCCACAGGGTGAAGCTGACATGTGGCGTGAACGGGTTCAGCATACGAACCACGGCCAGCAGCGCTTCACGCATTAAGGCACGATCCTGCTCGCCATCCTGCGGGGCTTTCGCCAGCTTGTTCATCAGTTCCATAATAGCCGCAATTGCGGTATTGAAGGTCTGACGACGACCAATATCATCGGTCACTTTCGCGATGGTTTTATGAACATCACGACGCAGCGCCTGCTGATCTTCGCTCAGTGCGGCAACGTTCAGTGCTGGCGCATCACCCTGAGAG
>OJJJ01000702.1_pt1 | contig 13288 bp, 12 predicted proteins | sample 1596311 | NCBI WGS metagenome assembly OJJJ01 (sample SAMEA4350140, study PRJEB24818) | metagenome | biome: human; feature: gut; material: faeces | place: Denmark | collected 2013-09 | reverse complement strand
CATTGATGGCATCCCAGGCGCTTTTGTAACTGATGCCCGCATCCTTCGCGCCCTGACTAATAGAGCCGGAAAGCGCAATGTGCTTAAGCAGCGAAATGCGGCGGGGATCGGCAAACAGCTTTTGCTGAAGTTTCAGGGTAAGAAGGATTTCGGCCTGCATATCAAGCTCCTGGCAAAAGGGATATTGTGACGGAAAACCGCGCGCGCGCAAAGTCGACCGCACAAAAGGGGAGTGCAATTCTGCGTTATGGGGTTAAAATACAGCTAAGGACTATATCTGGAGTTGATCATGTTAGAGTTATTGAAAAGTCTGGTATTCGCCGTAATCATGGTTCCTGTGGTGATGGCCATCATTCTGGGGCTGATTTACGGACTGGGTGAAGTGTTCAACATTTTCTCCGGTATCGGTCAGAAAGATCAGTCCAAACAGAACCATTGATTCCCCAAACGCCCGCTCAGTCGGGCGTTTATATTTCTCGCCTCCCGGCTCGCTTTCTGTACCTATAGTTTCTCAAGATCCTGCTTTTCCTGCCGATAATTTCTTTATATAACCTTTGATGGGTACGAATAACCACTGGGAAAATCCTGAATTAATCGTTATATTGCTGCGTACATAACGAAACGCAAAGGAGTTACAGATGGCACGTACATGGTTACGCTTGTTTGCAGGGGCAACACTCTCTCTTTCTGTTGCCGGGCATGCATTGGCGGATGAAGGCAAAATTACGGTGTTCGCCGCGGCGTCGCTGACAAATGCGATGCAGGATATTGCAGCCCAGTATAAAAAAGAGAAGAACGTGGACGTCGTCTCCTCTTTTGCCTCGTCTTCTACGCTGGCGCGCCAAATTGAAGCCGGTGCGCCCGCCGATCTGTTTATTTCTGCCGACCAGAAATGGATGGATTATGCGGTAGACAAAAAGTCTATCGACACCGCATCGCGTAAAACGCTGCTCGGAAACAGCCTGGTGGTTGTCGCACCGAAAGCCAGTGAGCAAAAAGACTTTGCCATCGACAGTAAAACCAACTGGACCAACCTGTTGAATGGCGGGCGTCTGGCGGTCGGTGACCCGGAACATGTTCCGGCGGGCATTTATGCCAAAGAAGCGCTGCAAAAACTGGGCGCATGGGATACTCTGGCGCCGAAACTGGCCCCAGCTGAAGACGTACGCGGCGCACTGGCGCTGGTCGAACGTAACGAAGCGCCGCTGGGGATTGTTTACGGTTCCGATGCTGTCGCCAGCAAAGGCGTCAAAGTGGTAGCCACTTTCCCGGAAGATTCACACAAAAAAGTCGAATACCCAGTCGCGATTGTTGATGGGCATTCCAACGCCACGGTCAGCGCGTTCTATGATTACCTGAAGGGACCGCAGGCTGCTGAAATCTTTAAACGTTATGGATTTACGACCAAGTAATGATACTCAGCGATCCTGAATGGCAGGCTGTTATACTGAGCCTGAAAGTTTCTTCCCTGGCCGTGCTGTTTAGCCTGCCGTTTGGGATCTTCTTTGCCTGGCTGCTGGTGCGATGCAAATTCCCAGGCAAAGCGCTGCTCGACAGCGTGCTGCACTTGCCATTGGTACTGCCACCGGTGGTGGTCGGTTATCTGCTGTTAGTCGCCATGGGGCGGCGCGGATTTATCGGCGAGCGTCTGTACGACTGGTTTGGTATTACCTTTGCCTTTAGCTGGCGCGGCGCGGTACTGGCGGCGGCGGTGATGTCTTTCCCTCTGATGGTGAGGGCCATCCGTCTGGCGCTGGAAGGTGTCGACGTCAAGCTGGAGCAGGCCGCCCGTACGCTGGGGGCCGGTCGCTGGCGCGTATTTCTGACCATCACCTTGCCGCTGATGTTGCCGGGTATTATTGTCGGTACGGTGCTGGCCTTTGCCCGCTCGCTTGGCGAGTTTGGCGCAACAATTACCTTTGTTTCCAATATCCCCGGTGAAACCCGCACTATTCCTTCGGCGATGTATACCCTGATCCAGACCCCCGGTGGTGAAAGCGCGGCGGCGAGGCTTTGCATTATTTCGATTGTGCTGGCGTTAATTTCGCTACTGATTTCTGAATGGCTGGCGCGCATCAGCCGCGAACGGACGGGGCGATAATCATGCTGGAACTGAATTTCACCCAGACGTTAGGCTCGCACTGTCTGACGCTCGACGAAACGTTACCCGCCACTGGCATTACCGCGATTTTTGGCGTGTCCGGGGCGGGCAAAACCTCGCTGATTAACGCCATTAGCGGACTGACGAAGCCGCAGTCCGGGCGCATTGTGCTCAACGGTCGGGTGTTGAACGATGTAGAAAATGGCATCTGTTTAACCCCTGAAAAACGCCGGGTCGGCTACGTTTTTCAGGATGCGCGCCTGTTCCCGCATTATAAAGTGCGCGGTAACCTGCGCTACGGCATGGCGAAAAGCATGGCCGGGCAGTTTGATAAGCTGGTGATGTTGTTAGGGATTGAACCGCTACTCGAGCGCCTGCCTGGTAGCCTTTCCGGCGGTGAAAAACAGCGCGTGGCCATTGGTCGGGCGCTGCTGACCGCGCCTGAGTTGCTGCTGCTTGACGAGCCGCTGGCGTCACTGGATATTCCGCGTAAGCGTGAACTGCTGCCCTACCTGCAACGCCTGGCGCGCGAAATCAACATCCCGATGCTGTATGTCAGCCATTCGCTGGATGAGATTTTGCATCTGGCCGATAAAGTGATGGTGCTGGAGAACGGCCAGGTAAAAGCGTTTGGCTCGCTGGAGGATGTCTGGGGCAGCAGCGTGATGCACCCCTGGCTACCGAAAGAACAGCAAAGCAGCATCCTCAAAGTCAGCGTGCTGGAACATCATCCGCATTATTCAATGACCGCGCTGGCGCTGGGCGATCAGCATCTGTGGGTTAATAAACTGGAGCAGCCGCTGCAAACCGCGCTGCGTATTCGTATTCAGGCCTCGGATGTATCACTGGTATTACAACCGCCGCAGCAGACCAGTATTCGCAACGTGTTGCGCGCCAAGGTCGCGCAGTGCTATGACGACAACGGGCAGGTGGAAGTGCAGCTTGAGGTCGGCGGTAAAACGCTGTGGGCGAGGATCAGCCCGTGGGCCAGGGATGAACTGGGCATCAAACCTGGCCTGTGGCTGTACGCGCAAATTAAGAGCGTGTCGATAACCGCCTGATTACAGCAGGTGAGAATAAATAAATTTGGCGATGCTGTCGGTGGTGTTGTCACCAATCACGATATTGGCGCGAGCCTTGACCGCGTCATCTGCGTTACCCATTGCCACGCCGGTGCCTGCGGCTTCCAGCATGCTGATATCATTAAAGTTGTCGCCAAAGGCGATGACATTCTCCATTGACCCGCCCTGCGCTTCAATCCACTGGGCAAGGCGTCGTCCTTTGCTGTTGCCTTTGCGGGCCACGTCGACCTGATCGTGCCATGACCATTCGCACTCCAGCCCCAGCTGTTGCTCAACGTGCTTGCCAAACTGCTGCAGCTTAGGAATATCTTCGTCGGTCAGGGCAAATTTCCAGACAGCGTTAACGTCCTGTGCGGCCTGCGCCAGTGAGGGGACCTGGGTAAAGGTGGGACGCTGCTCCGGCGGCAGGGTTTGCGCCCAGTTTGCGGTACGTACCACATGCCCGGTCGGGCGCTCATACAGCATGGCATCGTCTACATACATCAGACCGTGGATCTGATGTGCCTCCAGCAGATCGATCAGCTGCAACGCCTGATCCACGGGAAGGGGATCGGATTGCAGAACCTTTTTTGCCTGATAATCATACAAGTAAGTGCCATTACAGCAAATTGCAGGTGTATCCAGCGCCAGTGCCTGATAAAAAGGATGAATAGCAACGTGATGGCGACCCGTGACAATGATAAGTTGGTAGCCGGCTTCTCTGGCGCATGATAGCGCTTCGAGAGAAGAGGGCAGTAAGGTTTTTTTCGGGGTCAGCAACGTACCGTCTAAATCCAGGGCAATCACGCGAGTGGTCATCAGTTATTCCAGATTAAGGTTGAGAATTGTGTCTTTTGGCATGGTACACCGAGTCGGCAACCGGACAAAATTCTGAGTCTTAATTAAGCATCCACCGTTAAAAGCGTCTACCTTAGGCGTGTGTCAGGCAGTTGCAGCCACTTGCCAAAAAGTAAAAGGAGCATTCATGAAGCAAACCGTTTATACCGCCAGCCCTGAAAGTCAGCAAATCCACGTCTGGAGCCTGAATCACGACGGTTCACTGACGCTGACGCAGGTGGTTGATGTACCGGGTCAGGTGCAGCCGATGGTCGTCAGCCCGGATAAGCGCTATCTGTATGTTGGCGTGCGTCCTGAGTTTCGCGTGCTGGCCTACCGTATTGCGCCGGATGACGGTGCGCTGACCTTTGCCGCAGAATCTGCGCTGCCGGGCAGCCCGACGCATATTTCGACCGATCATCAAGGTCGTTTTGTGTTTGTCGGATCGTACAACGCAGGCAGCGTGAGCGTGACGCGTCTGGAGGATGGCCTACCGGTTGAGCTGGTGGACGTAGTGGAAGGTATGGACGGGTGCCACTCGGCCAATATCTCTCCGGATAACCGCACGCTGTGGGTTCCCGCACTGAAGCAGGATCGTATCTGCCTGTTTGGCCTCAGCGATGATGGCAAGCTGGTCGCGCAGGATCCGGCGGAGGTGACGACCGTAGAGGGTGCGGGACCGCGTCATATGGCGTTCCATCCGAATCATCAGTACGCCTATTGCGTCAATGAGCTGAACAGTTCGGTTGATGTCTGGGAACTGAACGATCCGCACGGCAAAATTGAGTGCGTACAAACGCTGGATATGATGCCAGCTGATTTCTCCGACACCCGCTGGGCGGCAGATATTCATATCACGCCTGACGGTCGTCATCTGTATGCCTGTGACCGTACCGCCAGCCTGATTACGGTGTTTAGCGTGTCAGAAGACGGCAGCGTGCTGACCAAAGAGGGCTTCCAGCCTACCGAAACCCAGCCGCGTGGCTTTAATATCGACCACCGCGGAAAATACCTGATTGCCGCCGGGCAGAAATCGCACCATATTGCGGTGTATGACATTGCCGGTGAGCAGGGGCTGCTGACCGAGAAAGGTCGTTATGCAGTCGGACAAGGCCCGATGTGGGTTGTGATCAACGCGTACTAACCACTGTGACGCCCGCTTGCGGGCGTCATTATCTGAACGTGATTCCTGTTTTTGCTGTTCCTGCCTATTCGGGTGGAACATCCCAGGAATCTGTAGAGGATAAACCGGTTGTTGGGTTACCGGCCCAAGTGCCAGGCTGTACTGGTGCAATAATAAGGTAGAGATGTTCAGGGATGGCGGTCAGCCATCCCTTTTTGCAATTACTGCTTCGGCTCGGCAAGCACTTTGCTACCCACACCGCGGTTGTTGTATTCCCACATGCGGTTGAAGTTGGTGTCGTTCAGGTTGCGCTGAATTTCACCTTTGTCATCTTCCGCACCGGTGTTACCGGCAAACGGGCGTTTTGAGATAACGCTGTCAGCCCACGGTTTTGCCATGTTAAAGCCTTCGTTGATCACGCTGTCGCGGATCACCACCTGACCATTGGTGTTAGAATCAACATCCAGCGAGCGGCCTAACTGCGCCACACCATCACCGGCAGCCGTAAAGCGGCTGTTGACGGCAAGGAAACCGTAATAAATGTTCGACAGCGTGGCAGGTGCGAACACGTAGGCTTCCTGCTGGGTGCGAGAATTGACGACGCGGAAATCGGTGTTTTCGAATACCACCGCGCCGCGACCAGAAACAATATCCACATCGCCTTCAATGTAGCTGTTTGTCACCAGCGTACGCGGCTGACGATCGTTTTCCAGACGGTTTTGTACACCGCTGTTGGTTACGAAGAAGGTGTTCTGACGACCCAGAATGTTGACGTTGTTGATCTGTACTTTATCGCCATCGGTACGCAGAGCAACGGCCGGATGGTTACCTGCATCCACGCTGTCGCCGAGGTTGTTTTCGATGGTCAGGTTCTGTAACTGCAGACCGTTGTTTTGTGACCAGACGACCGCAGAACACAGTACGCCAATGTTGGTACCGCGCTTGCTCTGGCAATTATCAAACATATACCACGCAGGTTTACCCGGCATATATTTGCCGCTCGGGTTGACCGTACGACGCCAGTCAGCGGTGCTCATTTCCCCGTCAATGGCCTGGCCAATTTTCACATCAAGCGGTTTTTCGCCCATGCCGTACAGCGTCAGGCTGCCCGTTGCTGCAGGGATATAAACCGTGCCCTGATATTCACCCGGCATGATCGCAATATATTGACGCTTGTTGGTGCGTTTAATGATTGCTGCATCCACCGCCGCCTGAATGGTGGTGTGGGTGACGCCCTGAGTCCCTGCCGGGCCGACAACAAAATCAGGCTGTGCGGGCAGAGAAATCGCAGAAGGGGACCACGGCGCGGTGTTTGGCGTCAGTGCCGAAAAATAATGAGCCGCGACAAAATTGCTGGCTTCATTTGCCGACAGAATCGGGCGCGAGGAGGTGCCTGGCGCGGTCTGGTCGGAAGGAATTTGATCGGGCGAGGTTGCGCTACAGGCGGTCAGCGTCACGCCAAAAGCCATTACCAGCGCCAGACGGGAAACTGATGAAATGTTCACAGGTTGCTCCGGGCTTTGAAATTTATCCATTGAAGCCTGCTTTTTTATACTAAGTTGAGCGAAACGGAAAGGCGAAAAGGTAAAAAGTTGTTTTTTATAGCAGCAATGTCGGATGCAGAACGTCCTGATATCACAATTAAATAACAATTATCGCCCTTCAGGTTGACAACATCCGCAGGATCTCAATAAATGTCTATACAACCTATGACAAGTGGTGAGTGGAATGCAGCAATTTTTCCCTGATGATGCCATCTGGCGTAATGTCCGCCTGGCGACCATGGATCCTGAACGTAATACCCCGTATGGGCTGGTGGACGGTCACGCGCTGATTATTCGACAGGGCAAGATTCGCGCCATCGTGCCTGAATCCTTGTTATACCGCACACATGACAATACCTTTGATATGCAGGGTCGGCTGGTTACGCCAGGTTTGATTGATTGCCACACGCATCTGGTTTTTGGCGGAAATCGTGCAGGCGAGTGGGAGCAGCGGCTGAATGGTGTGTCTTACCAGCAAATCAGCGCCCAGGGTGGGGGCATAAACGCCACCGTGTCGGCGACCCGCCGCGCATCTGACGATCAGCTCCTTGCCGTGGCGCGCGCGCGCATGGAACGGCTGATAAAAGAAGGCGTCACGTTGCTGGAAGTGAAATCAGGCTATGGTCTGGATTTGGCGACAGAAGAGAAAATTTTGCGCGTGGTCTCTGCGCTGGCGGCGGAAAATACCCTTGAAATCAGCCCCACGCTGCTGGCCGCGCACGCGACACCGGCGGAATACCGTGACGATCCTGACGGCTATATTACGCTGGTGTGCGAGACCATTTTGCCGCAGCTGTGGGAACAGGGACTGTTTGAGACTGTCGACCTGTTTTGTGAAAGCGTTGGGTTTAGCCTGGCGCAAAGTGAACGGGTATTTAAGGCAGCTCAGGCGTTGGGCATTCCGGTTAAGGGCCACGTGGAACAGCTGTCGTTGCTTGGCGGCGCGCAGCTGGTTAGCCGCTATCACGGATTATCGGCCGATCATATTGAATACCTCGATGAGGCAGGTGTGGCGGCGATGAGTCGCAGCGGCCCGGTGGGTGTTCTGCTGCCCGGTGCCTTTTATTTTCTTAAAGAGAAACAGCGCCCGCCGGTGGAGTGGCTACGTCAATATAACGTGCCTATGGCGGTGGCGACGGATTTCAACCCTGGTACCAGTCCGTTTATCAGTTTGCACTGGGCGATGAACATGGCCTGCGTGCAGTTTGGCTTAACGCCGGAAGAAGCGTGGGCGGGCGTCACGCGTCATGCGGCGCAAGCCCTTGGTCGTCAGGCGACCCATGGGCAATTGAAGGCCGGGTTCGTGGCGGACTTTGTGGTGTGGGATGCCCACCTTCCGGTTGAGATCCTGTATGAACCTGGCCGCAACCCGCTGTATCAACGCGTATTCCGAGGACAACCATCATGAGTCACTGGCATCCCGCATCTCCCGCGCTTTGGCAAGGTCGCGACGATCGCGCTGAGTCACCCAACGCGCTGCGCCTGTTTCAGACCATCACGCTTAGTGCGGCGTTTAGCCCGGAAAACTATCGTGAACAGATAGCGCTGCTGGGATTCGCCTGCGATGAAGGCGTAAAGCGTAATCAGGGACGCACGGGGGCGGCTGGCGCACCTGATGCACTGCGTAAAGCGCTGGCGAATTTAGCCAGCCACCAAGGCCATGACCGGCTGGTGGATCTGGGCAACATTGTGGCGCAAGCCCCCGATCTCGAAGGGGCGCAGCAGGCGTTACGCCATGCGGTACAGCGTTGTCAGCAGGCTGAGATGCGCACTTTTGTGCTGGGGGGCGGGCACGAAACCGCCTTTGCCCACGGTGCAGGTGTGCTGGATGCGTTCCCACGCTTAACCGTGGGCATCGTCAATCTCGATGCCCACCTCGACTTACGCCATGCCGATCGGGCCACCTCCGGTACGCCGTTTCGCCAGTTGGCGCAGCTTTGCGACGTGCAGCAGCGTGAATTTCATTACGCCTGCTTTGGTGTTAACCGGGCGGCTAACACCCAGGCGCTGTGGGATGAAGCGCAGCGGCTTGGGGTTACAGTGGTGGAGGATCTGCACTGTCAAAACGCGCAGTCGCAGATGGCGCAGTTTATTTCCAGCGTAGACGTCATCTATCTGACCATCGACCTCGACGTTCTACCGGTCTGGGAAATGCCCGCTGTGTCCGCGCCCGCCGCGCTGGGCGTGCCGTTGTCGACGCTGCTGAGGCTGATTGAGCCCCTGTGCCGCTGCGGTAAGCTGCAGGCGGTAGACATGGTTGAATTTAATCCCCGTTTTGACGATGATGGCAACGCGGCGCGCGTTGCGGCGCGTCTTGGCTGGCAAATCGCACACTGGTGGCACTGACGTGTCGAATCGCGTTACGCCGCCATTTTACCACTCTCATTTTTCAGCGTAAGGAAGGCTAACGCATGCTCCCATCCCACTCCCGTTCTGCCCCGGCACCTTTTTACGAAAAGGTAAAACAGGAGATCAGTGAAAAGATTGCCAGCGGTATCTGGCAACCTCACGATCGCATCCCGTCGGAAGCGGAGTTGGTCGCGCAGTATGGTTTTAGCCGTATGACCATTAATCGGGCGCTGCGTGAGCTTACTGACGAGGGGCTGCTGGTGCGTTTGCAGGGCGTCGGTACGTTTGTCGCCGAGCCGAAAGGTCAGTCCGCGTTGTTTGAAATTCGCAGCATTGCCGATGAAATTATCGCCCGCCAGCATCAGCATCGGTGCGAGGTGCTGAAGCTGGAAAGCACACGCGCGAACGCGCAGCAGGCCACGGCGCTGAACGTTAAAGAAGGTACCTTTATTTATCACTCGATCATGGTGCACTTTGAAAACTCCCTACCTGTACAAATTGAAGATCGCTGCGTCAATGCGGAGATTGTGCCGGAGTATCTGACACAGGACTACAGTCAGACCACGCCGCACGCCTATCTGTCGCTGATCGCCCCGTTGACCGAAGGCGAGCATATTGTCGAAGCGGTTCGCGCCAGCGCGGAAGAGTGCGCGCTGCTGAACATTAAAGAACACGATCCCTGCCTGCTGATTCGCCGCAAGACCTGGTCTGCGTCATCCATTGTCTCTCATGCTCGTTTGCTTTTTCCGGGTTCCCGCTATCGTCTGCAAGGGCGCTTCATGTCCTGAAAATCGTGATTGCTGCCGCAGTATGACGAAAATGTAGATTAGTTGTTAACTATAACCTTGCGTTTGATTGTATAGACAAGTATATACTTTTAACCAATGTGACCGTTCATCGTAGGCCTGATTAGACGCGTTAGCGTCGCCATCAGGCGCTGTGCCGGATGGCGGCGTATACGCCTGATCCGGCCTACATTCAGCCTGAGGAGTTTCCTTCATGTCTCACAGCAAGTATCGTCAGCAGGATATTCGTGCCCCACGCGGCACCACCTTAACGGCCAAAAGCTGGCTGACCGAAGCGCCGCTGCGCATGTTAATGAACAATCTCGATCCTGATGTGGCGGAAAATCCCCATGAGCTGGTGGTGTACGGTGGGATCGGTCGCGCCGCGCGTGACTGGGAATGCTATGACGCCATCGTCAAGGCGCTGACCAAACTGGAGGCCGATGAAACGCTGCTGGTCCAGTCGGGTAAACCGGTCGGCGTCTTCAAAACCCACGACAATGCGCCGCGCGTGCTGATTGCCAACTCCAACCTGGTCCCGCACTGGGCGACCTGGGAACACTTCAACGAACTGGATGCGAAAGGGCTGGCGATGTACGGCCAGATGACCGCCGGGAGCTGGATTTATATCGGCAGTCAGGGCATTGTGCAGGGGACGTATGAAACCTTCGTTGAAGCCGGACGTCAACATTATCAGGGTAGCCTGAGCGGACGCTGGGTACTGACCGCTGGTCTTGGCGGTATGGGCGGGGCGCAGCCGTTAGCCGCGACGCTGGCGGGCGCGTGTTCGCTGAACATTGAATGTCAGCAAAGCCGTATCGATTTCCGTCTGCGTACCCGCTATGTGGATGAGCAGGCCACAACGCTGGATGACGCGCTGGCGCGTATCGACAAATACACCCGTGAGGGTAAAGCCGTTTCTATTGCGCTGTGCGCGAACGCTGCCGACGTTGTTCCGGAACTGGTGAAGCGTGGTGTGCGTCCGGATATGGTCACCGATCAGACCAGCGCTCATGACCCGCTACACGGTTATCTGCCGTCCGGCTGGAGCTGGGAAGAGTACCAGGCAAAAGCGGTATCCGATCCGCAGGGTACGGTGCAGGCGGCGAAACGTTCCATGGCCACACACGTACAGGCAATGCTGGACTTTAGCAAAATGGGTGTGCCGACGTTTGATTACGGTAATAACATTCGCCAGATGGCCAAAGAGATGGGCGTGGAAAATGCCTTTGATTTCCCAGGCTTTGTTCCCGCCTATATTCGACCACTGTTCTGTCGCGGCATTGGCCCCTTCCGCTGGGTGGCGCTTTCCGGCGATCCGCAGGATATTTATAAGACCGATGCCAAAGTAAAAGAAATTGTTGCCGACGATAAACACCTGCACCACTGGCTGGATATGGCGCGTGAGCGGATTAACTTCCAGGGCTTGCCGGCCCGTATCTGCTGGGTTGGTCTGGAGTGGCGGCAAAAACTGGGGCTAGCGTTTAACGAAATGGTGCGCAGCGGTGAAGTCTCCGCGCCTATCGTCATTGGACGTGACCATCTGGACTCTGGCTCTGTTGCCAGCCCAAACCGTGAAACCGAAGCCATGCGCGACGGTTCTGACGCCGTGTCCGACTGGCCGCTGCTTAACGCGCTGCTCAATACCGCCAGCGGGGCGACCTGGGTGTCGCTGCACCACGGCGGCGGGGTCGGCATGGGCTTCTCGCAACATGCGGGGATGGTGATTGTGTGTGACGGCACCGATGAAGCCGCCGCGCGTATTGCTCGGGTTCTGCATAACGATCCGGCCACGGGCGTCATGCGTCACGCCGACGCCGGGTATGACATCGCGGTGGAATGTGCCGTTGAACAAGGATTGAATTTACCGATGATTGCCGGGACGCAGGGGAAAGACTGAAATGACTAAGCTTACGTTAACACCAGGTCATCTGAGTTTTACGCAGCTACGGGAGATCTGGCAGCAGCCGGTACAACTGAGTCTGGACCCCAGCGCGGTTGATGCCATCAACGCCAGCGTGGCCTGCGTGAATAATATTGTTGCCGAAGGGCGAACGGCCTACGGCATCAATACGGGATTTGGCCTGCTGGCCCAGACCCGTATCGCCACGGAAGATCTGCAAAATCTTCAGCGCTCGCTGGTGCTTTCACATGCTGCTGGCGTTGGCAACGCGCTGGATGATGCCATGGTGCGTCTGATCATGGTGCTGAAAATCAACAGCCTGGCGCGTGGTTTCTCCGGTATTCGCCTGAGCGTGATTGAAGCGTTAATTGCGCTGGTGAACGCCGAAGTTTATCCGCTGATCCCAGCGAAAGGTTCTGTCGGCGCATCGGGCGATCTGGCCCCGCTGGCGCACATGTCGCTGACTTTGTTAGGTGAGGGGAAAGCACGCTGGCAGGGGGAATGGCTCCCGGCGACGCAGGCACTGAAAAAAGCCGGACTGGAGCCGATTACGCTGGAGGCGAAAGAGGGGCTGGCGCTGCTGAACGGGACTCAGGCGTCCACCGCCTTTGCTCTGCGTGGATTGATTGAAGCCCAGGAGCTGTTTGCTTCAGCGACGGTGTGCGGCGCGCTGACGACCGAAGCGGTGCTGGGCTCACGTCGTCCGTTTGACCCTCGCATTCATGCCGCGCGTGGACAGCGTGGGCAGATTGACGCCGCTATGTTGTATCGTCATGTGCTGACCGACGCCAGTGCGCTGTCGCAATCCCATCATAACTGTGAAAAAGTGCAGGATCCGTATTCCCTGCGCTGTCAGCCGCAGGTGATGGGCGCGTGCCTGACGCAAATGCGCCAGGTGATGGACGTACTGTTAGTTGAAGCCAACGCGGTGTCGGACAACCCGCTGGTGTTTGCCGAAGAAGGGGATGTGATTTCCGGCGGTAACTTCCATGCCGAGCCGGTGGCGATGGCGGCGGATAATCTGGCGCTGGCGATCGCGGAAATTGGTGCGCTATCAGAGCGGCGTATTGCGCTGATGATGGATAAACACATGTCGCAGTTGCCGCCATTCCTGGTCAAAAATGGTGGGGTTAACTCTGGTTTTATGATTGCGCAGGTCACTGCCGCCGCACTGGCCAGTGAAAACAAAGCGCTGGCGCACCCGCACAGCGTAGACAGCCTGCCCACGTCGGCCAACCAGGAAGATCATGTTTCCATGGCACCTGCGGCTGGTCGCCGACTGTGGGAGATGGCGGCAAATACGCGCGGTGTGATAGCCGTGGAGTGGCTGGCGGCCTGTCAGGGAATCGATTTACGTGAAGGACTGACCTCAAGCCCGCTGCTGGAACAGGCGCGTCAGGCCTTGCGCGAACAGGTTTCACATTATACCCAGGACCGTTTTTTCGCTCCGGATATCGAGTGTGCGACCGAGCTGTTAGCGCACGGAACGCTGTTGCAATTGTTGCCTGAATTTCTGTAGCAAATTGCCTGATGGCGACGCTGATGCGTCTTATCAGGCCTACGGTCTGCCTGGTAGGCCGGATGA
>OJJJ01000701.1_pt1 | contig 13364 bp, 12 predicted proteins | sample 1596311 | NCBI WGS metagenome assembly OJJJ01 (sample SAMEA4350140, study PRJEB24818) | metagenome | biome: human; feature: gut; material: faeces | place: Denmark | collected 2013-09 | reverse complement strand
ATATTGTGGAATATAGCGAGAGTAATTGTAACGACAAAAGAATTCAATATTCTGTTGTAACAAATACACTTTTGTTGAATGAAGAGATGATTTCTTTTTTTAAGGAACATCATGTAGTTGTTTCCACTTCTCTTGATGGAAATGAACAGATTCATAATACAAATCGTCCGACACAAAAAGGCGGTGGAACATATGAGATTGTAAAAAATAATATTTTTAGATTAAAAAATTCAGGTATCAGTGTTGGAGCAATCCAAACAACGACTAAAAAAAGTCTAGAAGATCCAAAAGGAATTATTGATGCTTATTTAAACGTTGGTTTACAACATATATTTATTCGTCCATTAACACCACTTGGCTATGCAAAAGAGCATTGGGATGAAGTTGGATACTCGCCAGAAGAATTTATTCATTTTTATAAGAGAGTAATCCATATTTTATTGGAATATAACAAAAAAGGAGTCCATATTGTGGAGGGACATGCACAAATCTTTTTAAGAAAGATATTAGCAGGTTATTCTGATAATTATATGGAATTACGTTCCCCATGTGGAGCAACTGTCGGACAAATAGCCTATTATTATGATGGTAATATTTATACATGTGATGAAGGAAGAATGATGGCAGAGATGGGAAATACGACATTTCGACTAGGAAACGTTTATCAGATGACATATGATGATTTAATGGAGTCAAATGTTTGTAAAATAACGTGCCAATCTTCCGTGCTAGAGAGTTTGCCAAGTTGTTGTGATTGTGTTTATCACCCTTATTGCGGGGTATGCCCTGTTATTAATTTGGCAATGGAGAATCATATATATGAAAGAACTCCGAATAATTATCGGTGCCAAATGTATAAGGGAATTTTAGATACATTATTTGAATGTATGTATTTCGATGAAGAGGCTGTTTCTATTTTTAAGACATGGATTTAGGTGGGAGGTTATGAAATTGCATAAGAAGAAAAAATATATAGGAATTGTACTTTCGATTTTATTAGTATTTTTAGTATATATTGGTCTTCAAGAAGAAGCACCAGTTGATGATATTTTAATAAAAGATGGAACATTAGAATATCAGTCTCTTGATAAAGGAATTTATTTAGGAGAATTAAAAGAGATTATTCCAGATGGAGAGGGAACATTATATTATTTTTCGGGAGATACTTATTCTGGAAAGTTTTTAAAAGGAATGAAACAAGGAGAAGGAAAGTTTGTTTGGGAAAATGGGGATGAGTATGTAGGCAATTATAAAAAAGATAAAATTTCTGGAAAGGGAACATATACTTATACGGATGGAGCGGTATACGAAGGGAATTTTAAAGCGAATAAACGACATGGAAAAGGAAAATTCACTTATTATGATGGTTCTATTTATAACGGGCAGTGGAAAAAAGACAAAATGCAAGGCAAAGGGACGTATACGTATGCCGATGGTTCGCGATTAAAAGGACAATTTGCAAATAATGAATTTGTAAAAGGAACGTATACAAAGAAAACAAAGAAGGGAGAATATATATTTTATATTCAAGATAAAGCCTTAACTAATAAAATTAATGTCCTTATGAAGAGTGGAAATTATTATGAAGGGGAGTTTAAAGATGGAAAACTGTATGGAAAATGTGAAGTGTTATATGAAGATGGGGATACTTATTCTGGAAATGTAGAAAAAGGGATGAAATCTGGAAATGGAACTTATGAATGGAAAGAAGGCGATCATTATGTAGGTGAGTGGTCAGAAGATAAAATGAACGGCAATGGAATTTATTATTTTAGTAGTTCAGATGTACCTTATATAAAAGGCACTTTTAAAAATAATAAACCGGATGGAAGCTGTATTTATTATAAAACAAGTAATAAATCCTACACAACAGAGTGGAAAAATGGGGTTTGTGTTGGAATTTCTGAATGAGAGGTAGAAAATACATATGAAAAATGAATTATTTCCAAAAATTGGACAATGTATCGAAGATTTTCTTTATGAGGAAGAAGGTAATATTACAAGAAATAAAGTAGTAACAATTGGGACTTTAGTTTTAGTATTGAGTCTATTAATGTATGATGAAGTTCTTGCAGGACATCGTTCTCATAGTTCCCATCGTTCTCACAGTTCCCATAGTTCTCATAGCTCTGGGTATGGTGGACATAGTAGTCATGAGAGTCATTCTAGTCATGCAAGCCATTCTTCTTCTTCTTCTTCTTGGCATAGCTCCCATAGTTCCCATGGTTCTCATAGTAACCATAGCAATCATGCTTCTCATAGCAATACGAGCCATTATAGTGCAAATGACAGTGCTGGTACTCATTCAAATACTTCTGTTACAACAAAAGCAACAGGGATTGAAGTTGGCGATGTGTCTAAGATCTTAGTTCCGAATGCGAACGATGTTTCAAGTATTGATGAAACAGTAAATACGGTATTAAGTGTACCACCAAGTACAAAGGAATCCTAAAAGAGAGATAACATCAAACCTTTAAAAGATAATAAAAAGTGATAGAATTTTGAGACATAAGAAATACATCTTTTTAATATTTGATTGTATTCCTTATGTCTGGGTGAAAGGATGATGAAATGAAAGCACTCAATGGTATTTTTAAAAGAAAAAACACGAATAAGATAAAAGAAAAGGGGAGAAAAGTAAGAAAGAAATTTCAGATAGTAGCCATTACTTTTTGTGCCATTGTTGTTTTACTTTGTATTTTCTCAAGTGAGGATTTGGATTCAAAAGTTCATTCCTATTTAAGCTCCAAAGAAGATAAAGTATTGGAAGCCTTTTTCGATGATGATACAATACGCACATCGAACGAATGTTATGAATGGTATGAAAAAAATTTTCTTGGAATAACGAATAATGAAGCCTTAATGTGTAATGGGATTTCAGATGATGGAAAAACGAATTATAACAATAAAATAGGAAAAATAAAAATATATGAAAATACAAAGCAGGATACCCTCGTTTTAGAAGGAAACGAAGGAAAAAGTATTTTACATAAAGGAAAAGTAGGAGAGGTGATTGCTACAAAGAAAAAAGTCTATTATATCAATCGTAATCATAAAAATATTCTTGAATCTATTACGATTCAAACAAAAGAAAATAAGCAGTTAACAAAAGAAGGTGTATTATCCTTTGCCATACTTGGAAATACGATTTTATATCTTAATGAATCGCAAGAATTGGTATATTTAGATGAAAAAGACTTATCAAAAGAAGTCTTAGCTACTAATATCCAAAGATTTTGCGTTGGTGATCAGATCGTTGCTCAAAATGATAAACAAATAATATCAATTTCTTATGATGGAAAGAAGATAGAAAAATACGTGGATAATGCTATTTTAGGTGGATATAAAGAGAATGAAGTTTATTATTGTAAACTTCCAAAATCAGAAGGAGGAATGTTTCAGTTATATAAAATGAATACAAAAACGAAAAGCTCTGAAATGCTAAAAGAAGAGAAGAGTTTTATTAATGCTGTATATTTTGTAGATAATAAGATGATAGTGGATACAATTTAGTAATGTGATAAATCTAGTTCATGAATCCCTCATATTCGTCAGCTATTGTCAAATATGTTATGCAAAAAAATTAATAAAAATCATTCGTTTTGATATTTTTTATTGAAGTGTCCTATTGGTTACTTGGTTGATTACCTTGTTGTAAATAAAAAACTCCCTAGTCCTTTTCATATTTAGGAATAGGGAGTAAATTTTTATATGGAAATGTATGAGGGATTTATTTTCTATTTTTTACTAGTATCTTTTTCCTAGAAAATTACAGTATTTTTTAGAGTAGAAACAAATTTTATTTGTTGTTGGAAAAAATACTGCATATGTTTGAAGTCTCTTGAACATCATCCGTTCCATAAATGATACGATTGCCAAACGATGTTAGAGTATTACCACTCTAGTAATAAGATAAATCTAAATAGTTTAAATCACTACTATTTCCTTTCCAAGACCAAGCGATCCAGCCAACATTCTTTACTCTACCAAATCTCATGATTTTATCTTCATCAACATCTTCATTTGAATGATATCCTCCACATTCTCCAATTGAATATAATATTTGTTTTGGTATATTTGCATAAAAATCAAAAGAACAAAAAACGAAAACATCGCATTTGTTCATCCTAAAAAATATAAAAATTGTGATTTTGTACAATTCGTCAAAAATAAATGCAAAAATGATAAAAATACATTGACATTTACCAAAAAACTTATTAAACTGTAGTTAGTTAATAGTTAAGCAAATTAAATATAAAGTTACTACTTAGTGTAGAGAGTGAGAAATAGAAAAAGTGAGGTAAATATTATGAAGTATGATTTTACAAGTATTATGGATAGAAGAGGGAAAGATGCCATTGCTATTGATGGTCTTGGTACGAGACCTGGTTTTGCCCCAGAACGACCAAAAGAAGGATTTGATATTATTCCGATGTGGGTTGCGGACATGAATTTCCCGACAGTTCCTACGATTCCAGAGACGATCATCAAGCGTGTGGAACATCCTGCTTATGGATACTTTGATGCGACTGATGCTTATTATGATGCTATTATCCGATGGCATGAGGAGCAAAACCATGTAACAGGACTTGGAAAAGAATGTATTGGTTATGAAAACGGGGTGTTAGGAGGAGTTATTAGTGCGTTAAACGTTTTGTGTTCTAAGGGAGACAAAGTGCTTATCCATACACCGACTTACATTGGATTTACTATGAGTTTGACAAACAATGGATACGATATGGTGCACAGTCCTTTAAAGAAAGATGAAGAAGGCATTTGGCGTATGGATTATGAAGATATGGAAGAAAAGTTAAAGACCGAGAAGATTCATGCAGCGATCTTTTGTTCTCCTCATAATCCATGTGGTCGTGTATGGGAGCGTTGGGAATTAGAAAAGGCGATGGAATTATTTAAGAAATATGATGTATACGTTATTTCTGATGAAATTTGGTCGGATTTGACTTTGCCAAATCATCAGCATATCCCAACTCAATCCGTCAGCGAAGATGCACGAATGAGAACGGTGGCATTATATGCACCAAGTAAGACGTTTAATCTAGCAGGTTTGATTGGAAGTTACCACATTATCTACAACTCATGGCTCCGTGATAGGGTAGAAAAAGAATCTTCCCTTTGCCATTATAACGACATGAATGTTTTAAGTATGCACGCATTAATTGGTGCTTATAAACAAGAAGGAAAAGAGTGGTTAAAAGAGCTAAGAGAAGTGATGGAAGAAAATATCACGTATGCCTGTGAATTTATTAAAACAGAGTTTAAAGGAGTAGAAGTTACAAAACCAGAAGGAACTTATATGTTATTTATCGATTGTGAGAAGTGGTGTAAGGAACAAAATATTACAATCGAAGAAGTAGAAAAGAAGGCATGGGAAGTTGGCGTCGCTGTACAAGATGGAAGAATGTTCCATGGAGATTATGCAATCCGTATGAATTTGGCGCTTCCACTTTCTAGAGTGAAAGAAGCCTTTGAACGATTAAAAACTTATGTATTTTGTGAGAACAAATAAGATAGATAAGATAGATTAGAAGGAAAGAGAAATAATAAAAAACATAAAATGAAATAAAAAGTGTGAATGTAAGAAGGAGGTATTTTTATGGGCAAGGTTGCAGAAAAATACAAAGAGGTAGAAGCGTATATTATTGAAATGAGAAGATGGTTTCATGCACATCCTGAGTTATCGTTAGAGGAAAAAGAAACTTCTGCAAAAATTAAAGAGGAATTGACAAAGATGGACATTTCTTTTGAAGAGCTGAAACCAAACTATGGAATTATTGCGACTATTGAAGGGGTAGAAACAGGAAAGACGATCGTAGTAAGAGGGGATATTGATGCTCTTCCAGTAAAGGAAGATACAGGCTTAGACTTTGCCTCTAAAAACGAAGGTTTGATGCATGCCTGTGGTCATGATGCCCACATTGCCATGTTACTTGGAACTGCAAAAGTCTTGAAAAGTTTCCAAAAAGAGCTACATGGAACTGTAAAATTATTTTTCCAAGTAGCAGAAGAAATTGGAAAAGGTGTGGAAGAAGCACTGGCATATTTTGATACGATAGGTGGAGTGGATCAAGTGATTGGATTACATATTTGGAGTACTATGCCAGAAGGTGAAATTCTTCTAATTCCAGATGCGGTATTTGCAGGGGGAAGCGGATTTGAGTGCAAGATTCATGGACAGGGTGGACATGGGGCAAGACCAGACTTAGTGAACGATCCAGTTAAAGCGGCCTGTCATCTCGTATTACAGATTTCTTCGATTCCAAGTAATTACTATGATGTACTGGATCATAGTGTTGTATCCGTTGGAGCGATTCATAGCGGAACGGTTGGAAATGTATTCCCTTCGGAAGCAGTAATAAAAGGAACGACTCGCTACTACAAAGAAGGTGGACAGAAGAAATTAGCAAAGATTATGGAAAATATGTGCGAAGGAGTTGGGAAAATTCACGATGTGGATGTGGAACTCATTTACACAGGAGGAGTTATCCCTGTTATGAATAATAGGAAAATGATCGAGCGTGCTAGAGTATTAGTAAATGACGTAGAAGGCTTAGAGGTATCCACACAGACAGAGCCAATCTGTGCAGGAGATAACTTTGGATATATTCTGGAAAAATATGATGGATTTTATGGTGTGCTTGGAGCAGGAAAGAGAGAGGGTTACAACTATCCTCAACATCACTGCCAGTTTGATATTCAGGAAGAGTCTCTTAGAAAAGGTTCTGAATTTATGACACGATATGTCTTAGATTATTTGAAAGCATAAGAAAGAAAATGAGAAAGGTTTTATCCGCAGGAGGTAGGTATGGGAGTGAATAAGCCAGAAAAGAAACAAACATTTAAGATGCCACATTTATTTTGGATTATGATAGGGTTACTACTTGTGGCTAGTTTATTGACTTATGTGATTCCAGCAGGAGAGTTTGGAAAAGATGCCAATGGAACTATTATCGGTACAGAGTTTTCCTATTTAGGTTATCAGACACCTGTTAGTCCATGGAAAATGTTTATGCTAGTATTACAAGGAATGATAAATTCAGGTGCTGTTATTTGGACGGTTCTTGTAATGGGAGCCATGACAGCTGTTGTTATGGCAACAGGAGCTATTGATGAGTTATTGAACTGGGCTATTTATAAATTAAAAGATAAGAATGAGAATATTCTCATTTCCATTATGTTTATTCTCATGGTTTATTTAGGCGGGTTTGGTGGTTCTGATGCCCTAATCGCAGTAGTTCCAATTGGGGTTGTGTTCTGTAAAAAGTTAAAGTTAGATCCGATTTGTGCTATTGGTGTATCAACGTATGCTACATTAATTGGATTTGGTACAGGACCTACAAAACAGTTTATTACACAGATGATGATGGATGTACCAGTCTATGGAGCATTTTTCACCATGTTTATTAGTATGAACTTTTTCATGGTAATTGGATTGATTTTCTTATTACGATATGTAAAGAAAATCCGTAAAGACCCTACAAAGTCCTTAATGTGGTCAGAAGGTTGGAATCCAGCAAATATGGTCGTGAGTAAAGAGGAAGAAGAGATGCTTAATAAAGGAACAAAACTTTCTCTTAGAACAATTTTGATTCTTGTTGTGTTCCTCGGACAGTACATAATTGTAGTTGCTTATCCATTGCTTACAGGAGATACGGGTAGCATTTTATATCTTATGGTAGCCCTTTCCCTTCTCGTTTCTATTATTACTGGATTTTTAGGGGGATTTTCCTTTGATCGCATTGGGGATGAAATTGTAAAAGGACTTCAAAGTATGGTATTTGTCGGCTTTGTAATAGGTCTAGCAATGGTAATGTCACTTGTTATGACAGAAGGGCATATTATTCATACCATTGTATATGTGCTTTCTCGTCCATTGATGGACTTACCACGAGCAGTTGCAGGAATTGGTATGACAGTAATTGTAGCTCTTGTAGGATTTATTATTCCATCTGCAACCTCAAAAGCTGCGATTCTTGTTCCGATTATTAAGCCGATTTCGGATGCGCTAAATCTCGATCCGAATCTTGCAGTACAGGCGTTTCAATATGGAGATGGTTTTACACATTTGATTACACCATTCCTTGGTTGGATGATTGGTTCTTGTATTATGGCAGGCGTTCCATTTACGAAATGGTTCCAATGGGTGATTCCAAAGGTTATAGTATTTATAGCGATTTCTTTTGGCATTATGTATTTCTTGACAGAATCTGGATGGACTGCCTTCTAGAAAAGTGAAATAAAAAGATAAAGAAATAAATAAAATTATCGATTATAATAAATGCATATTACTGTGAAAAGATCCATTTTATCATTGTTTTGATAAAATGGATCTTTTGATTTACGCAAAGATAAGAAGTCAATAGCGAATAAAAGAATTTTAAAGAAGTGATTTCAAAATAGATAAAAGAGTAGTATTAACAAAAGAAATCGTTTATATTGTATGATAAGAATAGGGATTAGTAGAAGGAGGGAATTTACTTGAAAACGAGAGAAGAAGTGTTAGCTTATGGTTTGTCTTTTAAGGATAGCTATCAAGATGCACCGTTTCATGATCCAAATTGGATATTGGTGCGCTATAAGAAAAATAAAAAGGCGTTTCTTTGGACTTATGAGTATCAAGGACAAATGAGAGTCAATATTAAAGTGGATCCAGAATGGCGAGATGTTTGGCGAAATGCATTTGATTCTGTTATTCCAGCCTATCATCAAAATAAAAAGTATTGGAATACCGTTATTTTAGATGGTAGTATTCCAGATGAAGAGATCAAAAGAATGATAGCGGAAAGCTATGATTTAATTGTTAGAAAGAAAGGTTGAAAAAATCTTAATTTTGGGTATATTGGAAGTAGCAAAAGAAAATGAGCAAAGGAAAAATAATAATTACTATAAGGAGGATTTATAATGAGAACAATAGAACTTGGAAAAAGTAATATGCAAGTGCCTGTAATTGCCTCAGGATGTATGCGTATGAATGGATTGGATGAAAAACAAGCAGCTTCTTTTATAGAAAAAGCGTTATCTCTTGGTGTTAATTTTTTTGAGCACGCAGATATTTATGGAAAAGGAGAATGTGAAAAAATTTTCTCAAAAGCCATTGATATGAAACCGTCTGTTCGTGAAAAAATAATATTACAATCAAAATGTGGTATTGTCCCAGGAAAAATGTATGATCTTTCAAAAGAATATATACTAAAAAGTGTGGATGAAATTTTAAAACGTTTACAGACAGAATATTTAGATGTGCTTGCATTGCATCGCCCAGATGCTTTAGTGGAGCCAGAAGAAGTGGCAGAAGCATTTCGTGTTTTAAAAGAAAGTGGAAAAGTACGTCACTTTGGAGTTTCCAATCATAAACCACTGCAGATGGAGTTACTCCGTAAATATTTGGACGAGCCACTTGTTACCGATCAACTTCAATTTTCCATTACCAATTCTTCTATGGTAGAAAACGGATTAGAAGTGAATATGACAACAAAAGGTGCCATTGATCGTGATGGAAGTGTACTGGATTATTGTCGATTCCATGATATTACCATTCAGACATGGTCACCATTTCAATATGGATTTTTTGAAGGCGTATTTCTTAATAATGAGAAATTCCCTGAATTAAATCAGATATTGGAGGAAATCGCTACCCGATATGAAGTAACACCGACAACTATTGCTACGGCATGGATTTTAAGACATCCTGCTCATATGCAAGTCATTGCGGGAACGATGAATGAAAAGCGTTTAGAAGAAATTTGTAAAGCTTCCGAAATTACACTGAGTCGGGAAGAATGGTATCAAATTTATCTTGCCGCTGGACATATGCTCCCTTAAAGTTATGGATAGGTTGTAGTCTGGTATGGGATAAGAATTTATGCTATTTATATAGATAATGCTGATTTAATCTTAGCAAGTAATTCAGGTGAAATTAGATAAGAACTGAATTTGATAATATGAAACAATAGGAGATTTTAAAGGAATATTCTTGTGTCTTTGTAGACTTACCAAAGAATAGAATTTTTGGAACAGGAACGTCTTTGGATACGGCTCGTCTTAAATTAACATTACATCGTTTAACAGGGGTTGCGGTTCATTCCATTCAATATTTTGCATAGAGAAGAAATTTTCCTTACAACAAAAGTTTGGATTGAACATTAAGGAAGGGATATTACCATCATAGAAAGAGTGGTGATATCCCTTCCTTTTTGTGACACAAAGTGTGCCTTTAGTCGTTTTTATGTATCAGGTTTCCATCAATGAAGACATATTTAATTTCAGTTTCTAAAGAGAGAGGATTCCCTGTTGTAATAACAAGATCTGCATCCTTTCCGGCAAGAAGACTTCCCACTCTATCTTCAATTCCTAAGTGTTTTGCAGGATTAATAGTGATGGCTTTTAATGCTTCATATGGATCCATGCCTGATTTCACAGCTAATCCAGCACAAAGTGGCAAGTATTCTTGTGGAATAAAAGGAGAATCTGTAATAATAGAAACTTGACAGCCAAGTTTTGCAAGCACACCAGGAGTTTCAAATGTTTTATTTTGTAACTCAAATTTTGTAGCATGAGTAAGCGTTGGTCCAACTGCTAATGGAACATTTTCTTTGGCTAATGCTTCGGCAATTAAATGTCCTTCTGTTACGTGCTCTAGTGTAATATCCAAGTCAAATTCTTTAGCGATTCTAAGAGCAGTAAAAATATCATTTGCTTGATGTGCATGAGCCTTTAAAGGGATTTCTTTCTTTAAAACGGGAAGAAGTGCTTCTGATTTCATATCAAATGCTGGTTCTTTTGCTGGATCACCATGAGCATTTTCTAATTTTTTTTGATATTGAGTTGCTTTAAACAGTGCCTCTCTAAGAACGGAAGCTGTTGTCATACGAGAAGTGATGCCATTTGTTCGATAGCAGTTTTTTGGATTTTCTCCAAATGCACATTTCATTGCAACTGGATCTTTTACAATCATATCATCCACACATTTTCCATAGGTTTTTAAAGCGACAAATGTTCCGCCAAGAACATCCGCACTGCCTGGGCCAGTACCAACACAAGTGACACCAGCTTTTGAAGCGTGTTCAAAGCAAGGATCGAATGGGTTAATTCCATCGATTCCACGAAGATGTGGGGTGGAATAATCATTGAGTTCGCAATAATCTCTTCCTTCATATCCGATGCCATATCCATCAAGACCAATATGGCAATGGGCTTCTACAAATCCAGGATAAATGGATAAGTTGGTAGCATCTAATATTTCCATATCTTCAGTAGTAGAAATTTCAGGTGCAATAGAGATGATTTTTCCATCTTCAATGAGGATATCTCCATAAAAAGCATCTTTTTGTTCCATAGTGTGAAGGAGACCATTTTTTATACAAATCATAATACAGACCTTCTTTCTTATGTAATTATTTTCCAAATGTTTGGAAATGTTTCATGTCACCATAAAGTTCTAATAAATGTTGGTATTCTTCTTCGTTATAAAAAGAAATGGTACCTTCTCCATAACCCTTTGCAACTTCAACAGCAAAGCGAGCAGCGGATTCAATATCAAGTGGATGACTTGCACCAGTAGCACATCCAGCAACAGGTTGCTCTGTTGTAATTGCCACACCCACAACAGGGGCATCGGTAGCAGTAGCCGGTTGTAAAATACTATTTAAGTGATGAAGGTTATTTCCATAAGGGGTAATATCTTGTTGAGAGACAGGGAATACGGCAGGAAGTTTTCCAGTTACTCTGGACATGACATCAAGTAAAGTATCGCTAACTTCTAAAATATAACCGCTTTTTATTGTTGGAGAAATAGCAAATCCGTTGATGTTGATTACTTTATTACCTTTTGTTGTATCAATGGATAAAATGGCATCCATTCGTTCGTCTACTTCTTTTTCATTATTTGTTTGCATATCGATTGGTGAATCCATAAATGGCACTGGATAATGATCCTGTGTTGGAGCATTTGGGCAAATATGGGTAGCAATAATGATATCTCCTTTTAAAATATCACCATTCGCATTCATTTCTGCTAATTTTAAACCAGCGGAGAGAGCAGCTAAAGCACCATCTCCATCGGATACAAAGCCAGTGACTTCAGGGCGTGCGCCAAGGCCTCCAAGTCGTCCAATAATTCCCAATGTTTTGGCATGCCCACCATTACTCTTTCCTTCGCTTCCTTTGATAAGAATTTTTATGCAGTCAGTGCTTCCTTTTTCGCTAGTAACAGTTTCTAATGAAACATCATGTGCACCACGGCTTTTAAAAAGATCTAGGATGTCTTGTCCATTTGCAGACGGTGTATCCAGGTGATCAAAAAGTTCAATAACTTGTCGTAAAATCATAGAATTTCCTCCTAAAAAGTAAAATATTATTAGTAATAGTCTATAATAGGAATTAAAAATGATCAATATCTTTATTAGATAAAAATTTTTTGAACTTTATTTTTGTGAAAACAAAAAAGAATTATTTGGTTTTTTTTGTAAATACATTGTCGATAATATATAAAAAAATAGTATAATTATACAATGAAAAGGAATAAAAACTATATATATTTTACAAAAAATTCTTTAGCGATAAAATTCGCTTGCATATTAGCGTGATAAAGGGTAGAATTGTTTTTAAAAAAGTAAAAGTCTAAAAAGGTAGAATTTAGACAATAAACGTCGAAAAATGGAGCAGTGAATTATTTTAAGGAGGATTCATATGAAAAGAAAAAGTATTGCAATGGCATTGATTGCAGCTTTAACCTTATCTTTGGTAGGGTGTGGAAGTGCAAAAGGAAAGGGCCAAGCAGATGGCACTTCACAAGCAGAAGTTGAGAAAGTAACAGTTGAAGTTCCTAGTGAACCAACCAAAGGAGGAACATTAACCGTTTCTCTTTCTGCGTCGCCAAGAAATTTAGATCCTGTTTTATATACGGGATCTTATGAGGGACAGGTCATTCAAAATGTCTGCGATCGTCTTGTGGGATATAATAAAGATTTAACAGAAATCGTTCCTTCCTTGGCAGAGAAATGGGAAATTAGCAAAGATGGCACAAAGTATGTGTTCACTATTCGACAAGGAGTTCATTTTCAAAAAGGAAAATACCAAGATGGAAGAGAGTTAACAGCAGAAGATGTTGCATATTCTCTCAATCGTTCTGCTAAGGAATCTGCTCTGAATCGTTTAGATATGCTAAAAGAAGCAAAAGCTACGGGGGATTATGAAGTAACTTGTGGATCTGTCTCTTATAGACATATCCGAGCCCAGGAGACTAAGGCGAATCTCGTATTCCTTTTTCCGCTTGAAAACACACGAAACTCAGGCGAATATAGCACGCAGTCTTTTGCTTGAAATAATTGCTATAAGCATATTAGTCA
>OJJJ01000698.1_pt1 | contig 13426 bp, 12 predicted proteins | sample 1596311 | NCBI WGS metagenome assembly OJJJ01 (sample SAMEA4350140, study PRJEB24818) | metagenome | biome: human; feature: gut; material: faeces | place: Denmark | collected 2013-09 | reverse complement strand
GATTTTACCCAGAAACCGGTATGCAGCTTTGCTGTTACGACGGGAGGAGAGATAAAAATCGACAGTGCGGCCCCGGCTGTCGACGGCCCGGTACAGATACGCCCAGCGGCCATTGACCTTCACGTAGTTTTCATCCATGTGCCACGGGCAAAGATCGGAAGGGTTACGCCAGTACCAGCGCAGCCGTTTTTCCATTTCAGGCGCATAACGCTGAACCCAGCGGTAAATCGTGGAGTGATCGACATTCACTCGTAAGCGTTAAGTGAGCGCCGTATTGACGGCTATTTATTGGTGAGATCTACGTTCCATGGCAGCAGTTCGGCCACTTTGTTGATGGGCCACTCCGGCAATACGCTCAGGATATGGCGAAGGTAACCCTCTGGATCGATACCGTTCAGCCTGCACGTTCCGATCAGACCATACAGCAGGGCACCACGTTCACCACCATGATCACTGCCGAAGAAGATGTAGTTTTTCTTGCCCAGACAGACCGCTCGTAGCGCGCGCTCAGCAGCGTTATTATCCGGCTCTGCCAGACCATCATCGCAGTAGTAACACAGGGCATCCCACTGGTTCAGTGCATAAGCGAACGCCTCGCCTAACCGGGATTTTTTCGACAGAGTGGCTCTTTTCTCCACCAACCAGTCATGCAGGGATATCAGCAACGGTTTACTTCGGGACCGTCTGGCGGCCAGCCGCTGAGATGCCGGAAGGCCGCGTATTTCCTCTTCTATCGCGTATAACTCACTGATGCGCTTCAGAGCCTCCTCTGCTGTGGCCGTCCGGGTGCTGATATAGACGTCATGGATTTTGCGCCGCGCATGAGCCCAGCATGCCGCTTCTGTCAACGGGCCACCTTCACGCTCTGCGCTGAACAACCTGTCGTACCCTGCGAAGGCATCTGCCTGCAGCACGCCATGATAGTGCCGAAGATGTTGCTGAGGGTGTTTCCCCTGTCGGTCCGGTGAGAAGGCGAACCATGCCGCTGGCGGATCTGATGAACCCGCGCTTCTGTTATCACGGATATATGTCCAGATACGCCCGGTTTTCGTCTTCTTTCTGCCCGGCGCCAGCACGGGCACCGGAGTGTCATCCGTATGCAGTTTGCGGCAGTCCATCACGTAGTGGTAGAGGGCTTCATCCAGCGGGGCCATTAACCGGCAGCACGCATCCACCCAGTTGGAGAGCAGCGCACGACTCAGATCCACACCCTGACGGGCAAAGATTTCGCACTGGCGATACAGCGGCAGGTGTTCACAGTATTTGGCCGTTAACACGCGGGCCAGCAGACCCGGCCCGGCGATGCCCCGGTCGATAGGACGTGAGGGCGCTGGCGCTTCAACGACGCAGTCGCATCGGGTACAGGCCTTTTTCACTCTGACCGTGCGGATCACTTTCAGGGGTCGTCTCAGAAAACGGAAAATAAAGCACGCTAAGCGTGCGTGGAGGCTGGCACCCAGCGGTACAGCGTCGGAATGGACACGCCGAGGTTCTTGGCCACGTCCTTGGGCGGCACCCCGCTGGCCAGCAGCTTCTTGGCCGACTCGATCTTGCTGTCGGTCATCTTCGGCTTGCGGCCGCCTTTGCGGCCGAGCTGCTTGGCGACTTCCAGCCCGGCGCGGGTGCGCTCGACGGTCAGCTCGCGCTCCATTTCGGCAAGGCTCGCCATGACGTGGAAGAAGAACCGCCCGGATGGTGTGCCGGTGTCGATGGAGTCGGTGAGGCTCCTGAACTGGACACCGTGCTTGTGCAGATCGCCGACCAGATCGACCAGTTGCTTGACCGACCGGCCCAGCCGGTCGAGCTTCCAGACGACCAAAGTATCGCCTTCGCGCAGCATTTCGAGCGTCTTGGCCAAGCCAGGCCGGTCTGCCCGCGTGCCACTCACCTTGTCCTCGAAGACCTTTTTACATCCGGCCTTGCTCAAGGCTTCGCGTTGCAGCTCCAGGTTCTGATCCTGCGTCGAGACGCGCGCATAGCCAATCAACATGGCTTGTCTCGCGCCCGGTCGATGCGTTCCTGCATCGCCTGCATCACTTCTTCGTGGGTGTACGATCTGGCGTTGGCGTCGGTGGCTTGCCGCAGGGCTTCCTCAACCTCGCGCGTCATCCGCTCGTAATCCTCCGGCCACAGCGCTTGCTCCATGCGCAGCGACGCCTGACCCAGCAGGTGCAGCAGGCTGAACAGCCGCATGTCGTTGGTGGCGACGATGCGCTCCCGAATCTGCTCCTGAATAGCTTCGCTAGCCCGATGCGCTTGTGGTGTGGCAGTCCCCTCGTAGTCAGCGGGGAATTCCGCTTCCTCGGCAATCCTTGCCCAGGCGCTGGCCAGCGCCTCGATGGTTGACGTGCTCATTTCCGCCGCTCCTGTGCTCTTTGGCGAATCAACCGGCCAAGGGGCCTCGACGCGAAAACCAGCAGCATCACGCCTATCGGATACCAGGTCGAGAAGACCACCAAGGCATCGAAGGCTGGCCGTCCGGTGTTGGTAGGCAGTACGGCGGTCACAGCCATCAACCCGCCGACCGTCCAGATGATGCGCCACACGTAGGGCATCACGCGGGGCACGTAGCCGTCATCGAAAGCGGTCTGGTAGTAGCGGCGCAGGCCGCGCTCGGCAAGCGCCTGGCGCTGCCGCTCCGACAGCGCATCCGTCCGGCCATACCAGCGCCGGAATGGTGGACAGCGCAGCAGCAAAGGGGTGAAGAGGATCATCACCGCCACGATCGCGACACCCCACGCCATGACGGCGCCGGCATCGGGCCGCTTGGCGTTCTCGATCACGGGCGCGAAGACGCCCGGAGCACCGATCATCCAGAACAGCGCAATGTGCTGATGGAAGGAGAGCTTCATTTGCTCATCCACTTGCGCAGCAGGCGCTTTTTCAGGGAGGCGCGTTCTTGCGGGTTGCGTCCCTTGTGATTGGCGATGCGATCCGCCGTGGCGGCCTGGCGCTTGACGGGCCAGTAGGAGCGGCCATCCTTGCCCATCGACCAGACGCTGCTGGCCTGGTTTTCCAGCAGGGGCAGATGGGCGCTCAGGGCTTCGGGCGACGCGCTGGTCAGCGCCGTGCGCTCACGGGTGCGCCAGCGCTGATGCCAGAGCTTCTTGTCCTCGCGCTCGCTGCCGCAGGTCGTGTGCCCGACGATGGGTGTTTTGCGGCGGCTGCGGCTCATAACGTAGTGGTCTCCAAGAACATTCAGGACTGATCCCAGGCGTCGATGGTCAAGACCTGATCGGCAGGACAGGCGGCTACGCGGTCGGGAACTGGATGGTGTTCAGTCTCATGCCGACCCCATTCGATTGATCGCGTCGCTTGCGGCACGCTGCGACGCAAGGAGGTTTGCGACCTGGTTTAGCAGCCGTGTCCGCTGCATGTCTGTTACCTATCTCCCCGACCGCTCATTGGACCAACTCCAGAGATTGGGCTCTATCGCTCAGCCAATACGAAACCGGCATTGGCTGATGCCACAACCGAGACGAACACAAATGGCTCGGTACCTGTATTTCGCGCCCCGTGCACTTGGCCCGGTCTTGCCACGGCTATCTCACCTTCCCTGAGGGCACGAACAATCCCATTGCCCTGAAAGTAATCAGCCATTCCCGACAAAACAGTCCACGTGTCTTGGCCGTGAGGATGAATGTGAGCCGCAATTTCCTGCCCGGGATGGACATGCCAAACCACGATAATTGAGTCTCGGGTTTCAAGCACAACGGAACGAATAGGCTCGCCTTCGGACGGCTGAACATACTCGGCTACAGAAAATATTCTCGATTCAACAGTCATCGGAGATCCCTCTTTCACAGTTGTCGTTACGGTCTTCATCGTCGGCATCCTGACGCACGGCGGGCAATTGCTGGAGCAACGCCGGCAGCCATTCCTGTACCGTCTCCCACACCACATCGAGGTTGATGTCGAAATAGCCGTGAGCCATGCGATTACGCATATTGCGCATGCTGCGCCACGGCACGTCGGCATGCGCCTGGGTGAACTCGACGTAGCCATCCATCACCTTTGTGGCCGCCTCGCCGATGACGATCAGGCTCATGATGACGGCCTGCTGGGTGCGCTTGTCGGCCAAGAAGTCGTCCTTGGCCATCCCTTCCACGAAGCTGCGCGCATCGGTTGCGGCCTGCTGAATGTGGTCGAGGTAATCGGGCAGGCGGTTCTCGCTCATATCGGTTGCGCCTCCGCGAGCACCTTGGCCCGGAACTTCGGCGGCAGGTCGCCGGGAGTCAGCAGATCGACGTCAACGCCGAGCAGCGATTTCAGTTCTTCTTCCAAATCGCCCAAGTCCAACAACGTGGCACCGGGCAGCGCATCGACCAACAGGTCGAGGTCGCTGCCATCCCGGTCGGTGCCATGCAGCACCGAGCCGAAGACGCGCGGGTTCGCGGCGCGAAAGCGGCCTACCGCTTCACGCACTGCGCTTCGCTTCATGTCAAGCACAACAGACGGTCGCATGCGCATCCTTTCTTATCGAAACTCGTTGAGATGATATGCAATCAAGAATAGAATTTCAAGAACTATTTTCGAGAATCGCAATGCCTTGATTCCCGTGCCGCGCCGGTTGCCTTGGCGGGCTTGTCACAAACCTACGTTTTCAAGAAGAAGGAAACCGCATGCCCCGCCGTTCGATCCTCTCCGCCGCCGAGCGCGAAAGCCTGCTGGCGTTGCCGGACACCAAGGATGAGTTGATCCGTCACTACACGTTCAGCGAAAGCGACCTCTCCATCATCCGGCAGCGGCGCGGCCCGGCCAATCGGCTGGGCTTCGCGGTGCAGCTCTGCTACCTGCGCTTTCCCGGCGTCATCCTTGGCGCTGATGAGCCACCGTTCCCGCCATTGCTGAGACTGGTCGCCAACCAGCTCAAGGTCGGCATCGAAAGCTGGGACGAGTACGGGCAGCGTGAGCAGACCCGACGCGAGCACCTGGTCGAGCTGCAAACGGTGTTCGGCTTCCAGCCGTTCACGATTGGCCACTACCGGCAGGCTGTCCAGTTGCTGACCGAGCTGGCCATGCAAACCGACAAGGGCATCGTGCTGGCCAGAGCCTTGATCGAGCACCTGCGGCGGCAGTCGGTCATTGTGCCCGCCCTCAACGCCGTCGAGCGGGCGAGCGCCGAAGCGATTACCCGCGCCAACCGGCGTCTCTACGACGCCTTGGCTGAGCCGCTGACGGACGTGCATCGCCGTCGCCTCGACGATCTGCTCAAGCGCCGCGACAACGGCAAGACGACGTGGCTGGCCTGGCTGCGGCAATCCCCGGTCAAACCGAACTCGCGGCACATGCTGGAACACATCGAACGCCTCAAGGCGTGGCAGGCGCTCGACCTGCCCTCCGGCATCGAGCGGCTGGTTCACCAGAACCGGCTGCTCAAGATCGCCCGCGAGGGCGGCCAGATGACGCCCGCCGACCTGGCGAAGTTCGAGCCGCAGCGGCGTTACGCGACCCTGGTGGCGCTCGCCATCGAGGGCATGGCCACCGTCACCGACGAAATCATCGACCTGCATGACCGCATCCTGGGCAAGCTGTTCAATGCCGCCAAGAACAAGCATCAGCAGCAGTTCCAGGCATCCGGCAAGGCGATCAATGCCAAGGTGCGGCTGTTCGGGCGCATCGGCCAGGCGCTGATCGAGGCCAAGCAAGCGGGCCGCGATCCGTTCGCCGCCATCGAGGCCGTCATGTCCTGGGATGCTTTCGCCGAGAGCGTCACCGAAGCGCAGCGGCTCGCGCAACCCGAGGACTTCGATTTCCTGCACCGCATCGGCGAGAGCTACGCCACGCTGCGCCGCTACGCGCCGGAATTTCTCGACGTGCTCAAGTTGCGGGCCGCGCCCGCCGCCAAGGACGTACTCGACGCCATCGAGGTGCTGCGCAGCATGAACAGCGACAACGCCCGCAAGGTGCCCACCGACGCGCCGACCGAGTTCATCAAGCCGCGCTGGCAGAAGCTGGTGATGACCGACACCGGCATCGACCGGCGCTACTACGAACTGTGCGCGCTGTCGGAGCTGAAGAACGCGCTGCGCTCCGGCGACATCTGGGTGCAAGGCTCGCGCCAGTTCAAGGACTTCGAGGACTACCTGGTGCCGCCCGCGAAATTCGCCAGCCTCAAGCAGGCCAGCGAATTGCCGCTGGCCGTGGCCACCGATTGCGACCAGTACCTGCATGACCGGCTGACGCTGCTGGAAACGCAGCTCGCCACCGTCAACCGCATGGCGCTGGCCAACGAGCTGCCGGACGCCATCATCACGGAGTCGGGCCTGAAGATCACGCCGCTCGATGCGGCGGTGCCCGATACCGCACAGGCCCTGATCGACCAGACGGCGATGATCCTACCGCACGTCAAGATCACCGAATTGCTGCTGGAGGTAGACGAATGGACGGGCTTCACCCGGCACTTCGCCCACCTGAAGTCAGGCGACCTGGCCAAGGACAAAAACCTGTTGCTGACCACGATCCTCGCCGACGCGATCAACCTGGGCCTGACCAAGATGGCGGAATCGTGCCCCGGCACGACCTACGCCAAGCTGGCCTGGCTGCAAGCCTGGCACATCCGCGACGAAACCTACGGGGCGGCACTGGCCGAGCTGGTCAACGCGCAGTTCCGACATCCCTTCGCCGAGCATTGGGGCGACGGCACCACGTCATCGTCGGACGGCCAGAACTTCCGCACCGGCAGCAAGGCCGAGAGCACCGGCCACATCAATCCGAAATACGGCAGCAGCCCAGGGCGGACGTTCTACACCCATATCTCCGACCAGTACGCGCCGTTCCACACCAAGGTCGTGAACGTCGGCGTGCGCGACTCGACCTACGTGCTCGACGGCCTGCTGTATCACGAATCCGACCTGCGGATCGAGGAGCACTACACCGACACGGCAGGGTTCACGGACCACGTCTTCGCGTTGATGCACCTGCTGGGCTTCCGCTTCGCCCCGCGCATTCGTGACCTGGGCGACACCAAGCTCTACATCCCGAAGGGCGATGCCACCTACGAGGCGTTGAAACCGATGATCGGCGGCACGCTCAACATCAAGCACGTCCGCGCCCATTGGGATGAAATCCTGCGGATGGCCACCTCGATCAAGCAGGGCACGGCGACGGCCTCGCTGATGCTCAGGAAGCTTGGCAGCTACCCGCGCCAGAACGGCCTGGCCGTCGCCCTGCGTGAGCTGGGACGCATCGAGCGCACACTGTTCATCCTGGACTGGCTGCAAAGCGTCGAGCTGCGCCGCCGCGTGCATGCCGGGCTGAACAAAGGCGAGGCGCGCAACGCGCTGGCCCGCGCCGTGTTCTTCAACCGCCTGGGGGAAATCCGCGACCGCAGCTTCGAGCAGCAGCGCTACCGGGCCAGCGGCCTCAACCTGGTGACGGCGGCCATCGTGCTATGGAACACGGTCTATCTGGAGCGGGCCGCGAACGCCTTGCGTGGCCACGGTCAAGCCGTCGATGACGGCCTGTTGCAGTACCTGTCGCCGCTCGGCTGGGAGCACATCAACCTGACCGGCGATTACCTCTGGCGCAGCAGCGCCAAGATCGGCGCGGGCAAGTTCAGGCCGCTACGGCCGCTGCAACCGGCTTAGCGTGCTTTATTTTCCGTTTTCTGAGACGACCCCTTTCAGGGCGCTGGAGACCAGCTCCAGTTGCTCCGCGCTGACTTCGCTGAGATAGGCCATATCACTACCGCAACCAGGACAGCTGGTTTCAGCTGGCTCCAGTCTGTTTATTTCGCGGGGAAGATGTTCCGGTAACGGGCGACGATGACGGGACTGGCGCAACTGACGCGGAACCTGCTGATCATTGTCCCGGCCGTTGTAACGATCGCTTTGCTGCTCCTGCTGTTTCAGCAGGGCTTCGGCTTCTTCGACCTGCCGGCGTAGCTTTTCTGAACGGGTACCGAACAGCATTCGGCGCAGTTTTTCTATCTGAGCCCGCAGATGTTCTATTTCACGCTCTTCGTTCTCTATTTTCTCTTCTGCGCGGGCCAGCGCCGAACGCAGGAACGACTCAGTCTCAGCAACGAGACTGAGCTGGCTGTCTTTCTGGCGAAGCGCGTCTTCCAGCGCAGCGATACGGGCGAGATAGTCCTGACTCATGACCCCATTTATAATGCGGTCATGCGCTTTTTACAACATCGTCAGTGAGTTAAGGCGTGCAGTTTTAGGTTGCCGCCAGTCCAGCTTATCGAGGAGCATGGCGAGTTGTGAGCGGGTGATGGCGATTTTGCCGTCGCGTACAGCAGGGGGTCGGTTCCGGCTGAGGGCGAAATGACACCCTAAGCTTTCGGTTCCTTGGGCCAAAGATATTCGCCAGTCAGTAGAATGTGCGCCCAGCCCAATGGGGATATGTGGGGAAGAAATTCAGGGGGAACATCCAACCCTTCGTTCCGCCGCTCCGTGACGGCATGACCAAGATGGACGGTATTCCAGTAAATGATCACCGCAGTCAATAAATTGAGCCCAGCGATTCGGTAGTGCTGCCCCTCTGTCGTGCGATCGCGAATTTCCCCCTGCCTCCCGATACGGAGCGCATTTTTGAGCGCATGGTGGGCCTCTCCCTTGTTAAGACCGATCTGAGCACGCCGCTGCATGTCCGTATCCAGGATCCACTCAATAATGAAAAGGGTCCGTTCAATACGACCAACTTCACGAAGCGCAACTGCAAGGTTGTTTTGTCGTGGGTAAGAAGCGAGCTTGCGCAGGAGTTGGCTGGGCCTGATTTTGCCAGCGGTCATCGTCGCGGCACAACGGAAAATATCAGGCCAGTTCGCAACGATAAGATCCTCCCGGGCTTTTCCACCTACCAACTTGCGTAACTCCCTGGGGGTCGTATCGGGATTAAATACGTACAACCGCTTCGATGGCAGATCCCTGATTCGCAGAACGAGATTGTAGCCGAGCAGGCTACTGGCTCCGAACAAATGGTCGGTGAATCCTGCTGTATCGGCATACTGTTCGCGAACATGGCGACCGACCTCGTTCATCAGTAGTCCATCGAGAATATACGGTGCCTCGCTCACGGTCGCCGGGAGCGACTGACAAGCGAATGGCGCGAACTGGTCGCTTACGTGAGTATACGCTTTGAGGCCGGGAACAGAACCATATTTGGCATTGACCATGTTCATGGCTTCGCCATGCCGCGCTGTCGGGAAAAACTGACCATCGCTCGATGCTGACGTGCCCATCCCCCAGACGCGTGACATCGGCAGTTTACCCTGCGCGGCCACCACAATTGCCAATGCCTGGTTCATGGCTTCGCTTTCAACATGCCAGCGGGCAAGGCGTGAGAGCTGCCAGTAATCATGCGTGTTTGTAGCTTCCGCCATCTTACGCAGGCCCAGATTGAGCCCTTCAGCGAGCAGGACGTTGAGCAGACCGATCCGGTCGCGACATGGAGCCCCGGTTCTCAGATGGGTAAACGCATCTGTGAAACCAAGGGCTGCATCAACTTCAAGCAGCATGTCGGTAATCCGAACGGACGGCATTCGGCGATACAGATCCAGTATGAGTGCCTCGGCACCATCCGGCACGTCTGCTGTCAACCTGTCGATCCGCAACGTTCCATCTTCTATGCTACCGTGCGGAATAGTGCCGTTACGGGCAGCCCGGGCCAGCCGCTTAAGAGCGATCGTGAGTCGCGCCTTTCTGTCTGCCAGCCAATCCTGTGGGTTGGAAGGCACGGCCAGTTTTGCATTTTCCTGCGCCGCGATCATCGGCACCAGTACCTGCTTGAGGTCACCATAGCGGCGCGAATGAGAGAGCCAGACATCTCCGGAACGAAAAGCATCCCGGAGGTGAAAGAGTACCGCCACTTCCCAAAGACGGGTATCTCCTTTTTCCTGAGCTCGTAAATGACGGTTCCATTTGGAGCTGGGCCGCAGGAAACGCCTTTCTGGCGATGCAACACCTTTCATCTCTCCGATCGACAAAGCTGCTGCTACCAATGGTCCGGCGACCGGCGCGGCTTCGAGCTTCAGACAGCGCAACATGCGGGGCGCATAACGACGAAAGCGATGGTATCCCTGCCCGACATATGCAAGAGGCTCATCGGCTAGCGTGTTGCTGAGTTGAGTCCCTGTCGCTACCAGTTGAGCGAGCCGGTCCCATGCAACCGAACTGGCGACAGCCATCTCCAGCGGGGTTCCGTCACTGCGGGCCTCAAGCAACGAAGCTCCCAGCGCGGTGAAGGTACGGATCGTATCCGTGAGTGTGGCTTTAGAGCCGGAAATTGTTTCGTCATGCTGGCGCTTCGCTTCCCGCCAGGTTTTTCCTACGATCCTGTCATGGGTTTCGACTATGGCATCAGCAATCGCCGCTTCCCACTCCACAACACAGACGGCAAGGATCGCCCAGCGGCGGTCCGAAGTGATGTCACGCAAACCGTCGGTGAAGTAGCGTTCACCCTGCCGACGCAGCCGGGCAATGCGATGGGCAGGTATGCTGGCCAAAGCACTATGATTGATATTCAGGGTACGCAGAAATTCGAGCCTGTCGAGCAAACGGTTAGCAGCAGCCGAGTTGTTACCAACCTCGAAGTTGCGAAGCCAGATGAAACGACTGATATTGCCGGCGAGCATTTCACTCAGAAGTTTGTCCAGGTGATCGCGAACATCCGCTGTTAAATTTTCCGCAATCCGCGTTTCAATCCGCCGCTCAGCGGCGACCAGAGCATCCGCGCACAAGCGCTCGATTGTCGATACTGCGGGCAGAATGGTGGAAGTTTCCCGACACCGCACAATAAAACGATGAGCAAGATCCTCGTTTGATCTGGCATCTTCGGCCTGGCCGAAAGTCCACTCCCGCAGATCACGGGCACCACGGCCCGTGAAGGTCTTGTAGCCGTAAATTTCGCGCAGCGTGTCCATGTGCTGCTGACGGGTTTGGCGCCGTGTGGCATAAGTGAGAAGCGCATCAGCCGGAACTCCAAGCTGAGCACCGACGAAGGAAAGGACTTCACGCGGGATCATCTCACCAGGAGCCAGTGCACGGCCCGGATATCGTAAGGCACAAAGTTGCAGGGCAAAGCCAATCCTGTTTTCCGGTCTGCGGCGCTGCCTAATGTTTTCCAGGTCATCATCGCCCAGCGTGTAGAACTTCAGTAGCGACAGTTCGTCCGTGGGCAGATCGAACAGCGCTGCTCGCTGCCGTTCGGTGAAAATATGGCGTCGTGACATACAAATTCGTCCCTTTTGAAGTATAGTCTGTTTTGGACAACAGCCAGCCCATATAAATCAGGGCGTTCCGATACAAAAATCCAGGAGGGTTCAATTGGGACATCGTGCCGCCATTTACTGCCGGGTTTCAACAGCGGATCAGTCTTGTGAACGCCAGGAATTTGATCTGCGAGCCTTCGCCGGCCGTGCCGGCTACGACGTGGTGGGAATATTTAAGGAAACAGGTTCAGGAACTAAACTCGACCGGGCCGAGCGAAAGAAAGTCCTGGCGCTTGCCCAGTCCAGACAAATTGATGCAATCCTGGTCACTGAGCTTTCCCGGTGGGGGCGCTCGACGCTCGATCTGCTCAATACGCTACGTGAACTGGAGAACTGGAAGGTTTCCGTGATAGCCATGAATGGAATGGCGTTCGATCTTTCGTCGCCGTATGGACGAATGCTGGCGACGTTTCTTTCCGGCATTGCGGAGTTTGAGCGGGATCTCATCAGCGAGCGGGTCAAGTCAGGCCTTGCTGTTGCGAAGGCACGTGGTAAGAGGCTTGGTCGTCAGGCCGGAGTGCGACCAAAATCAGACCGACTTTTGCCTAAGGTGGTTGCGATGAGGGCCGAGGGACGCAGCTATCGCTGGATCGCACGCGAGCTCGGTATCAGCAAGAATACCGTCGCTGACATCGTGCAACGACACAGAGCTAACGCTTAGGGTGTCATTTCGCCCTCAGCCGGAACCGACCCCTTTTAAGCTAACGGGTGATTTCGTTCCATTGAGCGCGAACCCCTGACCGTAAGGGATGTACGAAATGATCCGGCTGTCCGTTAATGGTTTTGCTTACTTTCGGACATGTTGTCTACATGCTGTACGTAATCGTTCGGTTTCGGACGTTTAAGTCACATGCACGTTAACTGTCGGTATTCATCGCCTCACTAGTACTACTCTGCTAGTTCATCATGTTCTTCGAGAGCATATTCAAAATCGGCAACAAGCAAGAAATTTTCTATCCTATAAGCCTGATTTAACTTAATTCGTTGGTATCTTTCGTTCAATAATCGCCATGCTGTTTTCCGTAGTACCATCGGTACGGATTCATCTTTTAAAGTACGCATGAGCACAGAACAGGTTGTCAGAAAAGCAGCGTCCTTACGTTTTCGGTAATACGCATCAGTCGAACAAACCGCAATGATCTCGATTGATTCAGGGTGATGACAGATAGCATTAACCGTAGTTTGTTCATGTATCTGTGCCTTGAGTTCAGCCTGAATTTTTGATTGATGATACATAGCCTTGAGATAGCTAAACATGATTTCCCCATCGAACAGTAAGTCGTGTCAATTCCTAGAGTTAACACATTTCTGATCATGACTCACACGTTACGTTCAGTCGGTAGCCATCTGTGCAAAAAATGCGCTTAGCGTAGGATAATTTCCTTTTTCCAAGCGGACCCCAATTACCCCTTCGGAAAAAAATGATGAATAAGTTACAGCGTTTCGAAAGTCTTGGCGATAATTGTGAGTTTGCTTTCTTTTTAAGAGAGTCAGGTTATGATGAAGGAAGCTTGTTTCGCTGGACATTAATAAAAAACTATCATGCTCTTTTAGCATTAATAGAATCTGATTTTGCAGATTTTTATATTTATGAAAATTTGATACCTTCCTGGCAGGATATGGTGCTTGACCAAAAAAATGATCTTTGTTTTCATACTGAAATGTATAGTGACAATATAAGTAATTGCTGGTCCTGGCGTTATTCTGAGCAGGAAAATAATATTATTTATAAAAAAGAAATGGATAAGATTAAGTATTTGGTTGACAAATTCAGGAAAGGTCTTGCTGATGAAAATAAAATTTTTGTCGTAAAAAGCAATGGTAATAATCTTGATGATATTGTATTGGCGCTATCAAAAGAATTTAAGAAACACGGTGACAGTAAAATACTGTACGTGAAAAGTGATGCAGATAGTTCAAATGTCGGTGAAATAACTAAAGTCACTGATAACTTATTTACTGCGGTAATCGATAGATTTGCAGACTATAGTCGTGCGGGTAATGACTCCAACTTATTGATAGTGTTTTATGTTCAGATAATGCCCGATGACTTTGTCATGCAGCTCCACCGATTTTGAGAACGACAGCGACTTCCGTCCCAGCCGTGCCAGGTGCTGCCTCAGATTCAGGTTATGCCGCTCAATTCGCTGCGTATATCGCTTGCTGATTACGTGCAGCTTTCCCTTCAGGCGGGATTCATACAGCGGC
>OJJJ01000697.1_pt1 | contig 13433 bp, 10 predicted proteins | sample 1596311 | NCBI WGS metagenome assembly OJJJ01 (sample SAMEA4350140, study PRJEB24818) | metagenome | biome: human; feature: gut; material: faeces | place: Denmark | collected 2013-09 | reverse complement strand
CTTCCGTTCTCTCTATTATTTTTTTATTCTAGCACAAATTATAATACTTGAAAAGAGTCCAATTTTTATGAATCTACTTTTAATTGTTCTATCATATTATCATCTTTAATTTTGGAATAAGCATAGAGGAAACTACCAGCGCTAACAAGGACTAAACCAATACAGCCAAGAATCATACTAACCCATGGAATCAGAGGCACTGCCTGTTCATAGTGTCCATTGATCCATCTTCCACCATCACTGAATGCACGAAACATAAACAATTGAATCACAACAATAAAAGGAATACTAATGAGAATGGATTTTACGCTATAGAGCATACTTTCTATGAAAAGCATTTTTGAAATCCCGTTTTGCGTCATACCGATAGAAGAAAGCATTGCCATCTCCCTTCTTCTCACTTCCATTTTATTATTCATTAAATTCATAATATTTAAAGCACAAATAATGGTAACTAACACGATATATCCAGAAAATAAAATCATCTGAACATTTTTCATTTTTTCTTCATGAGCCCTATAATTACTGTCCGTCATAGGTTTCACTTCTCCAGAAAGAAAGCTCCATGACAATGTCTGAATCTCTTTTTTCGCCTGTTCCACATCGCCATTGGCAGAAATATAAATATCATTATACCATTCGCTATGCTCTCCTTCTTTTACCTTCTGTGTTATCTGATTTGCAATGCTACGAGGAATTAAAATTAAGTTCTCATTTCCAACAGTATCATTTTTTAAAATAACTCCATCTTTCTTTTGATACCATCCTTTTGGAGCAACACCACTGATACCAACCAATTCCACTGTCTTTTGTCGATAGCCGTCTCCAGTCTTTGACTCTAAACGGATCTCGTATTGCTTTCCAATTTCCCAATCTTTATACACATTGTCATCCATATATACATTATAAGTTGGAATTACAATAGCAGGAATTGGATCTCCTTTCTTCCATTGAATGTTCTCCACCTCTTGCCCTGTTACTTGTTTCCAGTAACTTTTTTCATACTCTTCATCAAAGGAAATGATAGTACCAACAAGATCGTCTTTTTCTGTTTTCGTAAACCAAAACGTCTGTGCAATCACCTGCGTTGCCTCTTGAATAGACTCCATTTGATTCAGTTTTGGCATCACTTGATTTCCTCGTTCTATGTCCAAGTTATGAATCATAATATCATAATTGGACTCACCATAATTATCTGTTGATTCTTTCGTATATTTCATATAAGTGGAAATTCCAATAAATAAGAGCAAGGTAACAACCATAGAAAAAATAACGGTCTTTGTCCCCTTATTTCTCGCTCCATTTTTTACGGCTAATTTCCCTTCCATTCCAAAGAGGTGTTTTGCAATCGCTCCTTTTCCTTTTCTTTGTCGCTTTATTTTATATTCTTTTGTTCTACGAATGGCTTCAATTGGCGTAATTTTTCCTGCCTTTTTCAATGTCAAAAAGGCGGATAAATAAATGGAAACAATCGTTAACAAAACAATTCCAATGACCGCTTCCCATGAAATAACCATACGAAAAGGAACACTCACATTAAAAATATCTTGTACCCAATCTTTAATTATATAGACAACTGCCTTAATTCCCAGTACCCCTGATAAAATACCAATAGGCAACGCTATGATCATCATAAAAAAGCTCTCAAAATACATAGAACTTCTCTTTTGCCGTTCGGTAGCTCCAATACTTGCAATAATTCCTAAATATTTTCTTCTTTCCGCTAAGGAGATTGCAAAAATATTGTAAATAAATAAAATAGCACTGATCATAATAACAAGATAAAGACTGATTTTCATCAATTGTATCCAGTAAAGATATTCTGAATAACTATCCCATCCATAATAAGAATATATCTCATCTCCTAACGAAAAATAATCCCCTAATGCTCCATAAGACGCATTTAAAAGATTTCCATTATAAAAAACTTTTTCCTTTAAACTAGTTGTATTTTTCTTATCCTTTAATAAATCCACTGTTTTAAAAAAAGATTTTTTGTTTTTAAATTTAGCACGAACGGATATTCCTTGTTCCCATTGATTTTTATTTTGTGGCTCCCATTTTGTAAAAGTATCATAACCAAGAGGACTATATCCATTCCGTTGTTCTGAGCCAAACTCTGAAATGACACCGACAATGGTAAAGGTTTTCTTCTGTAATTGACTTAACGTCTCCCCTTCAAGATAGGTGTTCCAATTCCAATCCATCATCCATCTTTCATAACAATCACCATATACTTCCATATTCTCTATATAGGATTTTTCTTCCCATTCCGTTTGCACATCCGTTTTTACTCTCTGTCCAATCGAAAGAGAGATAGTATCTCCTATGTTCCAAGGATCTTTTATGGAATTTAACAGAGCATCCGAAACGACAATTTCATTTTCATTTTGTGGCAATCGTCCAGATTTTAATCGTTGTTCTAACTCACTTAACTCTCGATCTTGTAGCCCTTCTAAATAAACATATGGCATTTTGCCCTCTGCATGAGGAATTGTGGCATATCCATAACTCTTATAATAATCAAGCTCTGTTAATCCACTTAATTGCTCAAATTCCTTCTGTTCTTCTTTTGACATATTTCGGATTCCAATATGCCAGTCCAAATACATTTTCTTTTCTTGGCGAATCATCATATCTTTTGTGGATGATCCAAGAGTAGACACTCCCGTAAAGGCAGCAATTGCTACAATAATCCCAATTAACCCTAACAAGGTCCTGCCTTTATGTTGCAATAAATTTTTTAATGTTATCTTATAAATGACATTCATTGAATCTTTCCTCTTTTTCTTTTTTCTCACCTTTTTTGTAAGTTCTTTCCTTGCTCTACTGTCTACCTGCTATCTGCGGATTTTCTCATCGCTAATAATCGCTCCATCTGCCATCGTAATAATTCGATCCGCTTGAAGAGCAATGCTCTCATCATGGGTAATTAAAATCAATGTTTGATGGTATTCTTTATTTGCCCTTTTTAAAATCTGCATCACTTCATCCCGATTTTTGGAATCCAAATTTCCAGTTGGTTCGTCGGCTAATAATAAGGCTGGATGGGCTAATATAGCTCTTCCGATGGATACTCTTTGTTGTTGTCCCCCTGATAACTCACTTGGCAAATGATTTCTTCTTCCTTCTAATCCAAGCATTTTTATCAATTCTTCTAAATATTCTTGATCCACTTGTTGTTGATCGAGATCAATCGGTAACGTCATATTTTCCTCTACATTTAATACGGGAATTAAGTTATAAAATTGGTAAATAATTCCGATTTGTCTTCTTCGAAACACTGCCAACTTGCTATTATTCAGTCCAAAAATATCCGTATCTTCAATAATAACACTTCCTTGATCTGGTCGATCCACACCACCTAATATGTGTAAAAGGGTTGATTTTCCAGAGCCTGATGTCCCTACAATGGCAACAAACTCTCCTTGTTCCACCTCAAAAGAAATATTTTTTAATGCTTGAACTTGTTGCTCCCCTTTTCCATAGGTTTTTGATACATTTTGTACTTTTAAAATATTCATAACTTCCTCCTATTTCTTGACTTATTATTATCTTAACAATGGAATCTTTCAATTGGGTGACTTTATTATGACAATTTTGTCATAATTGATCTGGAATGGTTGATTGCCTATCCAATATAGGAAACAAAATGTGCGAACCGTTTCCTATAAAAGTAGAGTTTCCTATAATATAAAAAACAACAAGAGATCATTTAAAATCTCTTGTTGTTTTCCGTTTTCCATATGTCATTCTTATCAATCCAAATATAGATTCATTAAGTAAGCATCATAATACGTTCCTTCGATACAAAAATATTTTTTATATCGTCCAATTTTTTCAAATCCCATTTTTTCATATAAGGCAATGGCATTTTCATTATCTTCTTTTACTTCTAGCTCAATAACACAAATAGACGCACTTTTTGCAAATGCAATTAACCGCTCTATCATTTTGGTTCCAATTCCCTGATTCCAATAGGACTTTCGAACCGATACACCTAGACTCCCTCTATGAGCCACTCTTTTTTTGACATATCCTGATAGAGATGCAACGGACACGATTTCTCCATTACAAATGCCAACAAGCATACATTCATTTTTTGCATTTTTTATTCGTGTAACAAATTCTCTTTCTTTTTCCACTGTTATTTGAAATTCATTGGCTCCATGTAATAGATGATTGGATTCCCCTCCAATTTCATTTAAATAATCAATGAGTTTTTCTGCATCTTCTGGCATCGCTTCCCGAATCATAACATCTTTCATAGTCTTCCTCCTCATTTTTCTTACGAATCATTAAAGTGATTCAAATCGTCTTGTTCCCCATGTCTTTAAACAATAATAAAGAATAACACTGCCAACGGCTAATACCACTGTCCAACTATAAGTGTAAACAGTAGGTGACATAAAATTCATACAAACGCCTACATATAAAATAACAATTCCCATCATAAGTGCCATAAATCCAAACATCATAATCATAACAGACATACTCTGTTTTACAACAACCGTTTCATTGACCCAATCAAACTTTGGTTTCCATAAGTTCAGTAATAGACCCGCTAATCCTTGAAAAACAAGGAAACATACCGGTGCTATTACAGCAACAATGGCATCTCCAATGGAAAAGGATAATAAAATACTTCCAATAACAGAACATAAAATAGAAGTTGGCAAACATAAAATAAGATAAAAAATAAGTTTTGTCTTTAAAATATCTTCTGTTTTTACTGGCAATGTTTTTAAAATCCATAGCCGGTTTCCTTCTAAGGAAATGGTAGATGCACTGATTGTATCAAGAGAATTTAAAGCTATGACTGCAAGGCAAAGAATTGGCATTTTAAATCCATCTATCATTCCTTCCGCTTCTTTTGGAATACTCCCTAACATAAAAAGCAAATCTTCTCCTTTTATTAAAAGAGCAACTGCCATAACAATCGTAAACACAATTCCTAATGATGTATTTAAAATAACCGATGGGCTAGATGCAAAATGATTCCATTCTCTCTTTAATAACGCCACTTTTAAACTGTTAAATTGAATATCGGATTCTTTTAATTTTACTTTCTTTACGCGGGCTTTGCTTGTAGTAATTCCAACAAAATTTTTAGAAAGTAAAAAAATAACGATTGCAAACGGTATTATGGCACAAACAAGATAAATGAGTAAACTAACAACATTTTTTTCACTCATTGCCATCGCTAAATGATAAATTGGAAATAATGTTTTTCGAATCCCATCTCCAAGAGACTTTCCATGCATAATTAATAAATTTAAATACTTTTGAAATTCCGTAATCACATAGAAATACGCTCCTAAAAATCCTAAAGATAATAAAAGGGTAAACCATGTTTTATGCTTTATTCGTCCCATAATCATGGCCATAACCCAACCAAAGACACAGGATAAAGCTAATACAAAAAGTGGCAATGTAAGCATAATGACCACAAAAAACAATAATTTTACAGGATCAAATGCCGTATCCCTAAAATATACAAAAATACAAGGAAGTCCAATAACGAACTCGTATATATAATTAAGAATAAGAATTACAAAAATTCTGCTAAGCAAAATATCCCTTGGCAAAATCGGCATAGATAAAAGCATATCGTTGTCTTTTGCTCCATAGATTTCTTGTTGGGTCATAAATATGCTTCCAAAAAAACAAAGCATAACAACCATAATCGCCATCAGTGCAAAATAAAGCCATTCATATTGAATCGCAATAAAAGGCTTTAAAATAGAAGAAAATAAATAACCAAATACGCCAAAAAGTACAACGGCAAGATAGAGGAATAGCAATCCCATGAAAATCATCTTTCCAATTCCTGCGTTTTTCTTTTTACTTCCCTTCATAGAACGAACAAAAATTCCTTGTAATCGGATTTTAATTAATGTACCAAGCATCGTTATTCCTCCAATTCTAAGAAGACATCCTCAAGGGATTCATTTCCAACTACATCTTCCGTCTTTCCTGCCGTAACCAGCTTTCCAGATTTAATAATAGCAACGTCGTCACATAGTTTTTCCGCCACTTCTAGTACATGAGTGGAGAAGAAAATAGCTCCTCCTTCATCACAAAGTTCTCTCATCAATCCTTTTAACAAATGGGTTGCCTTTGGATCAAGTCCAACAAATGGCTCATCCATAATCATTAACTTTGGCTTATGAATAAAGGCAGAAATAATAGCAAGCTTTTGTTTCATTCCATGGGAATAAGAACTAATTGGCTGTCCTAATGATTCTGTTAATTCAAAGAGATCTCCATATTTTTTAATTCTCTCTTTTCTATCTTCTTGACTCACTTGATACACATCGGCAATAAAATTTAAATACTTAACACCAGTTAAATACTCATAGAGATCGGGATTATCTGGAATATAGGCAATTATCGACTTACAAGCCATTGGCTCTTGTTTAATGGACTTTCCATCTACATAGATCTCCCCTTCTTCCAATTTTAAAATTCCTACTATAGATTTTAATGTTGTCGTCTTTCCTGCACCATTATGACCGATAAATCCATAAATTCTTCCTTTTTCAATATGTAGCGATAAATCATCTACCGCCTTTTTCTCTCCATAGCTCTTCGTTAAATGTTCGATTTTTAACATAAGAATCCCCTACCTTTCACTTACTAAGAAAGTTTATATGTCCTACTAAGGTCAATAATTTTCTTGAATTTTATTTCTTTTTCTATATATTGACATTACTATACCTTTCTTTTTTCTATATTGCAAGATTTTTTTCACTTTTTGTAATACCGTTATTTTTTCCAATATTTTTTACATAGTATAAATATGTATCACCTTGAAACTCTGCAAAAAATGCTATATGATAGAAACGAAACGAAAACAAAGTGTGCGTTGTATCAGTTTTTTATATTAGAAATACTTTTTATGAAAATGGAGATTTTATTTATGAAAAAAAGACGTGGATATTTGCATAACAACTATCAACTTTTTTATTTAAAAGATCAACAGACAAAAGAAATTGAAGAACATTATCATGAATTTCCAAAAATTGTTGTATTTATATCAGGAAAAGCTTCTTATCTCATTGAAGGATGTACTTACGAACTACAACCTTATGATATTTTACTCATCCATCAAAATGATATTCATAAACCACTCATCGATCTTTCTCTTCCTTATGAGCGATATATTTTATGGGTAGATCCTGCTTTTCTACACTCGTATAGTCAAAAAAGTTCGGAATTACTGGCTTGTTTTCAAATAGCCTCCCAAAATAATTTACATTTATTACGTCTAAAAGACTCTGCTCTTATGATCTTTCAAAGTCATATCAAAGCTCTTCATCAAGAACTTATGTCTTCTGACTTTGGAAGCGATATTATGGCAGATACATTCCTCTTTCAGATTATGGTGCAATTAAATCGGGAGCTTTTATCTAGAAATAACGCGATTACTTCTTATAATAGTGATCCAAGAATCCAGTCTCTCATTCAATATATTCGTGATCACTTAGAACAACCGCTTTCCATTCCTGATCTCGCCAATCAGCTTTACGTAAGCCCATCTTACCTCATGCATCTTTTTCGCCAAGAGACAGGCATGAGCCTTCATCAATATATTACAAGAAAACGAATTCAGCTAGCAGCCTCTCGCCTAAAAGAAGGTATTCCTGCTACAGAAGTTTGTTTCTCCTGTGGATTTCAAGATTATTCCACATTTTCAAGAGCTTTTAAAAAAATATTTAAAACTTCTCCTGGGCAATATAATAACAGCTAAGATTCAACATCTTTCTCTTTTTGAATATAGTAAAAGAAAGAATAATTAGGTGGTTTTTTATGATATTCCTTACTATATTGATGGAAATTCTAGTGTTCACCTTAGCACTTTCTATAGATAGTTTTGCCGCCTCTTTTGCCTATGGAGCGGGAAAAATTAAAATTCCTTTTTCTTCTGTCCTAACAATGAGTGGTCTTTGTAGTGGTATTTTATTCCTTTCTTTGCTTATCGGACATAGTGTAACTTCCGTTATTCCCAGTGAAACAGCAAATGGAATTAGCTTTTTCTTATTAAGCACCATTGGATTTATCAAACTATTTGATAGCCGTATTCGCCATCTCATCAACGAAGGCGGACTCAAAAAAAGAAAGATTCATTTTCAATTTTGTAGCATTTCTTTTATTATAACAATTTATGGTGATCCAGAAAAAGCTAATATCGATAAAGGACAGGATCTTTCGCCAAAAGAAGCAATTTCTCTTGCACTTGCACTCTCTCTTGACAGTGGTATTGCTGGTCTTTCTGCGGGAACTCCTGCCCTTCATCCATTTCTTACTTTATTTTGTTCCCTTCTATTTGGGATTTTAGCCGTTATGCTCGGAAGTTCTTTTGGCAATCGGTTAACAAAAAAATCAAATCTTGATTTTACATGGCTTGGAGGATTTCTCTTAATCTGTCTTGCCTTTTTTGAATATTTCTTTGCGCCTTAATGGACTAGATTTTTTATTGACTTTCCTTAAATTTACGTTCTCACTCCCCTTTTACTTTCTCATACACATTGATTTCTCTTTCCTTTTTACGCTCTTCTCCAAATCGAAGTGCTAATATTTCATGGGTTAATAATGGCATCATGGATAAGAAAATAAGCATTTCCCATTCTTGTAGTGTCAGACGTACCGTACCAAATACAGCTACAAAATAAGGATTTTCTGTCACTAGAAGCTGAAGACCCATTCCAAAAATAAGAGCACCAATCATCCATTTATTTTGTAAATGGTTCATTCGAAAGATGGAAAGTTCGGTATTTCTCATGCCAATGGCATGAAAAAGCTGAGAAATTCCAAGTACCGTAAAGGCATATGTTTGAGAGCGTTTTAAAATATCTTCTTGTTGTAATAGCGCTAGCATAGCGTCTAAATGGAAGCCTGTTCCATTCGCCATACTCTGCACATAAGGAACTGTAAAATACGCTAATAAACTAAGCCCTCCAATTAAAGCCCCATAAAAAATTGTGCAAAACAGTCCTCCATGGGCAAACAGGCTCTCTTTTGCCTTTCTTGGAGGTTTTTCCATCAATAACTGGTGTTGATTAATATCCACACCTAATGCTAATGCAGGAAAAGAGTCTGTAATTAAATTGATCCATAAAATATGGCTGGCTTTTAATGGAGATGGCATTCCAAGAAGCACTGCAACAAACATCGTAATAATTTCCCCAAAGTTTGAGGATAATAAAAATAAAATCGCCTTCTTAATATTGGCATAAATTCCTCTGCCCTCTTCAATGGCTTTTTCAATGGTAGCAAAATTATCATCCGCTAAGATTAAATCTGCTGCTTCTTTCGCCACATCGGTTCCATGAAGTCCCATAGCAATCCCAATATCCGCATTTTTTAAAGAAGGGGCATCATTGACTCCATCTCCTGTCATCGCCACAATTTCCCCGCGCCTTTTAAAGCCGTTTACAATTCTTACTTTATGAGCAGGGGATACCCTTGCAAAAACACGAAGTGTTGAAAGTCTTTTTTCTAACTCTTCATCAGAAATTTTATCTAACTCACTTCCGCTCATACATTGTTCTTTTTTGGTGGCAATACCAAGTTCTTTTGCAATGGCAAAGGCTGTATCCACATGATCTCCTGTAATCATAACCGTGGAAACTCCAGCTGTTTTAAAGGTTTCAATGGCTCCTTTTGCCTCTGGTCTTGCTGGGTCTACCATTCCTACTAGTCCCAAAAATGTCAATTCCTGTTCCATCGGCCGTTTATCATTTTCTCTTTTTGCCACGGCTAATACACGCAGTGCCTTTTTGGACATCCATTCCATAGCCGTTTCTATCGCTTTTTTATCCGCTATAGAAAAACTTCTTGTCCTTCCTCTTTCTTCTATTTTAGAACATCGTTTTAAAATTTCATCCGTAGAACCCTTTGTATAACTAATCGTCCCCATTCCATTTTGATGAAGGGTCGTCATCATTTTCCGAGTGGAATCAAATGGAATTTCATGAATTCTTGGATATTGTGGTTCTAAATTTTCTTTCTGGAATCCTAACTGCTTACCAAACTCTAATAAGGCAAGTTCTGTTGGATCTCCAAGTCTTCTTCCCTCTTCTATTTTTCCATCATTGCAAAGGACAAATCCTTTTATATAATCCGAAGAAACGTTATGAGAAATTTCATCCATTGGACAAATTTTCCCATCAAAATATCCATATGTAACCGTCATTTTATTTTGAGTTAACGTTCCTGTTTTATCCGAACAAACGACACTAACTGCTCCTAATGTTTCTACAGAAGGCAGACGTCTTACAATGGTCTGTACCTTTACCATTCTTGATACACTAAGGGCTAACACAATTGTAACAACAGCTGGTAACCCTTCTGGTACTGCTGCAACTGCCAATGATATGGCGGTAAGAAGCATATCAAAAATTGGTCTTTTCTGCCATACGGCGATTAAAAATAAAGCAACACATAATAAAACCGCCACACCACTTAACAATGTTCCAAGTTCCGCTAGCTTCTTTTGAAGAGGTGTTGTCTCATTTTCTGACTGATTTAATAAACTGGCGATTTTTCCAATTTCTGTTTCCATTCCTGTGGCAACAACGACTCCTTCTCCTCTTCCATTAATAATGTTTGTCGTCGTAAAGACCATATTTTTTTGATCGCCTAATGGCAACTCTTTCTTTGAAAGAAACGAAGCATCTTTACTTGTAGGAATGGATTCTCCTGTTAAAGCAGACTCTTCTGCTTTTAAACTGCTAGACTGGAAAAGACGAATATCGGCTGGTACTTGTCTTCCTGCTTCTAACAATACAATATCTCCTGGCACTAATTGTTTTGCTTCTATTTCATATGTTTTCCCTTCTCGTTTCACCACTGCTGTAGGGCTTGTCAGCTTTTTTAGAGCCTCTAATGCTTTTAACGCCTTTCCTTCTTGTACGACCCCAACAACAGCATTTACAAAAATGACAACTAAAATAATTACCGTGTCACTAAATTCCCCCAATAACATAGAAATAGCCCCAGCAATAAATAAAATAAAAATCAATGGCTCATTTAACTGTTCTAAAAACATCTCATACCATTTCTTTGGCTCTTTATGTTGTAATTCATTTTCTCCATAACGTTTTAATCGTCTTTTTGCTTCTGCCTCTGTTATCCCAATTTCTTCATCGGTTCCATACTCTTTTATCAACTCTTGCTTACTTTTTGTCTCATACATAATTTTCTTCTCCCTTCCCTGTCCTATTTAGCCATATTCTTTCTTCATTTTCTTCCTATATTGCCTTCTGCTAATCGTATGAAAAAAAAAATAAAATTATGCTTGACATTTATAAAAAATCGTTTTATACTAAAACAGTAATAATTATCAATATTATTTTTTAAAATTTAAAAGTTGTGAGGAGAATGCCTATGAGCCCGGTTTTAAAAAAGAGTAAACAACGCGATGCGATTTTAGCTTTTTTAGAATCTAGAACGGATCATCCATCTGCTGATATTATTTATATGCATATGAGAGAAATTATGCCAAATATCAGCCTTGGCACTGTATATCGCAATCTCGGCCTACTCTGCGAACTCGGACAGATTACTAAACTTCCCTGCGACGACAAAGTAGATCGATATGACGCTAGAATCAGTCCTCATAATCACTTTATATGTGAGAAATGTGGAAGGGTGATCGATCTAGAAATGGATTCTATTGATTTCATTAAAGATATGGCATCACAAAACTTTCATGGTCAAGTTTCAAGATACACTACGTTCTTCTATGGAACTTGCGAAGAATGTTTACAGAATCCAAAATTAGAAAGTTAATGGTTTTAAATTTGCATTTTATGGGCTTTCATCAAAATGTTGAATATACAATTCCTTTAAAGGATCATTAAATTTTGTGAAAGCCCATTCTATCCAAACAATATGAGATGAAAAAAGTCAAAAAAGTTTTTTTTAAAAACTCTTGACAATTCAAAGTTAAGATGTTAAAATAAACTCAATAACAGTAATCATTACTGTTTAGGAGTTTTAAAATAATAATAATAGTAGTAAAAATAATAGTTTTATAGAAAAGGAGATTATGAAAATGAAAAAATTTGTATGTATGGTTTGTGGTTATGTTCATGAAGGAGAAACAGCTCCAGAAAAATGTCCAGTTTGTAATGCACCAGCTTCTAAATTCCAAGAACAATCAGCTGATATGGCATGGGCTGCAGAACACGTTGTAGGTGTTGCTCAGGGTGCTAGCGAAGATATCATGGAAGACTTAAGAGCTAACTATGAAGGTGAATGTAAAGAAGTTGGTATGTACTTAGCTATGGCTAGAGTTGCTCATAGAGAAGGATATCCAGAAATCGGTTTATACTGGGAAAAAGCTGCTTACGAAGAAGCAGAACACGCTGCTAAATTCGCTGAATTACTTGGTGAAGTATTAACAGATTCTACAAAGAAAAACCTTGAAATGCGTGTAGAAGCTGAAAACGGTGCTACAGCTGGTAAATTCGATTTAGCAAAACGTGCAAAAGCTGCTAACTTAGATGCTATCCATGATACAGTTCATGAAATGGCTAGAGACGAAGCTCGTCACGGAAAAGCTTTCCAAGGTTTATTAGAAAGATACTTCGGCTAATTCATACGATTAAATCTTATATAAAAATAAAAAAGGTACTTCTTTTGAAGTGCCTTTTTTATTTTTGTTTACAGTATTTGATAATCACTTGTAATTCATTTAAAGTTCTTATCGGGAAATATTGTATATTCACCATCTTCTGTTAAGGTTATATCTTTTTCATATACCATCTTAGAACCATCTTTTAAAATAGTCACTACTGATAAATTCTCATCTATAATTACTGGAGTAACTGCATCTGTATAAACACCATTATTTTCAACGCCTATAATTACTGGTGCAGTTTTATCTGACATCATAAGATTTGATGTATGTAATACATAAACGTCTTCATTTCCTGCTTTATCTTTTACATAGAGTGTATAAGTGCTATTTTTATAAAGAGTCATTGATTCAGAAAATCCTTTTTCGTCTTTTACTTCGATTACAGCTGTTGGTCTATTGAAGTCTTCTACTTGCTTTTTATCGATATCCCATTTTACTTCTGCAATACCTGATAACGTATCTTTGAAAGAAAGATTATAAGTTTCCCAGAACTTATCTTGAGAATCTAAACTTACTTCAATTGTAGGAGCCGCTGTATCAATGATAAATTTAACGGATGTTTCATTATTTTTTCTATCTGTTGCTACAATTTCATATTGACCGTCTTCTGTTAAAGTCATACCATCTTCATAAATAAATTCAACACCGTCTTTTAAAATTGTAACTGATTTTAAATGTTCATCTGTGATCACTGGAGTAACTGCACTTGTGTAAATACCATCGTTGTCAACACCTGCAATCACTGGTGCTTCTGTATCTTCTACAAAAACGTTTAACATACTTC
>OJJJ01000693.1_pt1 | contig 13458 bp, 8 predicted proteins | sample 1596311 | NCBI WGS metagenome assembly OJJJ01 (sample SAMEA4350140, study PRJEB24818) | metagenome | biome: human; feature: gut; material: faeces | place: Denmark | collected 2013-09 | reverse complement strand
CCCGCACGCTTTCGATGAGTCTTGAAGGCATCCGCGACTTCTCCGTCATCGCCACCGCTCCCGAACGCCGACTCGCTGTGAAGACCTTTGTGACGAGCGAACAGGACGGAACGATTCGTGAAGCAGTGCTTCGCGAATTAAAGCGCGGCGGACAGGTCTACTACCTGCATAACGAAGTGAACACCATCGAAAACGCCCGCGCCCGGCTCGAAACGCTTGTGCCCGAAGCCCGCATTGCCGTTGCCCACGGGCAAATGCGCGAACGCGAGCTTGAGCATGTGATGCGCGACTTCTATCAGCAGCGCTTTAACGTGCTCTTGTGTTCCACGATTATTGAAACCGGCATTGATGTGCCTTCGGCCAATACGATCATCATTGAGCGTGCTGACAAATTCGGTCTCGCGCAGCTCCATCAGCTGCGCGGCCGTGTCGGCCGATCGCACCATCAGGCGTATGCCTATCTGCTCACGCCGCCCGACGGGGCCTTTACTAAGGATGCCCAAAAGCGTCTCGATGCCATTCAAGCCCTTGAAGATTTGGGTTCAGGTTTTTACCTCGCCATGCACGACTTGGAAATCCGCGGCGCCGGCGAGGTGCTCGGCGAACATCAAAGCGGCGAAATCGCCGAGGTGGGCTACGACCTCTATAACCGCATGCTCATGCAGGCCGTGAAGGCCTTAAAGCGCGGTGAAACGCCGCAGGCGGGCGATCCGCTGCAGCTCTCGACGGATATCAATCTTCACGCCCCGGCGCTCCTCCCCTCGGCCTATGTGCCCGACGTCTCGCAGCGTCTGGCCTTTTACAAGGCCTTTGCTTCGGCCGAAGACCGCGCGGCCCTTGAAAAATCGACCGAAGCGCTCGTCGACTGCTACGGGAAACTTCCTGACGCCGCCCGACGCCTCATTGAAGTGCATAAACTGCGCCTCAAGTGCGAAGCGATCGGCATCCGCCGTATTGATGCCGCTCCCGCGGCGATCATTATTGCCTTTACGCCAAAGCCCAACCTCGATCCGCTCGCCCTCGTGAAGCTCCTGCAGTCGCGTCGCGACGCGCAGATGCTTGGGCCCGAGCGACTCAGACTTAACGTCGCCAACCCTGACCCCGAGAAACGCCTGCAGACGGTCTATGACGTGCTCGCCAAACTGGCCCTGCCGGCGGAACCGCTTCCGCCCGCCCCTGCCTCTCCCGGCACATCGTCAATGAGTCTCAAGAAGCCCAAAGGCGGCAAATCTGCGCCTGCCGTTGCTCGGTCCTCTAAGCCCCCTCGCCGCTGACCCCTCTGAGTGCATACGCTATGGAAGTCTCTGAACTCGATCAAATTCCTGAGCCCCGCCGCCGGCGCTTCTTTAAAGCAGGGCTCTATCTCTTTAAGGCGCTCGCCCTGCTGAGCGGACTGGTCGCCACGGCCTGCGGCTTCATGCTCCTTTATGCCCTGTGGTCGTCACATTCGGCGCTCAGTACCGGCAATATGCTCTTTGTCGGTGCAGTGGGGCTTTTTGGCCTTTACATCGGCTTTTCGACCGTGCGGGACCTGAAGACCAAAGAAAAATCCGTTGAAGGCTGGGCCTTTTATGCACTCCTCACGGTCGCAGTCGCTGCCGCTTTTCTCGGCATTCTTCTGCGCAATGTCTCCTATACGGTCTCTTGATTATTTTTAGTTCCGGCCATGGCTGTCTGCATAGACGAGCGCGAAGAATACGCCTAAAATGATTCTAAACTGACTGGTCAGTTCAGAATACACGCTAAGGATTTCGCCACCATGTCGAGCGCAAAAAAGATCGTTCTTCTTGTCGGCACTGCCGCCGCAGCAGCAGCCCTCTACTACGGCCTCAATTGGTGGGAAGCCCATCGCAGTGTCCCGCCGACTGTGGCCTGGGGAACCGTCGATATGCGTACGGTTGACCTCATGTTCGAAACCTCCGGCCGCATTGCCTCGCTTGCCAAAGAGGAAGGCGAACGCGTGAAAAAGGGCGAACCCTTGGGTGAACTCGATCTGAGGGCATTGAAAATCGAGCGTGAACGCACGGCCGCGCAGCTCGAAGGCCTTGACGCTGACTGGAAGCTTGCGCTTGAAGGCTATCGCACCGAAGAGATTGATGCGGCTCGCGCGCAGGCCGAAGCTGCCGAAAGCAGCGCCAAACTGGCGCAGACCACGCTGGCACGCACGCAAAAGCTTTACCGCGCCCATGTGGCGTCCGATCAGGCGCTCGATGAAGCGCGATCCAATGCTGACAATCTGACCAAGGTATTCGCCGCGGCGCAAGCCGATCTTGCTCGCCTCACTGCGGGCCTGCGCCCTGAAGAAATTCGCGCCAAAAAGGCTGCCCGCGATGCAGGGGAGGCTGCGCTCAAGGCGCTCGACTACCAAATTGATGTGGCAAGCCGTATTGAGTCGCCCGTCGACGGCGTTATCCGCAGCCGCCTGCTTGAACCGGGCGACATGGCGAGTGCGAGCAAGCGCGTCTATGAAATTGCCGTCACTTCGCCCAAGTGGGTGCGGGCTTATGTGACGGAAACGCAGCTCGGCTTCATTAAAGAGGGCGCCCCGGCCCGCATCACCACGGATACGACGCCGGCGTACGAAGCCACAGTGGGCTACATCTCCCCGGAAGCGGAATTCACGCCTAAGACCGTGCAGACACAGGATCTGCGCACACTCCTCGTCTATGAAGTCCGCCTCACGCTTTCGGATCCGGAAAATAAGCTCCGTCTGGGCCAGCCCGTGACGGTGGACTTCGCGCCGCACGCCGAGGCTCAAAGCGGTTTCCTGGACCTTTCGAGCAAGGCCGCGCCATGACGAAGGCTTTAGCCCCAGCGATCCATCTTGAGGGCGTTGTCAAGACTTTCCCCAACCCCCTCGACGCTGCCCGTCCGATCCGTGCGGTGGACGGCATCAGCCTCAAAGCGGGGGGCGCCGAAGCCTCCGATCGGCTCATTGCGTTGGTGGGACCGGACGGAGCGGGCAAATCCACTTTCATACGGCTCCTCTGCGGTCTGGAAGCACCGGACGAAGGCCGTCTCTCGGTCCTCGGCACGACGCCGGACCCCGACAACGAAGACTTCACCACCCGCATTGCCTTCATGCCGCAGACGCTTGGGCTCTATAAAACGCTCTCGTGCCGAGAAAACCTGGAGGTCTTTGCGGGCCTGCGGGGATTTGAGGGGGAAGCCGCAGGCGCTGCCGGCCTCGAGCGCCGCATCGCGGAGCTCCTCAGCATGACCGGACTTGCCGGATTTGAAGAACGTCAGGCCGGCAAGCTTTCGGGCGGCATGAAGCAAAAACTTGCGCTCGCGAGCGCACTCCTGCGGATTCCCGATCTCTTGCTCCTAGACGAACCCACCGTGGGCGTGGATCCCCTCTCACGACGCGAACTCTGGTCGGTGGTGCGCAGGATGCTCGCAGACACCCCCATGACGTGCGTTTTTTCGACAGCGTATTTGGAGGAAGCCGAAGCCGCTGACCGCGTGCTCCTTTTTGAGTCGGGCCGCATCATTGCCGACGAAAATCCGCAGAGCTTCATCTCGCGCGCCAATGGGCGCACCTACCTGCTTCCGCTTGCCAACCGCGCCGAACACGACGCGCAAATGCTCTGCAGACGCTTATCGGAAGAAACCGCCGCCACGCGCTCGGAGGCCCTATTTCTAGACATCGTGCCGCGGATGGGAGGCGCTGCAGCAACGACGCTCGCGCCGACGCTTCCGGTGAAGGACGCTCGTGTGCCTTCGGGGTTCGTGCCGCGCCAACCCTCGCTCGAAGATGCCTATGCGCTCCTTACCTTCCCGCGAGCACCCAAAACCGCGAATCGTCTCGCCAGTCCCCCGTCAGACGTCTCCGACACTTCGGCCGCTTCGGCCGCTTCGGCCGCTTCGGCCGATGACACCGCCGAGCGTCCCGTCGTCATTCGCGCCGACGGCATTGCCCGCAAGTTCGGCAATTTTGTGGCCGTCGCTGACACCTCGTTTGAAGTGAGGCGCGGAGAAATTTTCGGACTCCTCGGCCCCAACGGCGCGGGGAAAACCACCACTTTCCGCATGCTTTGCGGACTCCTTGTGCCCTCGAAAGGCCAAATTGAAGTGGCGGGCTACGACCTGCGCACCGCCAAGGCGGGAGCACGCGCCCGCATTGGCTACGTTGCACAGAAGTTTTCCCTCTACGGCAAATTGTCTGTCGAGCAGAACCTGCGGTATTTCGGACGCAGCTACGGCTTTTTCGGCCAAGCGCTGCAGGACCGCATTGATGCTTCGCTTGAAGATTTCGGCCTGACGGATCGCCGCGACACCACAGCCGGATCGCTTTCATTCGGCGCCAAACGAGATCTTTCCATGGCCTGCGGACTGATCCATTCCCCCGAAATCCTCTTTTTGGACGAAGCCACATCAGGCGCCGATCTCGCCAGCCGCCGCACCTTCTGGCGCCGCATCAATGCGCTGGCGGCTGCGGGCACATCAGTCGTGGTGACGACGCACTTTCTCGAAGAAGCGGAATACTGCGACCGCTTCCTCATTCAGGATGCGGGAAAGGTGCTGGCACTGGGAACGCCGCGTGAAGTGAAGCAGCGCGCAGCCGTTCTCTCCGCCGTCAGCGGACAAAGTCTCGTCGTCGACCGCATGTCGATTGAGGACGCATTCGTCGCCATCGTTGAAGCAGGCCGCCGCAGTCAGGAGACGCCCTCATGAACGCACTGCGCTTTTCACCCCGCCGCTTCCTGAGTCTCCTTAAAAAGGAAGCCATTGAGATCTTTCGCGATCGCTCCATCCTGTTTATGGGACTGGCGCTCCCGCTTCTCATGCTTTTCATTTACGGCTACGGCGTTTCCATGGATATGGAAGCCGTGCCGGCTGCCGTGGTACTGAAGGAGCGCACCCCGGCTGCGCTCGCATTTACGCGCGACCTCTCAGCCAACAAGCAGTTTGCCGTCCGCACCGTGCAAGGCCGTCCGCAAGCCGAAGCGCTGCTTGAAAAACGAGACATTGAATTTATTCTCGAAATTCCGAACGGCTTCGAACGCGCCCTGACCTCCGGCCGAGGACAGGTTCAGCTCACGATTTACGGGGTCGACAGCAATTCAGCCGTGATCTTTCGCAACTATGCCGCCGGCATCTTGGCGCAGACCGCTGCCAAGATGATCCAGGAGGGGCGCATCCCTTCGAGCGTGCAGAACACCGATCTGCCGGCCGTGACCATCGTCCCCAGAACGTGGTTCAACGATGAAGCCAATTCCCGCTGGTATCTCGTGCCGGGCCTGCTGGTCATCGTTTCGGCGGTGTCCGCGAGTCTGATGGGAAGCATCGTCATCGCCCGAGAATGGGAGCGCGGCACCCTCACGTCGCTCTTTGCGACGCCTGCCTCATCGCTTGAAATACTGCTCTCCAAATGGACGGCTTACTCGTTCATCGCCTACTGCGGCTTTCTGCTCTGCCTCATCCTCGCCTTCCTGCTCTTCAATGAACCGCTTCGCGGAAGTCTCTGGGTCCTCCTCGGCACCGGCTTTCTCTTTATCGGATGGGCGGCAGCTCTGGGGCTTTTTGTCTCGGCCAAAACCAAAAGTCAGTTCCTCGCAACCGAAGCGGCAGTGCTCGCCTCCTTTATGCCAACCATGATGCTTTCGGGCTTCATCTTCGACCTGCGAAGCGTCCCTGTTTGGATTGAAGTGGTCGGCAGACTGCTGCCGCCCACCTATGCGGTTGAAACCTTCCGCATCTGTTTCCTCTCGGGGGGACAGTCTGTGACCCTTGCGGTCAACGCGCTGGTAATCGCGCTTTGGACCGCGGGGCTATTTGCCGGCGCCCTGACAGTGCTCGGCAAATCGCCGCTTGAAGCTAAGCACTCCCCCAAAAAGGCCGCATCGTGACCCGCTCGAACCGCTTTCAGTTCCTTGATGCGCTTTGGGCTTCGGTCAACCGCATCATTGCCATTGCCGGGAAGGAATTCGTCGCGCTCTTAAAGGACAAGGGCTCACGCCTCATTCTCGTTGTTCCCGTCATTGTGCAGGCCGTTCTCTTTGGCTACGGCGCCACCTTCAACCTCGAGCGCGTCCCCTGGACCTACTACGACGCTTCGCACTCCTCGAGCTCCATGGAAGTCGTGCGCCGAATAACCGGAACCGGTATTTTCGAACTCAAGGCCGCGCCGCGGTCGCTCGGCGAATTTGAAGAAACGATCTCATCGAGCACAGCGCTCCTCGGCCTCTACTTCCCGCCGGATTTTGAAAAGAACGGTCAGGTGTTCGCCGCCGCAGACGCCAGAAACTCCACGACGGCCGGCGTTGCCATGGGCTACGTGAACAGCATCGTTGCCCAGATCAATGCTGACCGCGGCAGTTCCGCCGCTTTTGCCGTCGTTGAGCGCTACCGCTGGAATGAGAACGGCATTACGCGCTACGCCATCATTCCGTCGCTTACGATTCTGCTTTCCATGCTGCAGGTACTGCTTTTGGCAGGACTCTCCGTTGCCCGCGAACGTGAAGAAGGATCGTTTGACATGATGCTCATGACGCCCGCCTCCTCACTTGAAATTCTGGCCGGCAAAGCCGTTCCGCCCACGATCATCGCCTGTCTTCAGGCGCTCGCGATTTTCCTGATCGGGCTATTCTGGTTCGAACTGCCCTTCGCGGGTTCTTACCTGACGCTCGGCCTCTTTGTCGTCGGCATATCGCTTTGCTTCGTTGGCGTGGGACTCGCTATTTCTGCCTTGGCGAACAACATTCAGCAGTCCATGGTGATGGTGATTTTCTTCCTGCTGCCGTGCTTTATTCTTTCGGGACTCTTCACTTCGATCCGTGCGATGCCCGAGTGGCTGCAGACTCTGACGCTTATCAATCCCCTGCGGCATGCCATTGTGGCGCTTCGGGCGATTTACTTCGAGAATGCCGGATTCGCTGATCTTGTTCCTTCTCTCATCCCGATCGTATTAGCCGGTATGCTCTCGCTTGCCTGGGCGTCCTGGCTTTTCCGGCATAAGATTCAATAGACTGCCGACCGCTACCGACAAAACGCCGGCGTCGGGCTTACTGGACAACGCATATGGCTAAAAAATCTGAAGACCGCCGCAGAAGCATTCTCAATGCAGCACTCGACGAATTTGAAGCAAAAGGTTTTTCGGCTGCGCTTGTCGAAGATATTGCACATCGGGCCGGCGTCTCCAAAGGCACCATCTACGGATACTTCAAGGGAAAGGAAGCGCTGCTGCTGGGGCTTGCCGAAGAAGTCGCTGTCCTAATCCAAAAAGAATTCGATCAGCCGAGCGAACACGCATCGCTGCCGCTGATTGAAAGGCTATGGCGAACGGAAGCCGGGCTCCTCGCCGACAATGGTCACGGACGGCTGGCTCGAATCCTGCGTGTTGTCTGGTCTGAAGGCCTCCACCGCCCCGAGCTCACGCGTCCGATCTACGAAAAATTTCTGATTCCGCACTTCGCGCCAGGCAGCCCGCTTCGAACGGAAATTGAAGCCTCCAATGTCCCCGACTTCGTGAAGAAGTACCCCATGGTACTCATGGCTCCCGTCATGCAGGGCATTTTCTGGGCAGGCATCATCGACAAGGTGATGCCGCTTAACCTTGAAGAATATTTCAAGGGCTACTTAACCATGATTTTTGGCGTGCAGCCGCAGAGCGAAAGAACGGATATTCAAGGCACCGATAATGAAACCCCCAAAGCTGCGAACGTCAAGCCAAAGAAAGCATCTGGGAGCAGTCAGCCGCTGACGAACCCTTCGACGGACAGGGCTCCCCCCAAAACGGATCCGAAATCATCCTGCTGAACGAAAAAATAGAGTCCGGCAGCACCGCCCGGCGACCCTGTCCTTGGGTGCCCCACCCTCTCGCCTGAGGATCGTTTCCGCTGATTTTTATGCGCCGCTTAGGGTCTGATTTCATCCGCACGGCCCTTGGCTGCTGACTGGCCGAGTTTATCCATCCACCGCTTGCAGGTGCTCGCGCCGACGCCCGTAGCTTCCGCAATCTCATGCCAAGTGTGTCCTTTTTGGCGCATACGCACGGCTTTTCGTTTGACTGCATCCGAATATCGATAGAGGTGCGGCGAGATGGTGGTACGGAACTTCCCCGCACGCCATGCTCTGGCCCAATCCCGCAGCGTATTGGCGGGCAGATCCAAAATGCGTGAAGCGCGCTGGTAGCCAATTCCGTGCTCAAAGAGCTCTGCGGCCTGCCGGCGCTTTTCATCGGACGCATACGGGGGACGCACGCGATCGGCAAACTCACCCGACAAAGCGCCCGAGGTTTCAGCTCTACTCTTCTTCATCATTCTCTCCGACCGGAAAATGCAGGCAAAAAGAAACCCGTCCCGCGCACTGCTGCGAGAGACGGGTTCCAATTGCCTCTTTGCGAGGCTCCTTCAGGGATCACTCCCGGAAGGCCTGTAGATGCGCTCCGAGAGGGCTTCCCGCCGCCCTTGGAGCACGACGGGAAGGAAGCCCGGGAGCGCTGCGCGCATCCTGATGGGCGGTCTCTGGACCGCCCGATCAGAACCGCGGTACAAGCCTTTTAGAAGGCGTAGCGGACGTTGGCATTGAACGAGTTGTTCATGCGGTCGTCGGAGCCCACACCCAGCTTGTAGTTGAGGCCGAAGCCCCAGGCACCGTTCGTCGCGCTGACGCCGAGCGTGGCCTGAACCGGGTTGGAGTCGATGACGCGCACTGAGAGATCGTCCGAAGCCGAGACACCAGTGATGCCGAGCTTGAGATCAGCGTCCTTGTCGCCGAAGGTCGGAACGACCGAGAGGTCGAACTTCGGAGCAATCGTCCAGCCGCTGGTTTCGAAGTCGGCCGAGACCGTCACGCCGACAGGCATCTGGAAGATGTTCTGATCGTCGATTTCGGTGTTGAAGCCGGCCTTGAAGCTATCGGTGGACAGACGCGTGTAGCGCAGACCCAAGTGCGGAACGATGTTGACCGAACCAGCCTTGGTGAGCACTTCACCGCGCACGCCGAGCGTGAAGGCATTGACGTCTTCAGAGAAGTCGCCGAAACCGTAGCCCGATTCCGTGACGTCGTTGGAGGCCTGGAGGTAGCCGATATCGCCGGCGACGTTCCAGATGTCCGCAAACGTCTTCGAACCATAGACGGAGAAGCCGACGAGGTCGGAATCCATCGAGGTCTTGGCGGTGGTGCCCTTGCTGTCGGTGTCGGCCGTACCGATCGTCAGCGCAGCGCCGAGCACGGCGCCGTTGGCGAACTGGTAGTCGGCGCCGAGGGTGCCGGCATAGATGTCGGACGAGTAGCCCGCACCGTCCATGACCTTCTTGCCTTCGAAGCGGCCGCCGTTGACGTCGACCCACACGTTGACGCCCTGAGCGCGCTGCGTGAGGATGGACGTACGAGCAGCAACGGTGTCAGCCATCTGGTTGACGGCATCCATCGTCACGGCCTGAGCACCCGTCGTGGCGCCGATGGCGGCGACGTCGTTCAGGATCGTGTTGAGCGTCTGGGTGTTCCACTCATATTTGCCGTTAGAGAACTGCTGGTAGGCAGCAGAAGTCTGCGTCGACACGAGATTGCGGAAGAACACGGCATTGTCGTTGCCGACATTTTCGCCGTTTTCATACATGGCATAGATGACGCCGAAGCCGGCGCCAGTGATACCGTACTTGGCGAAATCTGCCTGATCTTCCATTTCGAAGCTGAGGACGCCTTTTTCGCGATCAGCTTTGTTGGCACCCATCAGCAAGTCGCCTTCGTAGACGAGGTTACCGCGGATCTGCGAAGCTGCAGCGCTCAGGCTGATCTTGTCGCCGTTCTTGACATTATCAACGTAAAGGATGGCATTGTCGTCCAGCGAAACAGCCTGCGTAAAGACCGACGTCTTCTTCGTCGTATCGACCTTGGTCGCATCGATCAAGAGCATCGAGTTGGCACCGATGGAGACACCACTAGTCTTAGTATCAGTATTCTTCGTACCATTGCCGTCGGCCAAAACAGCACCTGCATACTGAGCGCCTTCGGCGTAGACGACGGAGTTAACGGTCTTGGTATTGATCGAATACTCCTTCTTGGTGTCATCCGTCTTGGCGAGCGTGAAGCCCGTCTTGGCGAAAGCGGCCGTGCCGGCGGTAACGTCATTCGTACCGACAGAAACGATCGAGGAGCGGCCAGCTTCAACGACTGTATCGGCTACGGCTTTCATCACGGCAACAAGGGAAACAGCGGCGGCGGAGCTGTCTTCCTTCCAAGTCGGATCGACGTAAATGCTGCCGGCAGTAAGTTCACCCACCGAGAGGGAACCGGCGCTCGCAGAGTCGCCGACAAAGACAGTCTTGCCATTGGCATCGAGTTTACCGGCTTCGACGGTACCGCCCTGGGCAACAAGCGTATCGCCCTTAAGCGTCAAAGTCTTGGCAGCGAGCTTGCCGGTGACCTGGTTGACATTGTCGAACGAGTAAGCACCATCTGCATAGGTGGCCATTACCGTCGAACCAAACGTCACGGCGCTGTTGGCAGCAGCGAGTTCGCCGGAGATAAGGGCGGTAGATTCATCATTATTAGCCGCAAACCCAGTCGTAACGTCATAACCCTTGCCATCCTTATCATCGGCAATCGAGAGCTTGGCGCCGGAAGCGACTTCAAGACTATTAATTGTAACGGAACCGTTGGCAGTCAGATCGCCAGACTTGACGTAGAGGGAGCCTTTCGCAGCATCACTGCCATCACCAATCTGACCAATCTGAGCGCCTTCACCGGTGGTGACGAGTTCGGAGTCAGGAGTAGAGAACTTAATGGTGCTGAGCGTCGGAACTTTTTTGCCGTCAGTCGTATTCGTGTAGGAAACGAGGTTGCCCGTGCCGGTCAGCGTAAGACTGACGTCGTTGATGGTGAAGTTCTTAGAATCGGCCGCGGCATCTGCCTGTTCGATAGCGCCGTAGATAGCGTCATGATCCTTAACTTCATCGAGGTCCGTAACGGTAACGGACTTGATGGTGTCGTTGGTCAGACCAGCAACAAGATCTGCTGAGTCGATCTTGCCGTTTGTAATGGCTGCCTCAACTTCGGTGATCTTGGTTGCGCCGATGTCAATGAGACCCTTAGAGGAAGTCTCAACTTTACCAGTCAACTCGCTGATCTTGTCCTTTGACACCTCCGTGACGGAACCAAGATCAAGGTCAAGGAGACTGGATGTCTCAAGGACAATCGAACCGGTTGCAACCTTACCAGCGCCTGTGGTTGTCGTATCGGCACCGATAGTCTTGGTAGTAGCGTCGTACTTCAGACCGAGACCGGTAAGCGAAGTAGCGAGCGTGCCATCTTCGACGGTGACGGTATTGGTCGTGGCTGCAGTCTTAAGCGTCGTGACGTTGAGCGTGCCGCCATTGACTTTAGCCGTACCGGCGTCCTTCACATCGAGGACCGAGAGGGTGACGTCGGCGTCTTTGGTTGCAAATGTACCGGCAACCTGCACAGTGTCGAAGGTCTTATCAGAATTAAGATTGAACGTGCCGCCGGCAGCGACGATGTATTTCTGGACTTCAGCGCCGGCCGCAGTGATCTTGCCTGCGAGGTCGATCTGCTTGGAAATCGAAAGAGCATCCGCCACATCGGATGTAGACGGCGTCTTACCGTCAAGACGAGCGTTATACGAAGTCTGGAGTTCGCCAGCAGTATTGATCGTCGTTGTGGTGACGTTGTAGGTCGCGGTATCCAGCGCGGTCGAAAGAACACCGTCAACTTCAACAGCGGCGGCCTTGATGGTGCCGGCCGCAACTGGAGATGTACCCGTAACCGCAGGTGCATTCGTCAGCGTACCGCCAACATAGATCTTGCCTTGGCTGTTGTTATTAACAATCGATCCCTGATTCTGGAGGGAGGCGCCTTCAGCAACGACGAGGGAGGCAGCCGCGGAGTCCGCGAGAGTGATCTCAGCACCGGAAGCGTTGGAGCCTTCGCCCGTAAGGGAGAATTCACCGGCTGTGATGGTCACATTACCCTGGTTGGTGAGCTTGCCGACGGAGAAGTCACCGTTATCAAGCTTGAAGGTGTTGGCGTTCGTGTTCTTAACAACTGTGAGGGAAGAGGCTTCAACAGCGTTCTCGGCATTGTTCGTCAGAGTAAAGGAGGTACCACCCGTAGCACCGCTCGCGGCGCTGCCAACGGTAATGTCACCCAAGGAGACAGCGGCAGCTCTGACGAACTTGTTGCTGGGATTTATATCGTCTGCAACAGTGAGACCGGCCTGCTGCTTACCATCAGTGATGGCGGTAGCGTCAGCCTTTAGAACGCCGTTGACTGTAGTCTTGTTATCTTCAATCGTAAGCGTCTTGACGTCGACGTTGCTTTCATAGTTGAGCGTGTTCGAAATCGTGCCATCGATAACAACCTGATTGGTTTCCTTTGTCAGATCAGTATTAGCCGAACCGAACTTCAAAGAGTCTGCAGTGAGGTCTCCGGCAAACAGGACATTGTTGCCCTTGAGAACCAAGTGACCCGTAGTACCGGCGGTATAGTCGCTTTCGAAGTTCACATTACCAGCCGTAGCCGTAAGCGTCAGATCGCCCGTATTGTTGACAGCAACCTGATCAGTAACGCGAACGTTGCTGCTTGTAGAGGTCACTTCCATCGTGCCGGCATTATTGATTTCGCCCTTCATGAAGCGAGTGAGGCCGGCACCGGTAATTTTTAGCGTAACGTCAGCGGCGTTATTGACGATATAGGAAGAGCCAGGATTGTTAATATCCGGTTCCTGTGTGGTGCCAATCGGCTTGGTGCCTTCACCGAAGGTCAAAACACTGCCTGTAATTTCTGCAGTGGCTTTGTTGGTAGAACCTGAGACGGAAGAAGCAATAGTGCCCGTCGTGAGAGTACCAGCCTTGAGTTCAAGGTTCTTGGAAGAATCACCGATCTTCACGCTGCCAGGAGTACCACTTGTCGCTGCAGCATTAAAGACATTGAGGTTAAGGTTGAGGGTGCTGTAAATACCCTCAAGGCCGGTGTAGGTGACACTCGCGCCAGCAGCATCTTTGTTGGTAGCGTTAAGAGTAATCGTACCGTTGGCCTTCTTGGTAGCGGTATCAGCGGCAACTGTCCCGGTAAAGGACGCACCACCATTGATGATCAGTTCGCCGCCGCTGAGCGTATAGGCACCAGTGCTGACAACCGTATCTTCCTTCGTCATCGTACCGGTCGTGCCGTCAGCCTTCGTACCAACAACACCAGACGGTGTGAGAACGGTATTGCTTCCATCAACAGTCACCGTCAAAGAAGCACCAGAGCCGATTTCAGCGGAAGCATACTCCACGCTGGCAGCCGAAGCCACGCCTGCGCCGAGAGAGAGCGCAGCGACAGCGGCGGCGATAACGGTCTTTGTACCCTTAGCCTGGACGCTCGATGTGGCTTCGTTAACCACCATCAGCGCACCACGTGCTTTAGAGAAGACCACCTTGAAATTACGATTCATTCTTTTACTCCAAGAATAATGAGGTTCTTTCTGCGTCGGCGTTTACACGTCGTGAA
>OJJJ01000692.1_pt1 | contig 13473 bp, 9 predicted proteins | sample 1596311 | NCBI WGS metagenome assembly OJJJ01 (sample SAMEA4350140, study PRJEB24818) | metagenome | biome: human; feature: gut; material: faeces | place: Denmark | collected 2013-09 | reverse complement strand
ATCCAGGACTGAATTAAATACGGAGTGCTGTCAGGGTTAGTGACACCTATTGACGCTTCCTTTTTCGCACCATCAAAAATGATACGCGTGCCGCCAATAATCACTCCGGCATTGGCCCCTGAAAATATTAGCGGTAACGATACCGCGGCCAACCCGATTGTTCTGATAAAACGCATGTGATTCCTCATAAAACAAAGGGGCCGGGAAGGCCCCCCTTTTAATTGCTGCAAATGGCTTAGTTGTAAACAACAGAGAAATTAGCGACTGCGTTAGCCGGACCCGCCGTCACCGCTGACGCTGTTGAAATATACTGGGCATAAAAATCAAGGACATTTTCCGTCGCGCTGTTGAGCACGTAGGAGAACCCGTTGTTATCATGAAGAGGTAGATCGGCTTTATCTGCGGTCATCAGGTTAATCGCCACACCCGTTGCCGCACCAGTAATGGAGGAATCAATAGCAAGCAAACTGCTATTGGTTACATCAGGCGTACCGTCAAAGCGCACCTTTGCAGTAGTTACTGATACCGGACAGTTTTTCAGAATAATATTGAATTTTTTCGCGGCCGTTCTGGCACCTGTCGATGAAAATTCCGTTTTATTATAATCCCCCAACACCACTACCTGGTTCTGGGATGCCACATCAACATCACAGGCAGAATCCAGAATATTTCCATTAAAATTCACGGTGCCCGCTGCTGCGAAAGCGTGAGTCATTGTCAATGCAGAACTTGCTGCGAGCATAGCAATGATAATTTTCTTTTTCATGATGCCATATCCTGTATTACTTTATTTATTACTGATATTCAGGCAAAAAACATTTAATGGTTCATTCACCACTTGCGTTTTGTCCATTGTTATTTATATGCAGACAGAAACAGAACAAAATGAGTATTGCTAATACAATAAATTTCTGGCGCTCCTGTCGGCCTGATAAAACTTATCCTACTCCCTACCTGCAGACAATGTGTTTTGAGGTCTAGCTGTAGACTCGAATTTAACAAAAATAAAACATTATTATTTAGGATAATCTCAAGCCCGCCAAAAACGGTCCACTTTTAGACTGACGTAACAAAACCTATTATTTCAAACGGTTAAGACCCTCTTTTCTGTAGGTCTATTATTAGACTCGCGCCTGATATTCCATGAGTTGCTGGTTTTTAAGATAATTCTTGGGTCGATTAGAAAGATAGTCTCTGCTGGCGAGGTAACCAATGAACACGCGAATCGCACCTGTACTCGGCGATGAACAATCTACTGTACTTGGATTAAAGCCCTATAATCACATTGAAAAAATAATTGATAACGTACTTCCATTTACTGAACGGCTCATTCTTGCAAAAGGTGAAATTATCCATTATTTCAACAATGAAATTCGTCAATGTTTTTTGCTGATACATGGCAGCGTGGCTTTACATCGTCGCGGTGACGGGATTGTTTTGAATTCAGAGTCCTCACCGTTTATTCTTGGCGTAAGCAGTCAATTATCTTCAGAGCACCTTTATGTCAGGGCGGTTGAAACCTCGGAGGTAGCGAGCGTACCTCTGGAATGCTTTAATCGTGTGATTGCAGAGCATAATCTCTGGGAACATTTCTCAAATCTGCTTATCTATACTGCATCCCGTGTTTATGAACATTGCGCTCAAATTTCCCAGATGTCTGCTTATGACATCATTCGCTTTCAGCTTGTGGAATTGATGCAAGAGCCTGACGCAATAAGACAAAATATCACCGCGGCTGCTTATATTAAAAGCCGAACCTATCTCTCTCGTAGCGGTATTATGAGGATACTGGCGGAGCTGCGCACGGGAAAATACATCACAATGGAACGCGGCGTATTGCTTGATATCCACCACCTGCCGCGGAAGTACTGACCGTCAATTTATATCTGGAGATAGCTGAAGATAAGAGCGAAACTATAACGTATACGTTCTTCTCAAAGGTTATAGCCATGTCCGCTTCAGACCAGCCATTTCGCGGTTCTCCTTATGCACAGGAACTTATTTCTCATTTCTGGCCATACTGCACTCCCCGCAGAACAGGCCGCGGTGAGCAACTTGACCTTCAGGTAAACGGCCAGGCAATGTGTTATTTAATTACGGAAGGCACGATTGCAGTATACCGAAGAAGCGACAACATGATGCTTTCAACGGCGCGCAGTCCCGCGCTTTTTGGCCTGGCTAACCTTACCGGCACCTACTTCAATGACTATCTTAAAACCGTCAGCCCTTGTCTGATCGGCGTGCTCACTACCGAACGGGCAAATGAAATCATCAAAGAAAAAGGGTTATGGGGGCTTATCTCTAAGCAACTGATGTTTGTCTATGGCCGCCTTTATAACAACGTAATGCCTCAGGGTGCGCCGACCGCGTATGAGATGATTCGCCAACAGTTAATCAAGCTAATGGATGAAGATGAGAGCTACCGTTGCAGCGTAACGGCGGAAAGGTATATCAGAGAGAAAACGCAACTTTCCCGTAGCGGTGTAATGCGAATTCTGGCGGATTTAAAAACCGGCGGGTTTATCGAAATGGATGAAGGCAGGCTTATTAAAATCAACAAACTTCCTGCTAAATATTGAATTTCAGAGACAAAAAAGGCCGCAACCGCGGCCTTTTCTTTAGCGCTTAATGGACGTGAACGCCCAACCGCCAGGCAAAGTAGATCTCTTCTTTCAGTTCATTTGAAGAGAGCGCCAGCAAATCAGCAAACTCCAGCTCAAGCTGTTTCAGTTTTTTCAGGTACTGCGCCGGAGACAGGTTGCTCTTATCGCGACGTAAATATTCGATTGCCAGTTGGGTTGGGGTTATTTCAGTATCCATGATGTCCTCGCTTATGTTCAAAACCTGACCAGTATACCACAATGCGCTGGTTAGTTTTTGACCAAAGGCAAGGCATCCGGAAACTTTACACAACCGCCGTCGTCAGACGGGACGAACAACACAGGCGTTCCTGTTCATCCAGAATATCAATCTGCCACACCTGATGACGGCTCCCGGCATGAAGCGCGCGACAAATACCGCGCACGCGGCCACTGCGCACCGAGCGAATGTGGTTGGCGTTAACCTCCAGCCCGACGACTTTCTGCTCCCCTTCCGTACACAGATAACCCGCCACCGAGCCCAGCGTTTCAGCCAGCACAACGGACGCACCGCCGTGCAACAAGCCAAACGGCTGGTGAGTACGGTTATCGACCGGCATCGTCGCCTCCAGTTCGTTCTCACCAATACGGGTAAACTGAATATCCAGCAAACCCACCATATTCCCCTCGCCCATGGCATTCAGCGCCTGTAGCGTCACTGCACGTTTCCAGATCATCCTATAATCTCCAGTAAAGCCTGTAATGGATGGCGGACACCGTTACCCTCAACGCGTTTCACCTGGCTGCGGCAGGAGTAGCCCGTCGCCAGACAGCGGTTTCTCGGTAAGCGCTGCATCGCCTGGTGCCACGACAACTCGTAGATACCCAATGAATTAGCATGATTTTTAACTTCATGCCCGTATGTCCCCGCCATCCCGCAGCAGCCGACGCTGACGCTTTCCAGTTTCGCGCCAAAACGGGCAAAAATAGAGGCCCACTGTGCCGGTGCGCCTGGCAGCGCGGTGACTTCAGTGCAGTGGCCAAACAGATACCACGGTTCGCCGCTGACCTCTCTGTTGTCCGTCTGCTCCAGGGCGGCAGGCAGCCACTCATGCACCAGCATAACGTGGAAATCGCCGCGTTTGTCACCGAGTGTCTGCTTGTACTCATCGCGATAGCAAAGCACCAGTGCCGGATCAACACCGACCATCGGCATCCCGAGCTGCGCCACGCGGTTCAGGAAGTCCGACGTTTTCTGCGCGGTTTTCGCAAAGCGGCTCAGGAAACCTTTAATGTGCTGCGCCTTGCCGTTCGGTGAGAAGGGCAATACCACCGGCTGCCAGCCAATTTTCTCCGCCAGTCGCACAAAATCCGCCACCACCTGCGCGTCGTAGTAGCTGGTGAACGGGTCCTGAACCACCAGCACCACATTCGCTTTTTGCTCAGGGCTTAGCGCCTCAAGCTGCTCCAGCGTCATGTTCGCAGAGCGGTGCCCCACCAGTTGTCGCTGCAGCGATGGCGCAGACAGCAACGGCAAATCCACCATCCCGATATGTTTTTCGGAAAGTTTGCGCACCAGCGGTTGATTGATAAAGAAGTTAAAGGTCTTTGGCGCGCGCGCCATGAGTGGCGCATAGCTTTCCACCGTCGCCACCAGGTGGTCGCGCATCGGGCGCAGATAGCGCGTGTGGTAGAGCTGCAGGAAGCGCGAACGGAACTCCGGCACGTCTATCTTAATCGGGCACTGGGTTGAACAGGCCTTGCAGGCCAGACAGCCGGACATTGCCTCTTTTACTTCATGCGAGAAATCGTATTCGCCCTTATTCGCATGCCAGCTGTTCCGGGTACGTTCGATAAGCGAGCGCAAACTGGCCCGTTTTTCCGGCAGTTCCTGCTCAAGTTTCAGTGGATCGACGCCACGGTCGGCCAGCAGACGCAGCCATTCGCGCACCAGCGTTGCACGTCCTTTGGGGGAGTGAATGCGATTGCTGGTGATCTTCATCGACGGACACATCGGGCTTTTCACATCGAAGTTAAAGCACAACCCGTTGCCGTTACATTCCATCGCGCCGCGCCAGGATGTACGGACCGCAATCGGGATCTGACGATCGTAAGTACCACGTTTGGTGGCATCGACGCGCAGCATTGGCGCATCAACCCCTTCAGGCGGGCAAATTTTACCAGGGTTAAGACGGTTATCCGGATCGAATGCCGCTTTGACTTTGCGCAGCTCACCAAACAGTAGCTCACCGAAGAATGCCGGGCTGTATTCGGCGCGGAACCCTTTGCCGTGCTCGCCCCACAGCAGACCACCATATTTTGCGGTTAAGGCCACTACGTCATCCGAGATCGCCTTCATCAGGATCTCCTGCTGCGGATCGCACATATCCAGCGCCGGGCGCACGTGCAGCACACCCGCATCAACGTGCCCGAACATACCGTAGCTCAGGCCGTGGCTGTCCAGCAGCGCGCGGAACTCCACAATGTAATCCGCCAGATGTTCAGGCGGCACGCAGGTATCTTCAGCAAACGGGATCGGCTTGGCGGCACCTTTGGCGTTGCCGAGCAGCCCCACCGCCTTTTTGCGCATCGCGTAGATACGCTCAATACCGGAAAGATCGTTGCACAGCTGCCAGCCAATGACGCCACCTTCCCCCGCAGCAATAAGGTCGTCCAGACGCTGGCAGAGCGTACTCACCTGGCTTTCAATCAGTTCGGCGTCATCACCCGCAAATTCCACAATGTTCAGACCGAGCATCTCTTTATCTGGCACATCGGTAATCAGCTCGCTGACGGAATGCCAGACGATATCTTCGCGGGCCAGGTTAAGCACTTTCGAATCGACGGTTTCCACCGACAGCGCCCGTGCCTCCACCATAAACGGCGCATTGCGCAGTGCAGAATCGAAGGAGTTATATTTAACGTTCACCAGGCGGCGCACCTTCGGCAGCCGGGTGATATCCAGACGCGCTTCGGTGATAAACGCCAGCGTGCCTTCCGAGCCGGTCAGCACGCGGGTTAAATCGAACTGGCTCAGATCATCATTAAAGACGTGGCGCAGATCATAGCCCGTCAGGAAACGGTTCAGTTTCGGGAATTTATCGAGGATAAGCTGGCGGTTGTCGCGACAGCGTTCCAGCACGGTGCGATAAATTCGCCCGATTGTGGTGTTCTCTTTACCGAGCGTTTCGGCCAGTTCGACCGGCATCGGCTGGGTATCAAGGATATCGCCCCCCAGCAGGACCGCACGAACCCCCATCACGTGATCGGAGGTTTTCCCATAGACCAGGGAACCTTGTCCGGACGCATCGGTATTAATCATCCCGCCAATCGTGGCGCGGTTGCTGGTGGAAAGTTCCGGTGCAAAGAAGTAGCCGTAGGGTTTCAAAAATTGATTGAGCTGATCTTTGATTACGCCCGCTTCCACGCGTACCCACCCCTCTTCAGGGTTGATCTCTATGATGCGGTTCATATAGCGCGACATATCAATAATAATGCCCTGGTTCAGCGCCTGTCCGTTGGTGCCCGTACCGCCACCGCGTGGGGTAAATACCAGAGAGGTGAACCGCTCCTGCGACGCCAGACGGGCAATCAGCGCCACATCTGCGGTTGAGCGTGGAAAAACGACTGCATCGGGAAGAAGCTGGTAAATACTGTTATCGGTCGCCATCGTCAGCCTGTCGGCGTAATCCATGGCGGTATCACCTGTAAAACCCTGTTGCTCCAGTGACTGCAAAAAATTAAGCACCAGCTGAACGACGCCAGGTGCCTGAGAAATCTGTGGGATCATTACGGTCGACCCTAATTAGAGGTGTGAAATCGTTTGCGTTGTGTCTGGAAAGTTTTATCACATTTTTTTCTTATACGCTCAGCAGAATTACAGGCAGAATCCGCCTGTCAAAAATCGCTGAAATCACTAATGATTAGTAAGACGCGGTTTACGTTTCCGTCAGCCATGCTGACGTTCATTAAAGGAAAGTTTCATTTATGGTCAATCTTCGTCAGCCCAGGGATGTTGCGCAAATTTTGCTGTCGGTGCTGTTTTTAGCCATCATGATTATTGCGTGTCTGTGGATTGTTCGCCCCTTCGTGCTCGGCTTTGCCTGGGCCGCGACCGTTGTCGTCGCCACCTGGCCCTTGCTGCTGCGTCTGCAGACGTTACTGTTTGGTCGTCGCGGGTTAGCGGTGCTGGTAATGACACTGCTGCTCTTCCTGCTGTTCATTATTCCGATTGCGCTGCTGGTGAACAGCCTGGTTGATTCCAGCGGCCCGATTATTCGTGCTGTTACCAGTGGCGACCTGACTCTGCCGGATCTCGCCTGGCTTAACAGCATTCCCGTCGTCGGGGCAAAACTCTACAGCGGCTGGCACAACCTGCTGGAGATGGGTGGCAGCGCCCTGATGGCAAAAGTGCGCCCCTATATCGGCACCACCACCACATGGTTTGTGGGACAGGCGGCGCATATTGGTCGCTTTATGATGCACTGTACGCTGATGCTGGTCTTCAGCGCCCTGCTGTACTGGCGTGGAGAGCAAGTTGCGCTGGGTATTCGTCATTTTGCAACACGTCTGGCGGGTAAACGTGGCGATGCCGCCGTCCTGCTGGCTGCACAGGCCGTGCGCGCGGTGGCCCTTGGCGTCGTGGTGACGGCACTGGTACAGGCGGTGCTGGGCGGTATCGGTCTCGCCATTTCAGGCGTGCCTTACGCAACCGTCTTTACCGTCGTGATGCTGATGACCTGTCTTGCGCAACTGGGGCCATTGCTGGTTCTGGTGCCGGGCATTATCTGGCTCTACTGGACAGGCGATACCACCTGGGGGACCGTCCTGCTGGTCTGGAGCTGCGTTGTCGGCACCATGGATAACGTGATTCGTCCGATACTGATCCGCATGGGGGCTGATTTGCCGCTGATCCTGATCCTCTCAGGCGTGATTGGCGGCTTAATCGCTTTTGGGATGATCGGTCTGTTTATTGGTCCGGTGCTGCTCGCCGTGACCTGGCGTCTGTTCTCTGCCTGGGTGCATGAAGTCCCACCACCGGGAACCGATCCGGACGTGATCCTCAGCGAGCTTGAAGAGCTGGAAGACAAGAACAAGCAGTAACAGCGTTGCCGGGTAGCGTTACGCTACCCGGCTTTGATTTCCTTCAGTAATACTTAAACACCGCTAAACTATTTATTCCCTGCACACTGGTCAGACCCGCCATTTCGCCCGTAAGACTGCCATTCACTCTACGAAATCTTTACGTCTCTTTAACTATTGAGACGAATCTGATCGACGCAAAAAGTTAGCATGCCTACTATTAGGACACGGTTATAAATCAACACCTTGATTTATAAGCATGGAAATCCCCTGAGTGAAACAACGAATTGCTGTGTGTAGTCTTTGCCCATCTCCCACGATGGGCTTTTTTTTAAGCTGATTACGCGCGGCTGATACGACAGGTACTCAACATCCGCCACTCTTCAGGCAGCACCCGCGTCTCCCCACGCACATTCACCGTCACCACCTTGCGAATATCCGCTGACGATGCGCCAACCTGCAGCTCAAATTCCCCAGGTTCGACGATTCGCTTCCCGTCCCGGCGCGTGAAATTAAACATCTCGACGGGCAGCGTGAAGGTCAGCGTGGCGGTTTCACCCGGCGAAAGCGTAACGCGCTGGAACGCTTTTAACTCCTGCAGTGGCCGCACCTGCGTGGCGACTTTATCCCGCACGTAAACCTGCACCACTTCGCTACCGCTGCGCTCGCCGGTGTTAGTGATATCAACGCTCAGCACAATATCACCTTCGACAGGCACACGGTTTTCAGCCACGCGCACCTCTCCCCAGTGGAACTGCGTCCAGCCGAGACCAAAACCAAACGGATACCGCGAGCCAAAATGGAACGCAAACGGCGTACCGCCACTTTTCAGCTTGTGGTTGTAATAATAGGGCATTGCGCCCGCACTCTTCGGCACGCTCACCACCAGCCTGCCCTGCGGCTCTGCGCGCCCCGTCAGTATATCTGCAATCGCCCAGCCCCCTTCCTGCCCCGGAGCCCAGGCCATCATCAGCGCGGCGACCTTATCTTCCAGCCCCTGCAGGTTGTACGGGCGTCCACCGGTCATAACGACAATCACTGGCTTACCGGTTGCCACCAGCGCTTCCAGTAACTGCTGCTGTACGCCTGGCAGGTTCAGGCTGTCCGTATCCGAACCTTCCCCCACGGTGCCGCTCTGGAACAATCCGGCGAGATCGCCGACGCAAGCCACCACCACGTCACTCTCTTGCGCAGCGTTTACAGCGTCGGGAATCAACGCAGAACTTTGTGAAACCGGCGATTGCTGCATCGGTTTTCCGCCGCTGTCGCCAGGGAAGACCGGCGCACCCGCCATCCGTTTTTCGATGATGTGGCACCCTTTGGCATAGCGCACCTGCGATGCGCCCAGGTACTGCTCCAGCGCTGCGCGCGGGGTCGTCACCTGAGAAGTCTCTTCAACCATATCGCTGATAATCAAGTGCACCGGGAAGCTGTAGCCGCTTAGCAAGGCAAGCGGATCGTCTGCTGTCGGTCCCACTACCGCCACGCGAGGTTTGCCACCGAGGGGCAAAATGCCGTTGTTTTCCAGCAGCGTTATCGATTTTGTTGCGACATCCCGCGCAGCCTGCCGGGTAACCTCATTTTGCAGATCAATGTCATCTTCATCGACATACGGGTTTTCAAACAGTCCAAGACGGAATTTTTCAGCCAGAACGCGCGTCACAATCTCATCGATTTTCGTCATAGCGATCAGTCCGCGCTCTACCGCTTCCGCCAGGTGCCGCGCACAGTCATCTTTCGGCAGTTCAACATCCAGCCCGGCATTAAACGCCAGCGCTGCAGATTCAGCAGCATCGTGGGAAATACCGTGATGCTGGTGCAGCAGACTGACGCCACCATAATCCGCCACGATGATCCCGTCGAATCCCCACTGTTCACGCAAAACGGTTGTCAGCAGGAAGCGATCGCTGTGCCCCGGCTGATTATCAATATCGTGGTAAGCGGGCATCACCGAACCGGCATTTGCCAGCTTCACCGCCATTTCAAACGGCAGCAGGAAAGTGTCGTTCAGCTCGCTAAAACCCAGATGTACCGGCGCATGGTTGCGCGCCCCTTCGCTGAACGAGTGACCGACGTAATGCTTAAGGGTCGCCAGCAGATCGCGTTTCTTCCCCTGTAACCCTTTGACATATGCCGTTGCCATGACGCCAACCAGCCACGGATCTTCACCGAACGTCTCTTCGGTGCGCCCCCAACGCACATCGCGGGAGACATCCAGCACCGGAGCCAGCCCCTGCTGACAACCGACAGACCGTGCCTCCTTGCCAATCTGCTCAGCCGCATGCTGCACGAGGTCCGGGTCCCAGGTTGAACCGTAGTTCAGTGAAGACGGGAACAGCGTCGCGTCTTTGCACAGCAGGCCAACCAGACACTCTTCATGGAACAGCGCCGGAATGCCGAGCCGCGTCTCTTCAATCATCATGCGCTGCAGGCGGTTTGCCGCGCGCACGCCGGTTTTCGCATCGACGATGTGCGTACCCAGCGGGCGCGTGATCTGCCCAACGCCCAGCTTCAGACGCGCTTTTAGCGAAGCCTGTTCGCTGATACCGGCAAATTCATCACTCAAATCGCTCCGCTCACGGTGGTCACCATTTTCATCGAGGATCAACCAGTACGCATGCATCTGGGCAAATTTCTCTTCCGGGGTCATACGCGCCAGTAGATCAGCGACGCGCTCGTGCACGGGGCGACCCGCGTCCTTATAAATAGCCGTCATGTTTTACTCCTGTATTGCGGAATGGGTTGCCGGGCTGAAGGATTCTGCATCGGGCCGTTCGTCACGTTTGCGGGCCAGTTCCCGTGCGATGGAATCCACCAGACGACTGTTCAGTTTGTAGATGGAAAGGAGCGCGACCATGCAGAGGAACAGCGCGCAAGGTATGAGGGTAAACAGCGCATTGATGGTGGAAAGTACGTGCGGTGTCTGGGTCGTCTGGCCTGGCGCGTAATCCACCATTCCCAGAACCCAACCCACAACAGCGCCCCCCAGCGCAAGCCCAAACTTGATGGCAAACAACGCAGTTGAAAAGACCAGGCCATCCAGCCTGCGACCGCTGCGATGCTCTTCGTAATCCACCACATCCGAGAACATGGTCCACTGTAGCGGCGTGGTCAGGTTTTGAATAAAACTAAAGACGATGTTCAGGCCAAATATCAGCCAGACCTGTGACGGAGGAATGAAGAAAATCAGCGCACCGAAAATAACAAAGGAAATAATGGTCCACTGATAGGCACGCACGCGGTCATATTTCCCCAGTAAACGTTCAGATAATAATGCACCGCTTAATGACGCCACCATTCCTGAAACAATAAAAGCGAAGACCAGTTCCGGGCGCAGCAGTACATAGTTGACGTAATACATGGTCGCAGAGCCGCGCGTCACCACGGCAGTTAACAACAAAATATTAAACAGAAAAACGATACGCCACTGGCTATTTCCCGCCAGCAGTTTTAAATCGGTGAGCATGGAGCCGGAGGTATCATTACGCGGAGAATAACGTTCGCGGGTCATGAAAAAACAGCAGAAAAATAAAACGATACCCAGTAAGCCCATCAGACTCATCGCATAAAAATACCCTTTTTGCACGTTACCCTGGCCTAAATGCGAGACCAGCGGTAAGGCGATCACCGTGACGATCAACCCGCCGATAAACGACAGACCAAAGCGCCAGGACTGCAGGGAGTGGCGCTCACGCGGGTCCAGCGTCAGTGCACCCGGCATAGCGCAGTAAGGCACATTAATGGCGGAATAGATTAGGCTTAAAATGGCATAGGTGACGCAGGCATAAACAATTTTTGCCGTTGCGCCCACATCGGGAACATAGAAGGTAATGAGACAACTTACGCCAAACGGAATGGCAAACCACAGCAGCCAGGGACGGAACCGACCGTGGCGCGTCCGGGTGCGATCCACCAGCGCACCAATACAAGGGTCGACAAAAGCATCGACCGCGCGAACCACTAAAAACATGGTTCCCATAATGGCCGCGGGTAAACCGAAAACGTCCGTATAGAAATACGCAAGAAATAACGTTGCCGTTTGCCAGACCAGCGCGCTGGCCATGTCACCTAAGCCATAGCCTATTTTATCTTTGGTACGCAAAACAGAGGAGATTGTCATTGTTATATGCCTTTTTATCAGGTTAAAACGTATTTCAACCATTTCCGCATTACGTACATCTCATGCGAAGTCAAGGCTCAAGTATTAGCAACGCGTTGCGCACTAACAATTGTCTAAATTAACAGACAAATTATGATATTTGGTTTTTTGTTTTATTTGTGATGAGGTGCAAATAAGAGGAAAAATAAAAGGGTGAGGACTATCGCCTCACCCTGAGTTTTTGCAGCCCCGTAAAACGTTACTTATTCAGTTCCGCCAGGCTTAGCCAGGTTTGCACCACGGTGTCCGGGTTCAGAGACAGGCTATCAATCCCCTCCTCCATCAGCCACGCGGCAAAGTCTTCATGGTCGGATGGACCCTGACCACAAATCCCGACGTATTTACCCTGTTTCTTCGCCGCGCGAATGGACATCGACAGCAGCGCTTTCACCGCTTCGTTGCGTTCATCGAACAGCTCAGAGACCACGCCGGAGTCCCGATCCAGCCCCAGCGCCAGCTGCGTCATATCGTTCGAGCCAATAGAGAAGCCATCGAAATGTTCCAGGAACTGCTCGGCCAGCAGGGCGTTGGAGGGGATCTCACACATCATGATGATCTTCAGCCCGTTTTCGCCGCGCTTCAGCCCCTGACGCGCCAGCTCGTCAACCACCGCTTTCGCCTGATCCACGGTACGCACGAACGGGATCATGATTTCCACGTTGGTCAGCCCCATGTCGTTACGCACGCGTTTCACCGCCTCACACTCCAGGGCAAAGCAGTCGCGGAAGCTGTCAGACACGTAGCGTCCGGCACCACGGAAGCCCAGCATCGGGTTCTCTTCTTCCGGCTCGTAACGCTCACCACCCACCAGGTTGGCGTATTCGTTGGACTTGAAGTCCGACAGACGCACAATCACGCGTTTCGGGTAAAACGCTGCCCCCAGCGTGGCGATCCCTTCGGTCAGACGGCCGACGTAAAACTCTTTCGGCGAGTCGTAGCCTTTCATCATCTCGCGGATTTCGTTCTGCAGTTTCGCATCCTGGTCATCAAACTCCAGCAGCGCGCGCGGGTGAACGCCGATCATGCGGTTGATGATAAACTCCAGGCGCGCCAGACCAACGCCTTCATTCGGCAGGCAGGCAAAGTCAAACGCACGGTCCGGGTTACCGACGTTCATCATGATCTTCAGCGGCAGATCCGGCATGGTATCCACACTGGAGCTTTTCACGCTGAAGTCGAGGATATCGGCATACACGTAACCGGTATCGCCTTCGGCACAGGAGACGGTGACTTTCTCGTCGTCCTTCATGCGCTCGGTGGCATCGCCACAGCCGACAACCGCAGGAATGCCCAGCTCGCGGGCGATGATCGCCGCGTGACAGGTACGGCCACCACGGTTAGTCACGATAGCCGCAGCTTTCTTCATGATCGGCTCCCAGTCCGGGTCGGTCATGTCGGTCACCAGTACGTCGCCCGGCTGAATGCGGTTCATCTCGCTGATATCGTGGATCACTTTCACCGGACCGGCACCGATGCGGTGGCCAATCGCGCGGCCTTCCGCCACGATTTTGCCCTGCGCGTGCAGCGTGTAGCGCTCCATCACCTGACCACGAGAACGCACCGTTTCCGGACGTGCCTGCACGATAAACAACTTGCCAGTGTGACCGTCTTTCGCCCATTCGATATCCATCGGACGGCCGTAATGTTTCTCGA
>OJJJ01000691.1_pt1 | contig 13494 bp, 27 predicted proteins | sample 1596311 | NCBI WGS metagenome assembly OJJJ01 (sample SAMEA4350140, study PRJEB24818) | metagenome | biome: human; feature: gut; material: faeces | place: Denmark | collected 2013-09 | reverse complement strand
TACGTATACACTCTCTCTCGATCCTATGTGTTCTTTATTTTTTTTTTTGTTAAATGACGGCCGCCCATCGCAATCATCAAATGGTTCTCCCGTCGGCGGAGACAGATGTGTAGAAGAAACAGCAACTTTTTCCCCCCGCCGTAAAGTAATCCGTAAAGTAATTTTACTCTGCGGCGAAGATAATGTCAGCAAAATCACTGATTGCTTTTTCTGCTTTGGCACGTCTAATCTGAGCATAATTCTGTAAAAATACCTTAACGCTGTTTCCCATCAATTCAGATAAAAGTTTGTCGCTCTCTCCACGCTCGTAGTTATTAGTAGCAAAAGAATGACGACATCCATAGACTGAGATTTCTGGTAATTTGTCTATATGATTTCTGTTATATTGTCGCACAGCACCACGGAACTTTTTACCATAATAATCTGGATTCACAGGTAAGCCTTCTGTTGTCACAAATAGAAAATCATTATCAAAGAAATCTGGGTACTGCATCTGCATCTGTTTTTTCCACAGAAGTTTCCGGCGGATCATATCTGCAAGAATCTCTGGGACATAGACAGCCCTGATGGAAGTGCCGGTCTTCAAATCGGATAGTTCCCCAAATTTATCATATCCTCGATTAAATTCAAGTCGATTTCCTATGAAATCAGATTCAGCCAGACCACAGACTTCGCCCGGCCGTGGACCCAGAAGGAGAGAGACACAATACATAACATAGTAATGATCGTTTTTTGCTTCTTCTGAATGGATGAACTGTGTGATCTGTTCATCGGTCCAGGTCTTTTTCTTCTTGTAGACCACCTTATTACGCTTTATACCGATCATAGGGTTCTGATTAGCGTCAATTAATTTTAAAGGGCTTACAGCGAACTGGAAGACGTTTGAGAGGATATTCAAACACTTGTTGATAGTTTCTGCGGAATAACCATTGGGCAATCTCTCCGTAGGTTCTTCCATAAGCTCTTTATATTTTAATATGTGGGAGGATTCCACTCTGGTAATTGGAATGTCACCAAACACTTCTTGGATGTAATCGTGATAGTATTGCTGATAGATTTTATATGTAGAGTTTGCGTATGTACGTTTATTTGCGGCAAACCATTGTTTGGCCACTGTATCAAAGCACAATTTATTTTCAATAGCCTGCTTTTCTGCACGGCGTTTTTCAGCCTTGGCTTTTTCCAAATTTCTAATGATATCACTTTCATCCTGAACAGCTAGGTTTCTGCTCTTTCTGGCAGGACCAGTGAAGCGTTGGCCAGATTCGGAGTCATAGACATTTGCGTAATATGTAATTTTGATCTGACCAGTTTTCTTGCTTACATATTTTTGCTTTTGAATGCTCATTTATATCACCTTCCTTAAAACGAGTATAAAAACAACACCTATTGCCAGAACAGATGCCGGGATGATATAATATGAGTGCGAATCGGTATTATATCATGACCTTTGTCTGGTAATAGTATCATCAAACAGTCTCAGAAATGAGGCTGTTTTTATTTAAATATTGAACTAAAATCAGTACATAAATTGACACATTTTGAATAAACTATTATAATTAAAGAAACAACAAGTTAACTGGCTTTTGAATTTATGACAGAAGTAGTTGACTTATTTTTTTATAAGGGGGGAGAAAGAAATGAAAAATATTAGTTTTTTAATAAGTAAATATAGTATATATATATTTCTATTCTCTTCTTTATTTTTGATAGAACGTTTTCTCTTGTTACAGTTTTTTGATTTAAAGACAATTACGATCTTTGGAAAGGTGTATTTTTATGAAATCGTTTTATCAATAGTTAATATTATAATATTATTCAAATTTGTTAAAATTTCTGGTATAAAATAAGTTTATTTTATTTCAAGCTCTTTTTTTGAATCATTAATTTTATTCTCAATCTCCTTCATTCTTTCCTCGTGTTCATTGTCTTTTCCTTTTTTATCAAACAACTTTTTCAATAACCCATCTGACTGAATGTCAGTCTTGAAATGGAATTTGTTGAACACGTTAATATCCAAATTTACATTAGCCCCATTTAGGAATAAAGTTATTGCAGACAGTACAATGAAGAAAGATGCTGAATATGTAATGAACTCAACTGGACCAGGTGAATTAAATGATGCTTTAAATTTTAAATCTTCCTTTCTGATGTCTCTCTATATTTCTTTTGTCTTTGCTCATTTGGAACTCCTTTAGATAAAAAAATACCCATAGCTTCGTCAATTCCCTTATAGTGGGAGGACTATTGCTATGGGTATGTTAATTACAATGTAACCTATGTTACATTTATAATAGTATACTCAAAGCAATTAAAAATCAATACTTTTAGTGAAAAAAATACACAAAAAATGCAATTCACTAAACATAATGGTGTTTTTACACCGCATTATTTAGGATTCTGTCCGGTTGCCGCCGGGAGACTTTTTAATTATTTTATTCTGGGAAAAAATCTTTTAAAAAATTATGTTTTATTAGACTACCGCTCTTTGTGTCTGAAAAATAAAAATAAGAATAATAGTTATTTTTGTATTTTAAATCTATTGATATATCTAAATTTCTTTTTATATACCAAGTACAATTATAATCTGGATATGATTCAATGGGATCTTGATCAAAAGCGTAGAAAAATAAATCTTTTTTCTTACCTGGTTTTATGATGGTCGTTGTTGAATCGGTATCAGCCCACATATAACCATCATCTATACCATCATCAACAGATGCTTCGTTATCTATTATGATATTAGATTTAGATAAATTTTTAATTGTACAAGAAAAAGATTCTGAGTCAACGTCAATGTCATAGATTTTACAAAATGGTGGATTTTTAACTTTCACTTTGCATTTTAATTTTTTCTTTCCAATTTTAGCATATACATAAGTCGTCCCCAACTTCTTAGCTTTCACGTACCCTTTTTTAGATACTGTCGCGATCTTTTTATTTTTAGAAGACCATTTTACTTTTCTCTTAGTACCTTTCACTTTTAGTTTGTATTTTTTCCCTTTCACAATACTTACAGATTTTTTGTTAAGTTTTATTTTGACTTTTGCATCGATTGGCTTAACAGAAAAACTACAAAGTATTATGATTAAAGTCATAACTATTGACAAAAATCTTTGTTTCATAAAAATCCTCCTTAATGTTCTAAAGTTTACAACTCAATTGGCCCCTTCTCCCCAACCTCTGGTTGCCGCCGGGCGGCTTTTTATTTAAATATATAGATTGGCGAATCGTTAGCGTCCACGCACTCATTATCACTATATGTAAAATGTTCTCCAATCAAACTTACATTGTCTCCTGCCTCTGGGAGATTACAATTTTTTTCGTTTACAAAACACATTAAATATTTATTATTTCCAAGATCAAAATTTACAGAATGTGTTGCGTATCGGTAAGCACTCACGAAATTATATTCTCCAGAGACAGAAGAATCATAATTATCTAACATTTCTTGGCGTGCTTCTACTGTTTCTGGAATTTTTATAACAGATGAGACAGTTCCCATGATTCTGTCTTGGGAATATTCTTCCGTTATAATCTCAGATATATTATCCTCAAATTCCACGTTTTTTAACGATGGCGATTTTATTTTACAATCACTAAAATATATTGAGACAAAAGGCTTTCCTTTTTTTGCACCGGATGGAAAAAGTGTTCCTTCGACCGATATATTTTCTCCCGGTTTGAGTAAGGCTGTCTTCGTTGGTAGTATATTCTTTTCAAACGAGCACATGAATGAATCGGAGTCTTCGGAACCAGTTGCCATAAATATAGACCCACCAAGTATGGATTCTAGCTTTCCTCTTACAATTACTTTTTGGTTTAGCTCAAAACCATTTTTTTCGGCGTATTTCTTTACAACATTGACATATTTCTTACTTTGTTTTTCGTCATCACTCCAATATTCCGTTTCTTTCTCTATGCTCTTTTCTGTTTTGGAATACTTTTTCAATAAATCGTCGATATTATATTCCTTTATTTTTTTTGAGCAACCAGTACTTGAGAAAATTAAAACAAACACTGATGCTATAATTAATAGTTTCTTTTTCATTTTATCCTCCTTAGTTATAAAATCTTAAAGTTACATCCCTCTTAAGTGTATTGTTAGTTTATAGAATTTTGATAACATATTATAAGTCTTACTTTGTCGTTAGATCATAAAGTTTACAACTCAATAGCACCTTTATTATCAGCAACAGGTGGTTTATTCTCTGAGGCAATCTCATTGAGACGCTTTGGCAGAGCCTTTGGTTGGCTGATAATATCATCAAACAATAGGGTTTTATCATTGCCAAAGGAATCAGTATACGCAATAGCAAAGTAATTAATTTTTTTTGTTTTTTTGCCCTGTCCAGACATTCCACCGACTAAAGTGCCAATTCCGCCGAACAAAACACCACCTACAACAGCACGGCCAATGGTACTTTTCTCTACTAACTCATCTTGCGTTATATATCCAGCACCGCGTATTTTATCAAATGAGAGAACTACATCATTTACCTTCTGATCCTTATTAAAAAATCGTTTTTTGAAGGTAATGGTACGAGATTCTTCGTTTACAATGATTTTAGTTGGGGTATTTTCTTTAATATTAGGTAGACCAGCCTGGTGAGTAGAATTGATCTCCATATTTCCAAATTCATCTTTTCCATTTAACCATCCCATAATTGACCTCCTATCAAAGGTTATTTAATGATTTTTTAATTTGCCTAAGATTTTCAGTTACATGTTGATCAGTTGTTTTTTCAGCACCTCTATATACATATTTAATAGCCTGGTAAGTATCCATTCCTAATTCTGTTGTTGTAGAATCATAGTTTGCATATTCTAAATAATAGCCATAATACATGGTTTTTTCCATAACTTTATTGTTGGAAAAATAATTAGGATAATGTTTGCGAATGTATTTTATGGCTCTCTGTATTTCTGTTTCTGTAGCATCTATAGAATCAGATTTTGCTTTTCTAGAAATATAATCTACCATTTCAGAAGTATTTGCCTGTGGTTTACTTTTATGAGTTTCTGTGGTTGCTTGGGTTTCGGATGTTGTAACCGCCGTAGTAGATTCTTGGACTTCAGTACTTGCATCAAGGGGTTCGGAAGAAGCTGGTTTAGAAATCACGAGTGAGTTTATAATTTTCTTATAGTAATTGGAGTATTGGTCACTATCGTATGTTAAAAAGCTGATGCTACCGATACCATCGGAGCAACTAAAAATGGTGCTCACAGAATTATAGACTTTTCCATCAAATTTATATCTGCATTTTATTCTTCTAGCATTAATGGAGCCTATGCTAACATTTTTTATTGCCAATCCCCCATTATATTCTTTAGAAGATTTCACTCCATCAACATATGATTGGAACAATTCATTGTCTTCGATATTACCAACATCTTTTGTAAAATTTACCATTAACATTCCATCACAATCATCATTTTTATTTTTGTAGTAATAAAAATTTGAACCAATTTTTTTATGCTTCCAAGATTTTGGAACCTTATAAGTAAAAACATTATGGCAATTATATTTTTTATAATTTTGGTAAACATCTTCTTTTTTTTTCTTTCCACAGCTTGCTAACATAAATAATGAAATTGTAAATACAATAGTAATTAAAATTTTTTTCTTCATAATAGATTATTTTCTCCATAAATATTTAAGTTAGTAGATCCTATAACTCAGACAACATTTTAATAAGTTCCATTTTATCTTTTGTAGACATTTCTTTTCCATTTCTGGCTATCAGTGTTTTTAATTCGTCGTAAGATGGTTCTTTTTTTTCCACATCATCGAAATCATCCAAGGTACAATTTAATACTCTTGCAATTGATTTAAGAGTTTCCAATTTTGGATCTTTTGTTTGTCCGCTAAGTATTTTATTTAATGTACCAACAGGGACACCGGAACGTTTGGAAAGTTCTTCGGTGGTAATCCCTAATTTTTTCTTATATTCTGAAATTTTCTCTAATCCCATCATATCTCCTTTCCGTCCGTCTATGGTAATATTTTACCGCTTATTATTTTGTAAGTCAACAAAATTTTACCGTTAAGGGTAAAAAAACGCAAAAAAAGGGTTGACAATTACCACTCAAAAGAGTAATCTTATATTAAGATATTTACCGTTAATGGATGAAGGGAGGAGTCGATTTGTATTTAAGATTAAAATATGAAATTCAAAGAAAAGGTTATTCAATTGATATGTTTTCAAATGAAATCGGTATCTCAGAAAAGACGCTCAGGAATAAAATAAACGGAATTACTGATTTTACTTGGTCAGAAGTTTTATTAATAAGGAAACTTATAAATCCGAAAATGAAGTTAGAAGAACTATTTAAGAAAGAACCTAAAAATATTAATGTAATTAAATAGTAATTATAGAACTTATGTTCTAAAAAATCAATCGTCAATATCACCAAACATTACATATTAATTTCTACGAGACAATGTAATTACAGTTTTACAGCTGGAGAGGAGATGATAATACAAATGTGGATCTCAAAGAAAAAATGTAAAGACTTAGAAAAAAAAGTTTCAGACCTTGAAAAAGAAGTTCAAGATCTGAAAAATGGGTTGCTAGTTAAAATTTGTACTAATTCTGTAATGAAGGAGCAATATAATTTTGAGTTATTGAAGTTTTTGTTTGAAGAACTAAATATTGAGAAGCCAGAATTAGAATATAAGTTCTTCAGAAGAGAAACTTCTTCCAAAAGTAATAGGTAAAGGGAGGTATTTATAGTTGTTAGATAATGTAATGAAATTCAGGATAGATAAAGAAAAAAATTTATATCTTGATGAGAAAAAATTATCATATGTCGAGTTTTATAGTATGACAAAAAACTCTAAAGTCCAGAAGGGGTATGCTGAACTTGTTATAAAAATCTTGGTTAAGACTGACTAGCTAAGAAAGTGTTTTAATGCAATATCTTTAGCAATCTCTAAAATGATAGGAAGAGAAGAAGAACCTTTAGATTTAACTTTATTCCATAAGGTATCATCTCTGATATTTGCCAAAAATTCATGACCAGAAGGTGTTAAGTCGTTAATTAAAATATGTTTCCCATCATCATAAAAATGGACACCATTAATCAAAAATGATTTTTGAGACTGAGAAATATGATAAACAATTTCGCTGTGAGTATAAGATTTAAGTTCTTCTGGAATTTGCTCTCTGCAATATTCAGTCGTGTGGTAGAAATCGCTATATTTTTCAACATAAAGGAGAATATCACGAATACAATCTGGATTTAGTTTCATATTAGGTTTTCCTTTCTTAACTCGTTTGGTTACAGCTTGTACTTAAGATTATAAGAAGAAAATGGGGAATTTACAATGGTTTAAAAAACAAAGTGAGGTGACAAATATGCCCTATCTTGAAGAAAGAGTGGAACAACTAGAAAAAGAAGTACGGGAGATAAAAAAGCTAAAGAAGACAGAAGAATACAAGTCTCCACAGCAGTTTGCAGAGTTTATGGGTATTACGAACAATCATGTTAGAAACCTAATTTCCAGGGGTGAGATTAAGGTCATACGTTTAGGCGAATGTATCAGGATTCCAATGAGTCAGTTCGATGAAGAACAAAAAGAAAAGAAAACTTCAAGTATGAAGGAAGCGATTTTCGGATAGGAGGATTATGGAAAGAAAAATGGGACAGATACTGATCGTAGTATCGATATGTTTGACAAGCATACATACAATTCCATTGTGGCTGGCATTATTTATGGCGATAGGAGGTATGGCATGGATAGACAAATAAAAAAGCCCTTAAGGAGCGGCAACTCCGTTAAAGGGCAAAGAAAAACTTACAAATTCATTATAGCATACACGGAGGTTTTTGAGAATGAGATTTTATGAAAAAGGCGGCGTGAGAGTCAAAGAGTCAGATGCGTTTGATTATGCCTTAGAACAACTCATGACCGGGGATATTTGTATGCAGGATGATCTTGTTGACTGGTTCTATCGCTGGGAAATGGGATGGCACTACTATGATGAAGACGAAGAAATGGAAACCGTTGATGATATGACGCAGGAGTACATAAACAGCGAAACCAAATATCTCAGGAGGATGTGACTATGACGTATGAACATTTACAGAAGGCAAATGAGCTAATTCAAACAACAGATATTAAGGGAAAGGACTATGCAGAGGTAAGCCAGAGGATCAAGGCATTTCGGTCTGTGTGTCCAAACGGAAAGATAAAGACAGAGATCTTAAAGCTTGAAAATGGGTTTTGCCTGATTAAGGCAACCATTCTTGATGAAAGTGGGATGGTGCTGGGAACGGGGCATGCTTATGAGAAGGAAGGATCTAGCTTTATCAATAAGCTGTCTTATATAGAGAACTGTGAGACTTCCGCCGTAGGAAGGGCCTTGGGTATGTCAGGGTTTGGAATAGATACGGCTGTACGCAGTTTTGAAGAGACTGCCAATGCAGAGCTGAATCGCCTGGCGGAACAAAAGATCGATGCAATAAAGATTAAATCGCTAGAGAATGTATTTGATCGGCATACTGGATTCAAACAAGAAGTTTTGGACAAATTCAAGATTGACAAAATAGAGGATATGACAGAGAAGCAGTATAAGGAGTTAATCAAAATCATTAATAAGAAGAAGGAATAGCCTATGGAATTTTCAGGTCAATTAAGAAGTATTTCAAGGGATATTACAACTGGAGAGTTTCTTATAACTGTATCAACTAGAAGGGATGTTATAAATGAATATGAGGCGCTCAAGGACAAAGAGCTAGATATAAAAATGGCGAAGCATAGGAAAAAGCGGAGCAGAGATGCAAATGCATATTTTCATGTCTTAGTTGGGAAAATGGCAGAGGTCCTAGGGACTAGCATAGCGTACATGAAAAATCTATTACTGCGGAGATACGGACAATACCAAATCATTAATGGACATTTATGGGAAATGACAATGAGAGATGATATTGAGGTTGAAGAATTAGAGCATATCCATTTAGCACCAACATCTAAGACGACAGTGAATAGTAATGGTATTGTATTTCGCTCTTATCTTGTTATTGCAGGATCCCATACATACGATACAGCCCAGATGTCCCATTTGATTGAAAATACAGTAGAAGAAGCAAAGGAATTAGGAATTGAAACAGCAACACCAGAGGAAATACGAAGGATGGAAGAAAAGTGGGGAATGAAATTTGAAAAGTGTTCTGCAAGCTGAGAAAGCCTGTTTAATGTGTGGAACTGAATTGGACTTGCATTGTCATCATGTATTCTTTGGAACAGCCAATAGAAAGAAATCTGAAAAGTATGGATTTAAAGTTTGGCTATGCGGCCGGCATCACAATATGTCAAATTACGGCATCCATTTCGATACTTGTTTTGATAATGCAGTTAAGATGATGGCTCAAAGATATTTTGAAAAGAATCTTGGAACCAGAGATGACTTTAGGAAGGAGTTTGGAAAGTCGTGGCTATAACTTATCATTTGACGATTTACGGACGTTTATCTGGCTTAAACGAATATACGGCCTCAAACCGTACAAATCAGTTTAAAGGGGCCAAAATGAAAGCAGATAACGAGCATATATGTAAGACATACATCGCCCATCAACTCCGAGGGGTACATATTAAAAATCCGGTTTATATTAGTTTTTGCTGGTATGAGAAGAATCGGCGGAGGGACTGTGATAATATCGCATTCGCGAAAAAGTTTATTTTGGACGCCCTTGTGGAGTATGGAGTCTTGGTTGATGACAGCCAGAAATATGTAACTGGATTTGAGGACCTATTTTATGTGGATAATGGGAATCCAAGAATTGAAATATTGATTCAAGAAATAAGAGGTGATAACGATTGAGACATTCGTTAAAGTATATCGGAAGTTCACTGAATGGGAGTGGTATGATGACATAAACGTGAGCCGGGTGTTTCTTCATCTTCTAATTACTGTAAATTGGACGGATAAGAAATGGAAGGGACAGGAGATTAAACGTGGTTCAATCGTATCCTCCTATGAGAAACTGGCAACCGAAACAGGGTTATCTGTGATGCAGGTTAGGACAGCAATAAAAAAGCTAAAATCAACAGGTGAGATAACAAGCAAAAGTAGTAACAAAAACACCGTATTTATCGTGAATAATTACGATTTGTACCAAGGTGATAACAAGCAAAATAACAAGCCAGTAACAACCAAACAACAAACAGATAACATTCAAATAACAACAACTAAAGAAAGTAAAGAAGGAAAGAAAGAAAAGAATAATAAATATACATGTGCGTTTGACGACTTCTGGAAAAGTTACCCCCGCAAAGTGGATAAGGGTAATGCATATAAAAAGTTCCAAGCCAGGCTGAACGAAGGTTATGCAGAAAGAGAGTTAATCACGGCATGTGAAAATTATGCGGCAGAGTGCAGGAAGAATAAAACGGAGACAAGATTCATAAAACATGCGTCTACCTTCCTGAGTTCGACCAGACCGTTTTTAGATTATCTGCCAAAGAAGGGAGAAGGAAAGAATGACGCTGATGGACAAAATACAGCAGATGACCTTGTCAAGAAAGGCATCGACCTTGGAATCGGTGACGACTTCGACGGGTTCTAAATGTCCGCACTGTGGCGGAACCGGATGGATTAGACACTGGGAAGACGGAAAAGAGTATTTTTCAGAGTGTGTCTGCCGGAAGAAGCAGATTGCAGAAAGTCGCCTGAGATTTGCAAATATCCCAGAGACCTTTAAGCATATGCGGCTAAAGAATTTTAGTGTGACTGCCTATAAGGACGAGAAAAGCAAAGCTGTGATCCGGGCCGCATGTAAGTACATAAAGCAGTACATGGATGGGTTTGAGAATGAACACCGGGACGGGATGGGGCTGTATCTTTACTCTCAGACAAAAGGGAGCGGGAAGACCCGCATGGCCGCCAGCATTGCAAATGAACTTGTGGACATGGGATATCAGGTCAAGTTTTCTCTTTCCACGGAGATCATCCAAGAGATCAAAAGGACCTGGGACCGGGATAATGACCTTTCCGAAAGCAAGCTGTTAGACCAGCTCCAGGAAACAGATATCCTTGTAATCGACGATTTTGGAACAGAGCAGGTGGCAGGATGGATCAATGATAAGTTTTACCAGATTATAAACAACCGCTATGTGGACCAGAGGGTAACGATATTTACCAGTAATTATCCATTGGATCAGCTTGAGTACGACGACCGTATTACAAACCGGATGAAGGAGGTCTCTTATCTGATCGCCTTCCCGGAAGAAAGTGTAAGAGAGACGATATCGGCGGAGAAAAATGAAGCAATGTTTTGTAGAGTATCAGGGAGGTGACAGACTTGGAACAGTTAAATATATTTGGTTGTGAGACAGCGTATCGGAGCAGTCGGATCACGAAACAGACCCGAAGGGCATCTAATCAGGAAGTACGACGGGATAAGAAGAACCGTATGATTTTGGACCAGCTTTCCTATGGTCCTGCGACCGCCAGAGAAATCGCTGTAGTGTTACATAAGCATGGATTGACTCTTACAGCGGACCGCAATGAAACAGCACCACGTTTAACGGAAATGATGCAACGAGGGGTTGTAGAAGTCTGCGGGAAAAAGAAAGACAGCTTAACCGGAAGAAAGGCGGCTGTATATCAGATAGTGGAGGATGAGGACGATGTGGAGTAATCGATATTCTGAGAAAGTGAAAGAAAAGGTAGTTGCAACGTATTTGCAGGAAAAGGCTGATGTGCAACAAGTCAGCAAAGAATATGGAATACCGGCATCTACCATCAAGGGATGGATTTCTAGCTACTGGGAGAAAGAAGAGTGCGAACTGCAAAAAGAGCTGGAGAAAAAACGAGAGGACCGAGCCACAGCGGCACGAAATCGAAAGCGTCGGTTCGTGAATGGGAGGGAGCTAAAAGTCGTTCGACCAACTTCCAGCAGTGCGTATATAGACTGGAGGATTAAATGAACCGAGCAGAGAGAAGAAAAGCCGGAGTAAAGAACCGGGTCCCGACTTACAACATGAATACACAGCAGATCCAGACTCTAAAGGAGGATGTAGCACAGGAGGCAACAGAACGTGCATTTATCCTAATGCTGGGTATTCCTGCAATGGTACTAAGGGATCACTTTGGATTTGGACGAAAACGAATGGAGAAGTTCACGGATGAAGTATTTGAACTGTATGACAGTTATGAAAAGGATTACATTACACTTGAGGATCTCATTCGGACAATCTACGAGGAGACTGGAGTAAAGATTGAAAAGAGGTAGGTATTTACTCAGTAGAGTTTATATATCACACGTAACAAGAAAACATTTAGGCATCCTGTTTTACAGCCCGCTCCGGCGGGCAGGAAGGAGGGAAATATGATCTCTATTGAGATTAGTTATACAACAGAAGAGGAAGGGTACCCGGAGCATTACGGGTATTGTGATTCATTCAAGGGAGCACACGAGCTATTAAAGAATCTTGAGAAGCAATTAGGGCAGGCGGATGCGGAAGGAGAACCGCAATGCTGCGGCACGTGTAAGTGGTACGAAGGTTTTACAGGGGTATGCTACAACGGGGACAGCATAAACCGGGCAGGCATTGTAGAACCGGATGAAACCTGCGAAGAGTGGGAAAAATCGGAGGCGTGAAATGAAGATAGAAAAGGAATATAAAAAATCGACCTTGATGAACTGGAAGAAAGAGGATTTAGTTGAACACATCCTGTGCCTTATACATAACAACAATGTTCTGCACGATACGCTTGATACACAAGCGCAAAACTACATAAATGCGACAAGATGGATTCCGGTATCGGAGCGATTGCCAAATGCGAAGGAATACTGCAAAAATGACGGACGGTTCATTGTGACAGACGGAAACAAGGTTAAGCAAGGATTATTCGATATTTATGCAGATGGACAGCATGACCCTTACTGGCCATATCAAAGTTGTCAGCCAATAGCTTGGATGCCGCTGCCTGAACCGTACAGACCGGAAGATTAGGATTTAGAGGAGGAGACTATGCCTGAAAAATGGTTACAATGGGAAAATGCTCAGGAATGGGGAATTATATATTGTCCTATGCTTGCCTGTGAGGTAATGACCTATTATCCGGTTGGCAGACCTGCATATGACAGCTATACGGCCCCATTTGTCGATGACGATGGGGATGTATGCTATTACAAATTTGACCATGACGAAGGTGCATGGGATGAAGACCTAATTTGGGCAGGCGAATATGAAGATAGGATGAGATGTATTTTGGGATAACTAACATACACACTATTAAGATTTAATCGAGAAAGGGGAATAAGAATGGAAAAAGGCTGTCTCTTATACACATCTCCGAGCCAACGAGACTAAGGCGAATCTCGTATGCCGACTTCTGCTTGAAAAAATAACAATATTGATTAAAGCGACAGTAGTGGTCAGGACAAGAGGACAAGGAACAAGAGTGTCACTAAAACACATGTACGTGGGTATGAGAATAAGGCGGATCGGGTTGGAGGTTGTCGTCGGAGAAGAAAACTCCA
>OJJJ01000687.1_pt1 | contig 13560 bp, 10 predicted proteins | sample 1596311 | NCBI WGS metagenome assembly OJJJ01 (sample SAMEA4350140, study PRJEB24818) | metagenome | biome: human; feature: gut; material: faeces | place: Denmark | collected 2013-09 | reverse complement strand
ATCACTTGCACTGGAGTATAAGCGGTTTGTGTTTCTAATATCCTTCCATATCCATCTACCATATAAGTTTTATATGGCACTTCTGCAAATACTTCTGCAACTGGAAGGGGTAATGCCAACAACAATGTGAACACTCCAATCAAGAGCTTTCTTATTCTGTTTTTCATACGTTGCCTCCCCTTTTTTATTTCAGTCCAGAATTTGCCATCGTGTTCATAAAGCTCTTACGAAGTACAAGGAACATTAAGAAGTTTGGTAAAAATAAAAGCAAAGCTCCTGCTGCTGCTATTCCTTGTCCTGCTACATTATTATTATTTAAACTAATAAATGTATTTAAGTAAAATGGTAATGTCTTCATTCCATCGCTATCAATATATAAGTTGGAAGTTTCCACATTCGTCCAAACTTGTTGAAAGGCTAAAATCGCACAAGTAGCAATGGCTGGTCTTATTAATGGGAGAATAATTTTCCAATAAATTCGAAACTCTCCAGCACCATCAATATAGGCTGCCTCAATTAAACTATCTGGTATTTGGTCAATAAATTGCTTTACTAAAAACAGTCCAACTGGCAACGCAATAATTGGAAGAATATGGGCCAAATAAGTGTCTTTTAACCCTAAAATATCCACAATTAAATAGCGTGGAATCATAACAGCAACTGGAACGAACATCAACGCTGCATTGTTAATTTCCAAAATCGTATTTTTGCCACGGAATTTTAATTTAGATAGTGCAAAACCTGACATCGTAGCAAAAATAACACTGGCAACAATGACGATGGCGGATACAATCACGCTATTAAATACATATCGGCTAATTGGAATTCCTGACGTTGACGATGCTTTTAATAATTTTCCAAAGTTATCAAGCGTTGGCCTTACAACATAAAATCTAGGAGGATAGGCAAACAATTCATCCATCGGCTTAAAAGCATGACAAATTAAAAATACAATTGGCAATCCAAAGAAAATTGCAAGTGGGATTAACACTAACAAAATTTTTATTTGTCCTTTTTCAAATCTTTGGGGATTAATACGGTTTCCACGGTAACTGCTCATTTTCTTCCCTCCCATCACAAGTCTTTGCTAGAAAACAGTTTTCCAAATATTTTTGAGAAAATCCATACAATTGCAAGTAATATCACAGACACAGCTGCTGCATATCCCATTTCATATCGAATAAATCCATAGTCTTCAATATGGTTGACAATTAACTGTCCTGCATATTGAGGAGTTGGGTTTGAACCTGCAAGCTGAACACCAATGGCACCATTTTGGAACGTACCTACAATAGCCATAACCGCACCAAATAACATCTGTGGTTTCATGGTTGGAATGGTAATGTAGATCATTTCTTGAAATCGGTTTTTTACCCCATCAATGGCCGCTGCCTCATAAAGGCTTTCATCGGCATTTAAAATACCCGCTAACATAGCTAAAAAACCAACTCCCATACTGGACCAAAGGGCAACAATAATCATAATTGGAAGCAAATATCTTACATCAATTAACCATAAAATCGGTTCATCAATGACTCCCATTTTCATTAAAATACTATTTAGATATCCCATCTGATCTCCTGAGAAAATGACTTTCCAAAGTACGGTCATTGCTGTTAATCCTGTAATACTTGGAGAATAGAAAATAACCGTTAAAATGGTTCTTGATATTGGCTCTAACTGTGCTAATGCCCAAGCAACCAAGAAGGATAATAAATATCCTCCTGGCCCTACAATCAATGCATAAACAATTGTATTTGGCAGTACCTTTTGCATAAAAACTTGATCTTTTGTAAATAAGGTTACATAATTCATAAATCCGCTAAACGTAGGCGTTTGAATCGTATCGAAACTAGTAAACGAAAGTCCTATCGCCACGATCATTGGAATTACGATAAATGCTGTAAATAAAAGCAAATAGGGTAAAAGAAAAACATATGCTTTTCGGTTCGAGTTTTCCCTTTTTGCGATCAAGGTTTTCCCCCTTGTTTCTTGTATTGTAGCCATTCTCTCCCTCCTAATTGTCCTTACCTAGAATCTTTCGAACCGTTTCAACGGTCGGTGTTTCATATTCGGTTACTACTTCCCCATCTTTTAAATACCCAAACTCTTCTAACTTTCTCTCCGTTTCTCGATCGATATTTTTTGCCGCATCATCAAGGGTCGTTCGAAGGGTTTTTCCATCTACAACAATGGAGTTATAGGCATTACTCAATTCACGTTCTACCATATAACTTCCTGGAACACGTGGTGCTTCTATAATCCATTCTGCCTGTTCTAAAATAACTTCTTTATCATCGCTCTTCCATGGAAGCATACGAAAAGCTTCTGTATTGGCAGTATTCCACATATATTCATCGCCATAAGAAATTTGCATCATCTGTCCATATTCTGCTTGAATCTCTGCAGAAGTCCACCATTTCATAAATTCCCATGCCTTAGCTTCTCTTTCTTCATTGGATTCAAACATAACGATATCTTCTGCTCCCGCACATTGATAACGAACGACTTCACCGCTTTCTTCATCAACGCTTCCTGGAACTTTTGCAATTTTCCAAGAGTTTTCAATTTCTGGTGCCGCATTTAATAGCTGGTTATACGTTGTAATATCCGCGATTCCAATTGGCAGATCCCCATTTCTAAAATGTTGATAAAAACTTGGAATGTCTTTTGGCAAGTTATAAATAGTGAATAAATCCGTAAGCTCTTTAAACCCTTCTACCGACTCTTCACTTGTAATGGCATTGTTTAAAATAGAATCTCCATAGAGATTTGCTCCATTTTGGAACAACAATGGCGTTGTTCCATGGAAGTTTTTCATGGCAATCATACCAGCCGTTGGGTAGTAAAAATTCATTCCTCGCATTTGAAGTTCTGGTAAAATATTTTTCACTTCTTCTAACGTATCTGGTACTTCGATTCCCAATTTTTCTAAAATATCTTCCCGATAAAATAATACCCAAAAGTTCATCGTCTCTGGAATGGCATAAATTCCATCTTTAATGGTAGCTGGCACTAATAATCCTTCCTCAAATTGCGAGAGAACGTCTTTATAATCCTCAAACTCCGTTAAATCTTTTAACGCTCCACGAATTCCTAATTCAAATGGCTGTGCATAATTTAATCCAGTGGCAATATCAGGAGAATCTCCCGATGCGTTAGCTAAAATTAATTTATTCTGATCGGGCATCAAAGAAAGATCCACTTCGATTCCTGTCTCTGGTGTGAATTTTTCATCGATGAGTTTTTGCATGACCTCTAGATACTGCCTAGAACGGTTTACCCATACTTGGAGATGCTCTTTATCGCCATTGCTCGTAGAGTACGCCTGTTCCATAAAAGAAGTCGCAAATCGAGATACTTGTGACACGGCAGAACGAATCAATCCTGCTTTTTTTGGCAACTCTTTTTCCGAATCTTTTTGGAATAACCAAACTCGATCAATAGAAAGGTTATTTTTATTCAATGTATCAATTTCATTTGCTAAATATTGGTTTGCAGAGTTGGTACTTGTCGCAAGTTCTGCCATACGATAAATCAGTTCATTTGGCTTTTTTGCAAGACTTCTTAACTGATTGGATGCAATACCAATAGAAGAAAGAGCTCCAATTTCTTTGACATCTGGATTATAAACGGACATGGTCTCTACCATCTCATCCAACTCTTTTGCCCAAAGTTTTAACTTTTCTCCTAAATCTGGAATATAGGCTTCTAAATCAAAATCTCGATAGCGGTCTTTATTCGTTCCTGCGACTCTTGTCACTTCCAAAGAAAGATCATTAATATTGTTCATCACTTCTTCGATTTTTTCAAACAACTCTCGCAATGGCTCCGCACTCAATGTGAGGCTTATGGTATGCGTTCCTTTTTCTAAGTAAACACTTAAATAGTTGTTATCACTATCTAATAGCTTCATCATCGTAAAATCTTTCACATAAGGAAACGCATAGTCTTTAAATGCTTCATTGACAATCGTATTATCAACAGCAATATCGGCAAACACTGGAAAATCATTTTTATCATCTTGGCAGTAATTCATCGCTATGTAATATTCTCCTGCTTCCTCCACATTCACTTGCCAAGTAACCGTTTGTCCTGCATCCGTAAAGGAATCCCCATCAATGGTGTTTAACACTTTATTCTTCACATGATAAGGAGAAAGGTTCACATCATATTCACAAGTTCCTCGAATCGAAGAATCATTTCTTCCATAAAAATCTTCCGCTTGAATCTCAACGATTTGATCCCCATTTGCCTCTTTTGCTCCTTCATAAGCAGGTACCTCAAACGGACGGACTAATTTCATGTCACCAAGAAGTAAATTTCCTTCGGAAAGTTCTAATTCTATTGTATTCTTTCCCTTTTCTAAAGAAACCATAAGAGGCATCGTATAGCGATAGCTAGAATCCATCACATATTTGCTTTGCCATGAAATTTCTTTTTCTGGCATAGACACGATCTGGTTGCCATATCGATCATAGTTAACTTCTTTTGCATCCTTCCAGTTGCTTTCAAACGATAAGTTTCTCGCTTCATAAAAAGGATAATCTCCATTTAATTTTAACCCCATTGTGGCAGGAAGAACGGTATCATCATAAGAACAATAATCGAAACAAATATAGTAAAGTGCTGTTTCTGGAACATCAAATACTAACTTGGCATCGTATGTCCTTTCTAGCTGTAACACTTTATCTGCTCCTTCATATCCTTTCGTATCGGATACTAACGTAGCACCATCTTCCCCCTTCACTGGTGAAAAAATTTCGCTCATAGAATAGCTTATCTCTTCTCCTTCATAAGGAGAGACAGTATAGCTTTCTTTTTTCCTCGTATAACTAGACTGCAATTTTTCACTTGTGAATTCATTTGTTGTCTGCTCACTTTTTGTAACCGATTGTTGCTTTTTCCCTGATGCCCATACATCTTCTGTGGAAACGGTAAAGGCACAGCTTTGTAAAACAAGCGCTGTAGCAAAGAAAATCGCCACGCCCTTTTTTCCGAACCCTTTCATTCTCATCTCTTCTCCTCCTGCCTTATACTTTTTATTTATATAAATAATTTTAAATTATTTTAAACTATTTCTTTCACTTCTTCCGCTCTATTTTTTATAACCTTCATAAAACAATAAAATATTTTTCTCTATATAGGATAAATATTTGTAATTTCAAATAAATATTATACATTATTTTTAATTTTTTATGAAATTTATAAACATTTTGTAACCAAATTATAATATTTTCTATGCATAGTGTCAACCAGAAACCAATTTTAAACTATACAAATTTTTATTAATTTTTTGTCTATCTTTTACTACAACAAATATTATTTTAAATTAATATAAACTATTTCTGTTATTATATACAAAAAACCACTAGAAATCTGTGGAAAACTACCAATGTTTTTTATACAAACAGAATAATTATTTCTACTATTTCATACTTACTATTGACGAATTTCATAAATTATGTTTTACTACAAGTATCTATATTCTATATAATTTTCTAAATTAATTTATTTTTATCGAACGGGGGATTTTAAATGAAAAACAAATTTTTTGCAACACTCTTAACTGCAACACTTGTTACTTCTTTTGCTCTGTCAGGATGCCAATCCAATACTGCAACAAATCTTTCCACTTCTTCCAAGCAAGAATCCAACACATCCAACAATCAAACAGAAACCTCTTCTAAAAAGCGTTATTACAAAAGAGTAAGTGTCCATGACCCTTCTATTATAAAAGCAGATGGCTCCTATTATATTTTTGGTTCTCATAGAGCTTGGGCAAAAAGCGACGATCTCATCAGTTGGGAAAATATTTCAACAAATATCAATACGGAATATAAAACAATGTTTACCGATCTTTGGGAAAACTATTGTAAAACCGATAGCAATCCTGATATCCAAGGAAATATGTGGGCACCCGATGTTATTTATAATAAAGATATGAAAAAATACTGTATGTATATGAGTATTAATGGTGATGAATGGAATTCCGCTATCGTCTTATTGACAGCGGATAAGGTCACCGGCCCTTATACTTATGTTGGCCCTGTTGTATTTTCAGGATTTAATACAACCACTCATCCTGCCTCCTATACCGATGTCTATCAAGTGTTAGGAAAAAATGCAGATCTTTCCCGCTATCAATCCACAAAAGACACAAAAATCAATGCCATCGATCCTTGTGTGAAATATGATGAAAATGGCGATCTTTGGATGGCTTTTGGCTCTTGGTTTGGTGGAATTTATATGCTAAAACTAGATCCCAAAACAGGACTTCGAGACTACTCTGTTTCTTATGAAACAAAAGAAGATGTTTCCGATGCTTATTATGGATATAAAATCGCTGGTGGACACGAAGTTTCTGGAGAAGGTGCCTATATTATTCATACAAATGGCTATTACTACCTCTTCTTGTCTTATGGTGGCCTCACAGCTTCTGGTGGATATCAAATGAGAGTGTTCCGCTCAAAAGAAATTACAGGCCCTTATTTGGATCAAAATGGAAATTCTTCTATTTACACAAGTTCTGCTAACAACCTTTTCTTAAAAATCGGAATTCGCCTTATGAGCTCTTATAGTTGGAGCGGTTCTTCTGAAATTCGTGTGGCACAAGGACATAATTCCGCTTTAGTGGATGAAGACGGACGCATTTTTCTCGTTTATCATACGAGATTTTCCAACCGTGGAGAAGAACATCAAGTTCGTACTCAGCAACTATTTGTCAACGAAGATGGTTGGCTTGTTAGCGCCCCTTACGAATATGCAGAAGAATCCCTTTCCCCTAGTGGCTACGCAAAAGAAGAATACGTCGGAGATTATGAGTTTATTACCCATCTTCCAACTGCCTACTTCCAAGCTTCTGGTACAGGAGATGTGGGAATTGTAAAAGCAATCACCATTACATTAAAAGAAGACGGTAGCATTACAAGCGAAGATGATTCCATTTCTGGAACTTGGACCGTGAAAGAAAATACTCCAAATGTTTCTCTTTCCATTGATGGCACCACTTATAAAGGCTATTTCTTAAAAATGCCAAATGAATCCTCTCAAAAAGAAGTAATGACATTTACTGCACTTGGGGATAATATGTGTATCTGGGGAAGCAAACAATAAAAAACTAAATAGTAAGTATGAAAAAGGCGTTTTTTGATGAGCAACCTCTATCAAAAACGCCTTTTTTGTTTCTCTATTCTTTTTCAAAATTCCAATTCTTTTTCCACTTTTCTCTTCCAAAATGAATAAAGAAAATAATTCCTCTTAAACACTCATCCATTGTCATAGCAATCCAAACACCGATTAGCCCTAATCCTAAATGAATTCCAAAGAAGTAAGAACCAGCGAGTGCAACACACCACTGAAAAATAATTCCTACTATCGTCGGTGTTTTTATATCTCCAACGGATACTAAAGAACGAGTCATAACAATATTAACCGCTCTTCCAAATTCTAATATAATCTCGATTCCAAGAATTTTCTTTCCAAGAGAAATAACCGTAGGATTATCTGTAAAAATATAAAAGACCCAATTTCCACCTAAAAATAATAAAGTCGATACCCCAACACAAGTAATAAGAGCGATAACGGTTGTCATATAAACTCTTTTTCTCACTAAGTCAATCCTTTTAGAACCGATAAAATAGCCTAACACAACTTGTGTTGCCTCTCCAATTGCTAATGCATATACATAGGAAATATTTGCAAAAATACTACAATATCCCTGTGTGGCTGTTACAAGAGTTCCAAATTGATTGACAACACTTAAAATACACATTTGAGAAGCATTATAAGAAAGACTTTCTGTCCCAGATGGCACAGCCACACGAAGAATCTTTTTTAAATGTCCCCATGGAAATGGTTTTAAATAAGAAAGCCTAAGTGGAACATTGATTTTTTTCTTAAAAATATAAATCATTAAAATCATTCCTACTACTTTGCTACAAGCAGTGGAAATGGCCGCCCCAACAACGCCTAACTGCGGAAGTCCAAACCACCCATTAATTAAAATCGCATTTCCTATAATATTCATCACATTCATAATAATCGATACGAACATGACTTCTTTCATTAATGTAAACGCTCTTAAAATAGCAGAAAACACAAGATAAATACCTTGTACTACATTAAATCCAGCAACAATTAATAAATAAAGACTGGCTTCCCTTAAAACTTCTTTTTGTACATGCATAAACCGAAACAGCGGTTGATGTAAAATCCCAATCAAAATCGTCGTTCCAAGTCCTGCAACAATAATCATCACAATGGATGCCATACAAATTTCAGAAGCACTTTTTTCATCTTTTGCCCCTAAATATTGGGATAAAATAATCGTTGTGGCAGCCGCTGACATACTAAGTACAATAATGACTAAATTCATCACTTGATTCGCATTGACAATGGATGCCACAGAAGACTGAGAAACACGGCTTACCATAATCTGATCAATATTACCAACTAAAAGTTGTAACATTAATTCTACGAAGATTGGCAAAGACATTGCTATGAGCTTTTTGTTTTTATTCATGTTCTCAACCATTAAATCGTTTGTATTCATTTGACCTGACTCCCTCTTTTGCTTTCTAATAATAAGAAATATTCTTTTTTATTTTTGCTATTTCTTACCAGTATCATTTGTGTCTTTCCTATTATAGAAAACTCCTTCTGCTTTATCAAGTGAATCGATTAAAATAATGATAATTTTTTAACTTTTTTTATTCCTGCTCTTTTCCATCATTGGAAGCGCGTTTTAATCTTATGATTTGATCCCCTAAATGTTCCGTAAACGTTTTATCATGCTCCACTAAAATCATCGTAAGATGATTCTTTTTTATTAGTTCCTCTATTTGAATTCTAGAAAAAATATCAATATAATTAAGAGGCTCATCCCATACATAAATATGAGCCTTTTCTGATAGACTTCGAGCTAATAATACCTTCTTTTTTTGTCCTGCACTATAAGATTCCATTGGCTTTTCAAACTGTTCTCTTGAAAAATCCAGTTTTCTAAGAAGCATTTTAAAAATAGTCGGATCCACGTTCCACTGTTCCATGTACTCGTCTAAACTTCCCCTTAAAAAAGAAGTATCTTGTGGTACATAAGAAATCACAATGCCTTTTTGAACGTTCACTTGCTCTCCCATTAATGTTAGATCATCTCCTTCTTCATATCCGCTTGCCAACTTAGAAAATGCTTTTAAAAAGGTGGATTTCCCACAACCATTTTTTCCTTCTAAAACTGTTACTTCTCCTTGTAAAAGCGTAGCATTGATTCCTTCTGTAATGAGACTTTCCCCATAATATAACCGACCTTCTTTTACACAACAAAGCTCTTTCTTATGATAGGATAAAGGATAAATTTTTAATGCCTCCATCCGTTCGATATTTTTCATCAAATCTTTTTTCTTTTCTATTTGCGCATTGGCTCTATCTTGTATCCCCTTAGAACGTTTCATCATTTTTGCTGCCTGATGTCCGATATACCCTCGATCGACTTTTGCCTCTAAAGGACTTCTACCAGTCTTTGTCTTTTCCACATGTTCGGACCAATTCTTTGTCCTTCTTGTGGCCTCTTCTAAACGAGTAATCTCTTTTTTTAACCGTTCATTTTCTTTTAACTCGCTTTCATCTTGCTTTCTTTTATTCTCATACCAACGGGTGAAATTTCCCTGCACCACATCAATGTTTTGTTTATTAATTGCCATCACATGATCAATACATCGATCTAGAAAATACCGATCATGAGAAACTAAAATATAGCCTTTTTTTCTCCTTAAATAATCGGCTACCAACTCTCTTCCCTCTTGATCTAAGTGGTTTGTCGGCTCATCAATTAATAAAAAGTGATTCTCCCTTAAAAACAAAATGGCTAGCATGATCTTTGTCTGTTCCCCGTTACTCAAAGTAGAAAATGGTCGATATAATACATCTGCTTCCACTTTTAAGTAATTAAGTTCTCGACAAAGTTTCCAAAACTCATATTGAGGATACCATTCTTCTATTAATTCGATTGTATTATGTTCTTTCCTTTCCTCTTCTACTTGAAATGGAAAATAGTCAAATTCCACTGACTTTGTAATCGTTCCACTATAAGAAAATTTTCCAAGCAATAAGTTTAACAATGTTGTCTTTCCTCTTCCATTTCTTCCGATCAAACCTAACCGCCAATCCGTATCCAATGTAAACGATACGTGATCAAAAATTAAGTCATAACTGCCTTCATAATAAAATGTTAAATCTTTGATCTGAATTTGTGACATTGAAGTTCCTCCTATTCTATCAACGGATCACTGCAGTCGAACAAATTGTGCATCGTTTGTGCGTAGTGCTTTTTTATGTTATTGGTTGACTCGCTCTGCGAGGAATATCCTATAACATAAAAAAAGTTCTCAACGGATCGCTGAGAACTTTTGACTACGATAAAATACTATCATACTTGGTACAAACGATGAGAAACACATTTTACGAATTTCTCATATTGGCAGACAACACTATTTTTATAGAAAGACACAAAATTCTTGCAGTGACACTCGAAATAAACACAAACTATTTGTGTTTTCTTTCGCTCTTTATTGAGTTATCATTATCTACAAGAATTTTTACTCATCTTCCCACCACTTTCTTATTATGATTGATTTCAGTATAGTAAATTTTTTATTTTTTGTCAATTATACTTTTATCTTTCTCCTACTTCTTTTGTAGCAATAAAATCTACACCGGTTTTCGCAATATTTTCTACTAATATATCTCCAATATGGATCGGTGCTTTCACACTTTTTTCTCTCAAAGCTATCATACAATCAAAAATTTTATCCTTTGGAATATCTGACTCTGTCTTTCCAGAAACCATAGGGCCATTCCCTCCAAGCACTCTAACTGTGGAAGTTACAATTCCTATATTCTTTATCTAATTTTTTGCCCAACCAAAAGAATATTTCACAGCTTTATCCCAACCATCTACTAATTCTTTTCTTCTTTCTTCACTCATATTTGGTTCAAATATTTTTGAGATTTTCCAGTTTTTCACAACCTCTTCTTTGCTCGCCCAATAGCCTACAGCAAGACCTGCAAGATAAGCTGCTCCCATCGCCGTTGTCTCAACACAAATCGGTCTTTTCACTGGTGCACCAATAATATCTGCTTGGAATTGCATTAAAAAATTATTAGCACAAGCACCACCATCTACTTTTAAAGAAGAAAGGGTAATTCCTGCATCATTTTGCATTGCTTTTATAACATCATTTGTCTGATAAGCAAGTGACTCTAACGTCGCACGAATAATATGATATTTATTGACTCCCCTCGTAATACCAACGATCGTCCCTCTTGCATATTGATCCCAGTATGGTGCTCCAAGTCCTGTAAATGCAGGCACAACATAACAGCCATTGGTATCTTTTACTTTCGTTGCCATATATTCAGAATCTGGTGCAGTATCAATAATACGAAGTTCATCTCGGAGCCATTGAATGGCAGCACCCGCTACAAAGATAGAACCTTCTAGTGCATAATATACTTTTCCATCTAATCCCCAAGCAATGGTCGTTACTAAATCATTTTTAGAAACAACGGGCATTTCCCCTGTATTCATAAGCAAAAAACAACCAGTACCATATGTATTTTTTGCCTCTCCTGCTTTAAAACAGGTCTGACCAAATAAGGCTGCTTGTTGATCCCCTGCAGCTCCTGCAATTGGAATTTCTCCACCGAAAAAAGAAGAATCTGCCATACCATAAACACAACTGGATGGTTTTACTTCTGGCAACATACATTTTGGAATATTTAATTCTTCCAAAATATCATCATCCCATTTTAAATCATAAATATTGTAAAGCATGGTTCTTGATGCATTGGAATAATCCGTCACATGAACAGCACCTTTTGTCAATTTCCAAATGAGCCAAGATTCCACCGTACCGAATAATAATTCTCCTTTCTCTGCTCGCTCCCTTACTCCTTCTACTTCATCTAAAATCCATTTTAATTTTGTTCCTGAAAAATAAGCATCAATAATTAGCCCAGTTTTCTTTCGATAAGTATCTTGTAATCCTTTCTCCTTTAATGTATCACAATATTCCGATGTACGACGACATTGCCATACAATCGCATGATATACTGGCTCTCCTGTATTTTTATCCCAAACAATCGTTGTTTCTCTTTGATTTGTAATACCAATACCCGCAATATCTTCTGCCGTCGCTCCGATCTTTTGCATTGCCTCTACCGCAACACCTAATTGAGTCGACCATATTTCATTTGCATCATGTTCCACCCAACCTGGCTTTGGAAAATACTGGGTGAATTCCTTTTGTGCAACACTACAAATTTCTCCTTTTTCATTAAAAAGAATACAACGATTACTTGTTGTTCCTGCATCGAGTGCCATAACATATTTTCCCATAACACATATCTCCTTTTCTTATGTTCTTTATTTTTCATTTATTTTGTATATTTTTTACAGCATTTTTTATTTTCTCTAATTTCTTTACGAGACGTTTTTCGATATCTTGTTCTTTTAACTCTGATGTCAATCGTTTACTCTCTGGTATAAGCTCCATTTCCTTTCTCTTTCCTAACCCACTTGAAAATTTTTCTCTTTTGCTTTATATTATCAATAATATATTATTTTTTCCATATATTTATCGCAATATTATAAGAATTTTTTACGAAAGGAGTAAATGATAATGTTTGAATTTTTTTGGACAAGAAAAACCTCTCTTTGGATATCCATTTTTTATATTATATTAGGGATTCCTCTTTTATTTGCCCCAGCTCAATGCCTTACTTTATTTAAATGGCTTTTATTTGGAGGAAGTATCGTATATGGCATTGTTCGACTTCTTCGTTACTATCAAGGACAAAAAGATGGATATGCTCAAACTTCCGATAAGGCACTTGGAATTTTATTTCTAGCACTTGGAGTATTTTTCCTTTTATTTTATAACATCATATTTTCCTTCTTATCCCTTGTGCTTGGAATCCTTTTACTAGCCGATGGTATTGGTAAAATTCCGGTCCTCATTTCTGCAAAGCAGGAATCTTCCATTGTAGTAAAACCTCTTATTTTTTCTACAGTGGTACCTCTTATTTTAGGTATTATTTTAATTGTGAATCCTTTTGGCCTTCCAAAATTTGTATTAATGTTTTTTGGTATAAGTTTAATTTTAGATGGTGCTGTTGATCTTTATACAGTCTTTTATACCCGTTCTCATTTGCCAAAAGATTGAGATAACATTCTATAAGATACTTAATATACTAAGAAAAGAAACTTTTGAAATGGAGAACTTATCATGTCAAAAAAACGAACATTAAAGAAATCTATCACTTTTTTTACCGTTTTTTTCGTTCTCTCGATTTATGGTTCAAACGATCAGGTTTTAAATCATGAGAAATATGAAAACTACAAAAAAAATTTACCTACTTCGTTTTCTGAACTAGTATTAGAAGGTGGCAATCATGCTTATTATGGAGATTATGGAGAACAAAAAGGAGATGGAAAAGCAGCTTTAACAAGAGAAGAGCAACAAGAAAAAACTTGTGATGCTATCTTACAATTCATTACAC